>WNGB01002133.1_pt1 | contig 32220 bp, 34 predicted proteins | sample 5400681 | NCBI WGS metagenome assembly WNGB01 (sample SAMN13153367, study PRJNA577476) | soil metagenome | isolation source: 115 cm soil or saprolite under grassland replicate 2 | place: USA:California | collected 2016-06-15
GTGAGTGCTCGTGACTGGGGTCACCTAGCGTTACAGCTCGTCGAGCTCGTCAGGGTCGCAGGTCGGTAACGTTTCAATCCTGTTCGCCTGGTCGGACCCCGTAGCTACGTGAAGAAAAGAAGCATCACGGACACCCTCAATCAGGTCCGCCCAGTCAGCGGCTCGGAGTGGGCCGTCTGAGGACGGCAAGGGACCGGCTACCTTGACCGTTCTACAGAGTCCAAGGCGTCCGGCCATTGCAGTCCGCAGCGCCCGCAATACCACTGCTGCGGCATCTCCGTGCACCCGCCGAGCTGCACCTCACCACGCTCGAACGCCTCCACCAGCGCCGCTGCTGGCGAGCCATAGACGATAGGAAGCACCCGATCACCGTCGCCACAGTCTGGGCACCGCGGACCAGGCCGGGGCTGCACGCGACGGTAGCCACCGAGCCCGTGCCGCTTCCACACTCCGGGCCGCCGCTGGAGGTTCGCGAACGGCAGTGGTTGCTCCGGGTCGTGCAGCGCAGTTCGCGTGGCCGACGACACGCCAACGCAGAACGCCTCGATGAGCCGCTGCTCGGCTTGCGCAGCTGGCGACGGCGGGGCGGCAAGGTTCGCAGGCAGCGCGGCGGGGTCTTTGGCGCGCGCGACCAGGTAGACCCCAGGCCCGCCGAGCGGCGGGCGCTCATGCCAGCGGACAGCGCCAACCCACGGCAGGCCGGCATCGCGCAGCAGGGCGTCGACGGTTGACGGCATGTCGCAGAAGCTAACAAACCGAGCTCGTCACGCGAAACTCGGCGAGCTGCTGCGAGCACGACATGGGCGGGCGTGCGTCGCCTCCGGCTTGAGCTGGACAGACGCCTTGACCAGCATGGGCCAACTTGGATGGCACACGGTCAGACTTCGATGGCAAAGGACAGTTTCTTTCCGAGATGGTGCGCAGCGTGGTCAAGCTCCGAGGTCGCCTGCGATGTGGAAACCGTCGTGGGTTCGCACAGCGGGCGGACCGTCGGCGAGAGCGTCGAGCACGCGTTGGGCGAAGATCTCGGGCATGTGCTGGCGTACCTCGTCGGGAGTCATCCAGCGGACTCGCTGGCTTCGTCGTTTGCGGTGAGCGACCCGCTGACCACCCGGCAGCGGAAGGTCAGCACGACCGCGCTGGTGGTCATGTTCTTGTACACCGCGCCGAGTGCTTGGGGCTGGACATGGAGGCCGGTCTCTTCGCGGGCTTCGCGCCGCACACCGTCCAGGATGGTCTCCCCCAGCTCCAGCAGACCTCCGGGCGGCTCCCAGCGGCCATCCTCTGGGCGGCGATCGCCAGGACTCGGCCGCCGTCATCGGTGACGGCGGCGGCCAGCGCGACGAGGTGGCGGGGAGCGGTGATCATTGGGGTCGGGGATCCGCTCGCCAGTGCTGTGGTGAGGGTGCGGACCAGCGGGAGCAGGATTGTCATTATGTTGACAGTGATAGCCGTGCTGACCTGCATGAATGATCAGGCAAGTCGTGCGCGCGCCTCCGCCTCGAGCCTCACTGGCTGCAACTGCAACCGCTCCATCTGCCTGCGCACGTAGGTTCGGAGGAACGGCTGGAGGAACCTGGCGAGGCCCTTGAGGTGGATGTCGGCGCGGACCGTGAAGCGGGTCCCATCGGGGACGGCGTCGAATCGGTTCAGGAACCGCGCATCGTAGCGGCGCTTTTCCTCCCAGAGGTCGATTTCATCAGACGACCGGACGATCAGCTCGTTGATGACCTTCCCTTCGGTGTGGTCGATCTCGAGGACCAGCTTCGGCCCGTCGTGGCGGAGCAGCCGCACCCCGCTGATGGTCGGGAACAGGCGGGGCCAGTTGCGGTAGTCGGCGTAGATCTCCGATACCGTCTTCTTCGGCGCCTTGACCATCGTCGAGGCTTCGATATGCATCACTCGCACCACCTCCTGCAATCCACCTCTGGCCATCGGTCGTGCACCTGGGATAGGTGCCCGTCGTCCCAGCGACGCCTCACCTTCTCTGGGTCTGCACGGCTCTTGGGCTCCTGAGATGGACACTAGGGATGGGTGTCGGCGGGGGCATCACCCGAAGGTGGGAGTGGCAGTGGGAGCTTCAGGCGCTGCTGCCTTCTTCGATGTGGACCGAATCGGGGTGACGGCGGGTCGCCGCCCTACCGCAGCAACCCCAGTTCTCGGGCACGGGTTACGGCCTGTGTGCGGTTGGTCGCGCCGAGCTTGTCGAGGATGTGGCTGACGTGGCGCTTGACGGTCTCCAGTGTGATCACCAACTCCTCGGCGATCGTTTGGTTGGGCTTACCGGCGGCCAGCAGCGTCAGCACCTCCAGCTCGCGGGCGCTCAGGGGCGCCACCAGCCCCGCCACGACGACGCCGCCGGGTCTGGGTCGGGGAAGGACTGGCAGGCCGCATTGCTCGAACGCCTGCAGCAGCCGGCTCAGGTGGGCTCGTGGCAGGTGGGCGGCGGCCATGGCCTGCGCCTTGGCTGGGGTGGTGGCGAGTTTGCCGAGAAGGGTGGCCATCGGGGCGCCCTCGTCAATGAAGACACGCAGGTAGCCCTCGGGCGCGGCTAGCGTGAGCGCTTCGGTCAGGGCGGCCAGCGCGCCGGGTTCGTCCCCGGCAGCGGCGAGCGCAAGCGCCTGGAGCACCTGCACTTCGATGAGGCTGCCCGTCCGTTCCTGCGAGATGGCCAGCTCGCGTAGCGGGCCCAGCAACTGGAGCGCCGCGTCGGGTGTCTGCTCGGCGAGCAGCATCCGGGCCAGGAGCAGGTAGGCACGCTCGCGAGGATAGTCAGGCCGATCGAGGGGGCTGAGGGCCTGCTGCCGGATCCAGCGGCTGGCCGTGAGAAGGTCCCCCTGGGTCATGAGCAGGCGAGCTCGAAGCGTCGGCGCGGGGTTGAGCAGGTCGACCATGCCCGGCCCGGGCATGGTCGCGTCGGCCTGGTCGATGGCATCGAGGGCGCCAACCTGGTCGTCCTGGGCCAGGCGAATCCGCGCCAGAGCGACCAGGCCGGTCGCCAGCGGCGGGCGGTAGGCGAGCTGCCGGCACAGGGCGACGCCTTCGGTCGCGTGGCGCAGAGCGGCGTCCAGCTCGCCTCGTTCGTACAGGATCTCGGCGATGCCCACGTGGGCCATGCCCGCTGCGGGCAGCGGCATCTGGGCCGGTTCGGAGGCGATCTCGAGCCCGTGCTGACAGGTGCGCAGCGCTGCGCCGAGGCGCCCTTGGGCCTGCTGGACGTGGCCCAGGTCGTGGCAGCCGCGCACGGCCAGGTAGCGCTCACCGGCCGCGGACCGTTCGGCCACCACGTCGACCAGGCCGTGCTCCGCTTGCGTGAGCCGGCCGCCCAGCCAGTCCGCCATGGCCAGGTGATAGCGCGCGAACGAGCCGAGCAGCAGCCCGTCCTGCTCGGTCAGCTGCGCCAGGGCGTGCCGGGCAAGCGCGGCCTCACCCTCGGGGTCGCCGCGCAGACGGGCCAGGTCGGCGCGGGCGACCGCCGTCACCGCCGGGACGTTGGCCAGGATGCTGGCGGTCCGGCCGACCGATGGCTGGTATGGCTCCCCGGCGGTGAGGGTGAGTGCGCGCTCGGCGGCGTCGATGAGCGGTTCCGCCTGGTCGGCGCGGCCGCGCAGGAGCGCGCCGATCGCCTGTCCCAGGCACAGCCGGGGCCGGCCGCGGATCACGTCGGCTGGCAGGGCGGCCAGCCAGCGGGCCATGGTGGCGCCTTCGCTGCGCCGCAGGATCTGCTCCTCCAGGTGCCGCTCGATGAGCCGGGCGGCCCAGTCGGGGTCTTCGGCGGCCAGGGCATGTCGGATGGCGTCATCGCCCAGCCCGTGCGCCTCGGACCAGGTGGCCGCCGCTCGATGGAGCTCGGGCACCCGGTCCGGGTTGGCCTGCTGGAGGCGGGCGCGGAGCAGGTCGGCGAACAGCTGGTGGTAGCGCCACCAGCCGCGCACCTCGTCCAGTGGGACCAGGAAGAGATTGGCCCGCTCGATCTGTTCCAGCAGTGCCTGGCTGTCGGCCCGGCCGGTGAGCGCCTCACACAGCGGTCCCGACAGCCGCTCCAGCACCGAGGTCGCCAGCAGGAACCCCACCAGATGCTGGGGTTGGCGGGCCAGCACCTCCTCGGTGAGGTAATCCAGCACGTAGCGGTGGCTGCCGGTGAAGGTCGCGACGAAGCCGGCCGGGTCAGATCGGCCGGACAGCGACAATGCGGCCAGCTGCAGCCCGGCCACCCATCCCTCGGTGCGGGCCGCCAGCGCGGCCACGCTGTCGGCTGACAGCTCCAGCCCCGCCGCGTCCCGCAGCAGAGCGGCCGACTCCTCCGCGGTGAAACGCAGGTCGCCCTCGCGGAGCTCGGTGAGCTGACCGCGCCCGCGCAGCCGAGCCAGCGGCAGCGGCGGGTCGACACGGCTGGCCAGCACCAGCCGCAGTTGCGGAGGCAGGCGCTCCAACAGGAAGGCGAGGTTATCGTGAACCGAGAGCGCCTCGATCAGGTGGTAGTCGTCCAAGACCAGCACGACCTGGTCGGGCAGGGCGACCAGCTCGTTGACCACGACGGTCAGCACCGCCTCGAGTGGCGGCTGCTGGGGACCTTGGAGCAGGGCGGCGACCCTTTGGTAGATGCCGGCCCGCGGCCCCTCCAGCGCCGCCGCGACATACCGCCAGAACCGGGCGGGGTCGCTGTCGCCTTGGTCTAGCGACAGCCAGGCGACCGGCCGGTGTCTGTCCCGGGCCCACTCTCCCAGCATGCTCGTCTTGCCGAAGCCGGCTGGCGCGCAGACAAGGGTCAACTCGCGGGCCGTCCCATGGGCGAGCTTGGTCGGCAGCCGCGGGCGGGCCAGGAAGCCGGGGCGGGGCCGCGGGATGTGCAGCTTGGTGGCGAGGAGGGCGTCCCGTTCCGGCGTGGGGGCCCTCCGTGGCGTCGTCGTGGGCGGCTCAGCCATGGTGCCTTTCGCGCTCGTTCCCCGTCCGACGATGGGCAAGTCCTGGGTGACCGATTGTAGTGGCTGGCTGGGCGGTCGCCGGAGCGGCGCCTGTCGAAGATCCCACCTCGCTTCCCACCTTCGAGGGATGCCGTCACCTGGAGGTGTCCCTAGCGTGCTGGCAAGAGGAAGCAACGAATGGAATGCGCCGACCGCGAGGGAGTGAAGGTCAGTCGAACCGCCCGCCTACTACGAGATCCGCGTCCGCGGCGCACTGGACAGTCGGTGGTCTGCCTGGTTTGAGGGTCTGGAGGTCACCAGCGACGAGTCCGGCCAGACCCTTATCGCGGGCCCACTCGCCGATCAGGCGGCGCTGCACGGCCTGCTCGCCAAGATCCGCGACCTGGGCCTGCCGCTGCTCTCAGTCCGCCATATCGATGTATTGCAGTAACCGCGGGAGGCGGCCATGCTCGGACTTCCGACCTTGAGGCGCCGTCCGGCACCGGTGGTTGCGGGTGGCGGGTCGCCAAGCCAGCCGCGCAGTCCTCTGACCAGACGCAGGGCCCGCAGCAGGGCGTGGGCGCTGCTGCGCCTGCCCCTCGCCGTCGTCGCCGCCGCCATCGCAGGGCTCCTCGCCCTGGTCGGCGTGGCGGCGGTATCGCCACGACCAGCCGTCTTCCTGCTCGCCGGCTTGGCTGTCTTTGTGGCCGCCACCGCCGCCGGTGTCGCCCTCGCCACCCGCAAGCTCCCGAACCGGCGGCGTCGGCGGACTCGGCTGGTCGCCTTTGCCGCCGGAGCGCTTGCCGGCGTCACGACCTTCGTGGTGACGGCGCTGCTACCGGTCAGCGATCCGCGACTGGCGCCGGCACCAGTGGCCGGGCAGCGGTTCTGGGAGCTTCCCACCGGCTCGCGCATCGCCTACGTCCACGTGCCCGCCCACGGCACGCCGCGGCCCACGCCAATGGTGTTCCTCCACGGCGGCCCGGGCGTCGCCGACATGGCCGGCGACGCTGCCTACTTCGGGCAGTTGACCCAGGATGGCTTCGACGTCTGGGTCTACGACCAGATTGGCACCGGCCGCTCCGGCCGGCTGGCCGACCCGCGCCAGTACACCATCGCCCGCAACGTCGCCGACCTCGAGGCCATCCGCCAACGGATCGGTGCCGCCCGGATGGTGCTGGTGGGGCATTCCTGGGGGGCCCAGGTCGCCGCCAGTTACCTGGCAGTCCACCCTCAGCATGTCGCCAGGGTGGTGTTCTCCTCCTCCGGCGCCCTGGCCCCCGCGCTGGACGACGGCAGCGACGCCGGAGTGCGCACCCGGCTCACGACACGCCAACAGCTGGGCCTGTACCGACTGCTGCTGCGACCCCGGGTGCTGCTGGGGTGGACGCTGCTGCAGGTCAACCCCCGGGCCGCCCACGCGTTCGTCGATGACGCAGAGATGGATGCCCGCAACGACCGGGTCTACAACCACGGCCGGGCGGGCGCGCACTGCCGCGACGGGTCCCCTGGGCCGGCACTGCACGGGTTGGGCTTCTACGCCTACCAGTTCCCGCAGTCGCTCGCCGCCCGCCCGTGGGCCGACCCACGGCCGCAGCTGGCCGACAACCCCACACCGGCGCTGGTGATCAAGGGATCCTGCGACTACCTGTCGTGGGCCTCCGGCGTCGACTATCAGCAGGCCCTGCCCAATGCCGAGCTGGTCTACCTCCATCGCGCCGGCCACAACGCCTACCAGGACCAGCCGGCCGCCTACCTGGCCAGCGTCCGCGTCTTCCTCACCGGCGGGCCACTGCCGATCGCGCCGTGGGCGGGGAGCGGCGTCCCGGCCGACTACGAAGGCCCCGACGGTCATCCGCTGGTCCCCGGACGCCGGTAAGGAGACGTGCTCATGACCACGATCACGCTCAACTCCCAGACCCAAGGGCGGCGACCATGGACGCCGATCCGGTCCCACTGGCCGGAATGGGTCGGCTATGCGGCGGCGGCCTGGTCGCTGGTCTATGGGCTGCTCGCGCTGTATTGAGGCTGCGGGGCCTTACCGGGACCTTGCTATTTGAATAAGTACTGACGTATGGAAGTTCGTGCGTGGTTGGTGAGGTCGGCCCGAGGCGCGGTTCCGGCCTTGCGACCGGCCCGTTTCCTCGGGCCGCTTCCCGAACCCGGCGTACGAGGACCTCGTCGGGGTCGGCTACCCGTACCAGGTGCATGCCCGGCGCGCCCGGCTGTTTGCCCGGTCGGCGCGCGCTCTGGCTGCCCCGTAGGGGCTGCGCCGGCTTGCGTAGGCCGTCCTGCGATGGTGGCTTGGAGGAGTTGGATGAGTCCTGGCCGAGGCGGCGTTCCAGCTCGGCGACGCGGGTCTGCAGCGCCGCGTTGGCCGCCTGGAGCTCGGCGACTTGGGCGTGCAGCGCGGCGTTGGCCGCGTGGAGCTCGGCGATGCCAGTGGCCTGGACGGCGATGATCGCCTCCAGGTCGAGATCGCGCGAGGGAAGCATGACCGTCCATGTGAATGGGCGGTGGCCGGGTTCATCCGGCCTCAGCAGGCAGGACTCCACCGCGGTCGTTGGCACAGTCAACCCGGCCGGTTCTAGGTCACGTCGCGCTGGCGTAGCAGCAGCTCCGCGGCCAGTGTCGCAGCTCCCGCCCAGGCTAGGAACACCCCTAGCGATGCCACCCGTCCCAGCGGCGGCATGGAGGTGATGGCCGCGAACGAGAACGGCCGCTTGGTGAGGCCCTGGTCGGCCGCGGCCGGCAGGTAGCGCCACAGGCGTGGAGCGATGCCCTGGAGGACCGGGTCGACGGCGAAGTTGAACACCAGCGCCGCCACGATCGCGGCGACCTGGCTGCGCAGCACCGCGCCCAGCCCGACGCCAAGCATCGCCCACAAGGCGTTGGCGGCCAGCGACCCGACCAGCCCAAGGACTGCCCGCTGATCGAGCATGCCGATGGTGACGCCGCGGCCGGCCAGCGCGGGCAGCCCGACGCTGAGGGCGACGAGCAGACACGCCGTCGACAGCGCCAGCCCGCCGGCGGCGCCCACCAGCAGCTTGGCGACGAGTAACCGTCCCCGGTTCGGGGTGACCAGCAGCGTCTGCGAAATGGTCTTGTGGTGGAACTCGCCGCCGACCAGCAGCGTGCCAAGCGCCAGCACCAGCGGGGAGGTGATCGACGCGGCCACAAACAGCTCCAGCAGCAGCGCCGCGCCGGTGGCATGCTCCTGGGGGGGTGGCAGCCCGGCGAGGACCAGCAACCCCATCGCGGCGCTTGCCGCGATCAGCGCCCAGGTCGTTCTGATCGAGAAGAGCTTGAGCAGCTCGGCGCGGATCGTCCCGGTCATTGGCCCGGCTCCTTGGCCTGGGTCTGCCCGGTAAGCTGCAGGAAGACGTCTTCCAGGGTCCTGGTCGCCGCCGACAGCTCGTGCAGGACGATGCCGTTCGAGCTGGCGATCGCGCCGACCCAGGCGGGGCTGCGACCCTGGACTTCAAGGGTTTCCGGCCCGACCTGGGTTACGGCCGCTCCTGCCCGCGCAAGCCGCTCCAGCAGCTGATGGGCGGCTGGCGTGCGGACCCGAACCAACTCGTGGCCAGACCCGATGAGCGCTGGCAGCGGCGCGTCGGCCACCAGCCGCCCGTGGTGGATGACCACGACGTGATGGGCGAGCTCGGCCACCTCGGCAAGCACGTGGCTGGAGACCAGCACCGCGCCACCGGCCTCGGCGAACCCTCCCAGCAGCTGGCGAAGCCAGCGGACCCCCTCAGGGTCCAGCCCGCTTGCCGGCTCGTCCAACACCAGGATCTGTGGCTGGCCGAGCAGGGCGGCGGCAAGCCCCAACCGCCTGCGCATCCCCGTCGAGAAGCCTCCGACGCGTCGCCGCGCATCGCTGCGCAACCCGACCAGGTCCAGGACCTCGTCCACCCGGCCGGGCGGGACCCCACCAGCCAGTGCGAGCGCGTGCAAGTGGGCGCTGGCCGACCGCCCGGGATGCGCCCCCGCCTCCTCCAGCAGCGCCCCCACCGTCCGGCTCGGGGCCGGCAGCTCCACGTAGTCGCGGTCGAGGATCCTGGCGCATCCGGCGGTCGGGGTGATCAGCCCGAGTAGGCTGCGGATGGTGGTGGTCTTGCCCGCCCCGTTGGGTCCAAGAAAGCCCGTGATCGTCCCGGTCTCCACAACGAAGCTCAGGTCGTCCACCGCTAGCGTCCGACCGAACCGTTTGGTCAGTCCCGCCACCGTGATGGCCTGCATCAAGCGCCGCCTCCCGCTGCTGAGCTGACCGATCCAGATCGCCCAGATCATCCGTCCGTGGCGCCTGATGCACGATGGGGCTACCCCCCGACACCCCCTCGGGCTACCCCTAGCGTCTTCCGAGCCCGCGTGGGAGAACCGAGCAGCACCGACATCGAGCGGGGTCTGGTGGTAGCCCCACCGTGCTATTGGTGCTAGCCGGATCGACCGCCCACCCGGCCAGGCGGCGCGGGCCTCTTTGACCCGGTCACCGTCGCCCAGCTCGCCCCCAGACGCCTGCTCGACGCCTACGACCTGGTCAGCTTCGGCCCCCGCGGGGTCGGCCGCAGCGCCCCGTCACCTGCGGGCTGGGCAGCCTCACCACCATGATCCAGACCATTCTCCCCTGGCCGCTCCCCGGCGGGGTCCGCCAAGACGCCACCCTCGAACACCAGGTCGCCCGCCAGTGCACGACCCGAATGGGCACGGTCATGCCGTTCATCACCACCGCCAACACCGCCCGCGACATCGACCGGCTCCGCGCCGCACTGGGCGAGCAGCGGATCTTCTACCTGGGCTACTCCTACGGCACCACCTCGGCGCGGTCTACGCCTCGCTGTTCCCCAGCCACACCGACCGGGTCCTGCTCGACAGCGCCACCAGCCCCAAGGGCATCTGGCGCCGCGCCGGGTTCCGGGTCGCCGGCCCGGCGGTGGGGCTCCGCTTTCCCGACTTCGCCCGCTGGGCAGCCACCCGCAACCACACCTACAGGCTGGGGCCACACCCCAGCAGGTCCGCGCGACCTACTTCGCGCTGGCGGCTACCCCCGACCGCCAGCCCGTGGCCGCCCCACGCGGCGTGACTGTCCCCTGCGGAATGCTGACCGGTGAGCCATTCCGCGTTGCCACCGTCGACGCCTTGTTCAGCGACCCGGCCTTCCCTGACCTCGCCGGGCTGTGGCAGTTCGTCCAGCACGACAGCCGGCCCGCCGCCCCGGTCCACCCAGGAGTCCCCTGCGACCGGCCAGACCCGGCCACCGAGAACTCAGTCGCCTCGCAGCTCGCCGTGGTCTGCGACGACGCGGCCTGGCCACGCTCGATCGCCCGCTGCCAGCACGACGTGCGCCACGACCGCCGCCGCTACCCCATCGCCGGCCCCTGGGCCGCCAACATCTGGCCGTGCGCGTTCTGGCCCAACCGGCCCTTGGAGCCGCCCGTGCCGATCACCGGCCACGGCCCCGCCAACATCCTCATCATCAACAGCCTGCGCGACCCGGCCACCCCCTGCTTCGGCGCCCAAGAGCTGCGCCGTGCCCTCGGCCACCGCGCCCGGCTGGGCGGCGTCGACCAAGGCGGCCGGTGAGCCGGATTCGGACGAATACACGGTCATCATGGCGCCAGCGCGCCGCAAGGATCCAGAAGTCAAGTTCGTGTCCACCTTGCCGTCAACGGCCGATCAACAGCTCAGCCGTCAACAGCCTGGAGACGACACGCTGGCATGTGCTGTGCACACAACCGAAGATCAGACGGTGGCCGCGGGCCACAGCGTAGAGGTAGACCCTGCCCGCTGGCAGGAGCTGTTGGAGGAGCTGCTGGGCCGGGTCGCGGGTCGGTTCGCTCGGGTGGACCTGCGCCGGCGGGCAAGGGCGTTGGTGTGCGGGCTGCTGGCCGAGCTGCCACGAAAGAACTGCTGGACGATCGCCGAGCACGCCGGCGACCCCAACCCGGACGGGATGCAGCACCTGCTGACCCGGGCGGTATGGGAGGAGGACAAGGTCCGCGACGATGTCTGCGACGACGTGGTCGACCGCCTTGGCGACCCCCAGGCGACCCTGGTCATCAGACGAGACGGGCGATCTGAAGAAGGGCACCCGCACGGTCGGCGTGCAGCGCCAGTACACCGGCACCGCCGGTCGGGTGGAAACGCCCAAGTCGCGGTCTACCTGGTGTATGCCACCGACGCCGGGCACGCGGTGGTTGACCGGGAGCTGTACCTGCCCAGGTCGTGGACCGACGATCCCGACCGTATGCGGGCGGCTGGCGTGCCCGAGCAGGTTGGCTTTGCGACCAAGCCCGAGCTGGCCACGACCATGATCTGCCTGACACTGGACGCCGGGGTGCCGGCGGCGTGGGTGACCGGCGATGAGGTCTACGGCAACAGTCCCGGGCTGCGGGCCAAACTGGAGGCCAGAGGGGCCGGCTACGTGCTGGCGGTCGCCTGCGACCACTGGCTCATGGTGCGCCGCAACCGCACCACCGGCGAGCTGGCCTTCTACCGCTGCTACACCCCGCCCCACCCCGCTGCCCGTCCTGCTCAAAGTCGCCGGCCAGCTGGCGAGTCGAGGAGGCCTTCCAGGCAGGCAAAGGCCTTGCTGGTCTGGACCAGCACCAAGTCCGCCGCTGGCGCTCCTGATACCGCTGGGCCACCCTGGCGATGCTCACCACGCCTTCCTGGTCGTCGCAGCGCTGCCGAACGCACTCGCCACCCGGCACCACCCGAGCTGATCCCGGTCACCTGCAACGAGATCCAGCGCCTGTTCGCCACCCTACTCGCCCGGCCCGCTGGTGATCGCGACCACCGGCTGCACTGGTCAGTGTGGCGACGGCGACACCAGGCCCGCGCCCGCACCTGCCACTACCGCCGACAGGCAGCCTGGGACCATGAAGATCACGATCTAAGGCTGGAGTATCAGGCTGGAGCAGGTCACCATCGGCTACAACATCGGCGACGGGCTGATCGCGGTCACCTTTGTGAGCGGTGCTGGCCGTCCCAGCGGCCGTTTGCCAACGCCAGCCCCGCGGTCAGCACCACCAGCGCCAGCGCGATCCCCAGCGCCAGAAGCATCGACCGCTTCTTCATGGTTGCCGCCTCCTTTCACCTCACGCTCTGACCGTAGGCGCGGCTGAGAATTCTCTGCACCAAGCAAGCTGAGGAAAGCTGCCAGAATGTTCCGCGGAGGAGCGGAGGGATCGGAGGATGCGGCCTTCGCGGAGCACACTGGCACGCGCCACCGCCGTGGCGGTCGTGCTGGGCGCCTTGTTGGTCGTCGGGCGCCTGACGGGCGAGAGCCTGCGACCTCCCAGCCCGGCGACGACCACCACGTGGCATCCGCCGTCCGTGCCGCCTCCACCGCCGACCACGCCATCGCCGGTGACGGCCCATCTCCGGCTCGGCCGTGTCACCGCGGTCGCCGTCGACGGCGACTCGGTCTGGGCCGCGCACGGCTGCGCTGTCTCCCGGGTGGACCCCCATACCAACCGGGTGGTGGCCACCATCGGCCTGCCACCGGTCCGGGGCGGCTGCTGGGTGGCCGGGATGGCCGCCGACACCGGGGCGCTGTGGGTGTCGCAGTCGAGTGCGCGGCTGCTGCGGGTGGACCCGCACAGCGGGCGGGTGGTCGCCACGCTGGCGCTGGTCGGCGTGGGAGCCCCGGTGGTGACGGACGTCAGGGTGTGGGCGGAGTGCTGCTGGAGCGGGATCAACACCGCCCACCCGGCCGGATCGCTGGTCCGGGTCGACCCCGCCAGCAACCAGGTGGTGGTGAGGATCCGGCTGCCTGGGCTGCCGGCCGTGGTTGGGGCCGGCCCCAGCGGGGTGTGGGTGACCGGCGCGGGCGGGCCGATCTGGCGAGTCGACCTGGCCAGCAACCGGGTGGTGGCGACCATCAGGATTCCGGGTGGGCTGGGCGGTCTGCCGCATGAGGGGCCGGCCGGGGAGGCAGGGGATGTGCTGGTCGGCCGGGACGCGGTGTGGGTGAGCAATCCGGCCAGCGGTCAGGTGCTGCGCGTCGATCCGGCCCGCAAGCGGGAGGTGCGGGCGGTCTTTGTGGATGCGCCGTCGCTGGTGGGCGCTTCGCTGGTCGCGGCGGGCGGGGAGGTGTGGGCGACCAGCGGGCGCACTCTGCTGGCGCTCGGCGACAAGTCCCGGCGGGTTTCGCTGGACGAGGTCGGCGAGCAGGACGAGGGTGAGGGCGAGCCGGTCAGCGATCTGGCGGCCAGCCCGGATGCGGTGTGGGTGGGCACGCCGGCGGGACTGTTTCGGGTCGACCTGGCCCGGCTGGGTTGAGCCGACCAGCGACCAGGATCTCCACGCGGGTGTGGCACCTCGCGGGCCGGCCGGCTCCGTGGCCTGGCCCGCATTGTTGTGGGCAGCCGATCCGTCGTCGTGGTGGTGGGCTGCCGGGCCGCGGGCTGAGTGGCGGTCATCGCGAGCCTCTGGTGGGCCAGTGCTGGGTATCTGGTCCCAGGGTGCGGCCGTCGAGGTCGCGGCCGCCGGCCTTGTGGGTGCGGCCGCCCCATTGCACGGTTGACTGCACCATCTGCTTGGCCGGTTGGCGGTCAGGGACTGGGGGCATGCAGGATCTCTCCTCATGGTTGAGCTTGGTGAGTTCTCTGGTGCGCACCGCGACCTGATGGATGGCCGGATGGGTCTTCCGCGGGTCGGCGCGGTGGTTGAGGGCGCGACGTCGTCGTTGTCGTACGCGGTGGTGGATGCGGCCGGCCGGGAGATCGAGCCGGTCAGCCGCTACCTGCGGGATCTGCAGCTTGGTGACGCGAGCCCGTTGACGTGCCGCAGCTATGGGCATGACCTGCTGCGGTGGTTCCGGCTGCTGTGGGCGGTGGACGTTGGCTGGGAGCAGGCGACCGAGGCTGAGGTCGCCGCGCTGGTTGGGTGGCTGCGGACGGCGCCCAACCCGCAGCGGCGCCGGCGCCGGGCGGGCGCCTACCCGCCGGGGTCGGTCAACCCCAAGACTGGCAAGCCGGTCTTGGGGGCCGGTACACGCCCAGGACGATCGCGCACAACCTGTCGGTGGTCCACGGCTTCTACGCCTTCCACGGGCACTTCGGGCTAGGCCCGGTGGTCAACCCGGTCCCCGAAAGCAGGTCCCGCCGGCGGGCGCTGGCGCACGCCTCGCCGCTGGAGCTGCCGCGGTCGCATCGCCGGGCTCGGCTGCGGCCGAAGATCCAGCCGCGCCAGCCGCGGGCGATCCCCGACGCGCAGTGGGAGGAGCTGTTTGGGCGCATGCGCTGCACTCGTGACCGGGCCCTGCTGGCGTGCTACGTCTCCTCGGGGGCGCGCGCTTCGGAGCTGCTGGGCCTTCGGCTGGGCGACATCGACTGGCAGGGCGGCCAGTTGTGGGTGATCTCGAAGGGCACGCGGCTGCGGCAGCCGGTCCCGGCCTCGCCGGAGGCCTTTGCGTACTTGGCCACCTATCTGGACGAGGCCGGCCTGCCGGCCGAGGGTGGTCCGGTTTGGCGCACCCGCCGAGGCGAGTCCCGGCCGCTTTCCTACTGGGCGGCCCGGCGGGTCATGCAGCGCGCCGAGGAGCAGTTGGGCACCAACTGGACGCTGCATGACCTGCGGCACACCGCCGCCACCCGGATGGCCCGCGACCCGGCGCTGACGCTGGTGGAGGTGCAGACGATCCTGCGGCACGCGCATCTCACCACCACCACCACCACCACCACCACCACCGCCCTGTACACGGTGGCCGGGCTGGAGGAGCTGATCGACAAGCTGGCCGAGCACTACCAGCGGCCGGCCCAGCCGGCACGGTGGTCGGCCCGCTACGACGCCGACGATGTGGCGGCGGTGTTCGGTGACCGATAGCGCCGCCGGGCCGAGCATGCGCCCGCAGCTGACGTCCAACCGGATCCGCCGCCACCAGCCCGACCCCAAGCAGGCCGGGCTGGTCAGCGTCACGACGACACCCGGGATCACTGCTGGTCGACCGCCGGTGCCGGCCAACCCGCCCAGGCCGCTCGGCGAGCTGGCGGCCGCGCCCGCGGCGTGGATCGCGGAGCTGGCGGCCGAACGCTTCAGCGTCGAACGCAACGGCAGGACCCTGGTGTGGCGCGGCATGCTGTGGCTGCTTGAGTGCCTGGAGGCGTTCCCCGGCCGCACCTGGCAGCAACGCTGGGTGGCCGCCGGGCGCAACCAACCGGGCCGACCCGTCGAGGACTTGGCCGGGGACGACCCGGTCAGACGGACCCGCTTCAACGCGGCGGCGCAGCAGGCCTACTGCATGCGCCTGATCCAGCCATCCGCCGCGGCGTTCGCCGCCACCCGGTTGTTCCGCTACAGCGACCGGTTCCGCAGCATCGCCCAGGATCCGCTGCTGGAGGAGTTCTGCCAGCGGCTGGAGCGGCAGCCGGTGACCACCGACCGCCGCCGGCGGGCGATCCTGGACGTGTGCGCCATGCTGACCGTCTACGGGGTCGACCTTGGCGGCCTGACGGCCGAGGCTGTGTTGCACTACGCCGAGCGGGCTCCCGGGTTCACCGCGGCGGCCACGGCCTGGCCGGTGCTGCACGACATGGGCCGGTTCCCGGCCTGGGTGCCGAGCACCTTGCAGGACGCCAGGATCCGAGGGCAACAGCCGATTGAGGCGTTGGTCGACCGCCACCGGCTGCGGCATGCCGGCATCCGCGACCTGCTGGTCGACTACCTGCGCCGCCGGTCGGTCGAGGTGGATTACGCGACCCTGGACAACCTGGTGCGTAACCTCGTGCAGTACTTCTGGAAGGTCGTCGAGGACATCAACCCCGGTCAGGCCGACCTGCGCCTGGACGAGCAGACCGTCCAGGCGTGGAAGCAGCGGCTCCTGGTACGCAGCGACGGCAAACCGCGCTTGCACATCGAAGGCCCCTTCCTGGCCGTCCGTGCCTTCTACCTGGACCTGCAGGCCTGGGCGGCGGCCGAACCGGAACGCTGGGGCCGGTGGGTGGCCCCCAGTCCCATCCGAGACACCGACCTGCGCTGGTTCAACCAGCGCAAACGCCGAATCGCCGAGCGCATGGCCAACCGGACCCGCGAGCGGCAGGCCCTGCTGCCGCTGCTGTCGGAGCACGTCACCGACCACTGGCAGCGGCTGCGCGAGATCCTGGATGCCGCCAAGCAGGTCGGCCTGGGCGAGGTCTTCACCGTTGATGGCGTGGTCTGGCAGCGCACCTCGACTTCCTATGATCGCGAGCAGGCCGGCCGCGTCGGCGAGGCGATCCGCGTGCGCAACCGCGACACCGGGGAGGTGCTGTGGCTGTCGCACGAGGAGCGGCAGGCGTTCTGGCAGTGGGCGGTGGTGGAGACGCTGCGGCTGGCGGGGCTGCGCCGTGAGGAGCTGGTCGAGCTGACCCACCTCAGCGTCCGCCAATACCAGCGGCCAAACGGCGAGGTCGTCGCGCTGCTGGTCGTCAGCCCGTGCAAGAGTGACCGCGAGCGGGTCATCCCGATGTCGGCCGAGCTGTTCCACGTCATCGCGCAGGTGATCCGCCGACACACCGCCGAACAGGGCACGGTCCCGGTCTGCCCCCGCTACGACCAGGCGGAGCGGGCCTGGTGCGAACCCTTGCCCTACCTGTTCCAGCGCCTGCAAAGCGGCAGCCCACGGGCCATGTCCATCGGCATGGCCCGTGACCTGGTGCGCGCGCGGCCAAAGCCCTGATCCCCAGCCACCCCGAGTTCGCCGACATCAGGTTCTCCCCCCACGATTTTCGAAGGCTGTTTGCCACTGATCTGGTCAACAATGGGCTTCCCATTCACCTGGGAGCAGCCTTGCTGGGCCACTTGAACATTCAGACAACTCGTGGCTACGTCGCCGTCTTCGAGGAGGACGTTGTCCGCCACTACCAGGAGTTCCTCGATCGCCGCCGCGCCCAGCGGCCGGCCAGCGAATACCGGAAACCGACCAGCAATGAATGGGTCGAGTTTGAGGAGCACTTCGACAAGCGCAAAGTCGAGCTCGGCTCCTGCGGACGCCCCTATGGCACACCCTGCCACCACGAGCACGCCTGCATCCGCTGCCCCATGCTGTCGATCAACCCCAAGATGCTTGGCCGCCTGGACGAGTTGGAGGAGGACCTGCTGGCACGGCGGCAACGCGCGCTCGGCGAGGGCTGGCGCGGTGAGGTCGACGGCATCGACCTCACGCTGACGTTCCTGCGTGGCAAGCGCGACCAGGCCCGCCGCGCCGCCGCGAGGGGACCGGTCAGCCTGGGCATGCCCGCACTGCCCCGACGCCGACCACCCCACCGGCGCTGACCAGTGCTCAGCCAACACGAGCCACCGTCCCGGCCACGACGGGGAACTCGTCCCAGGTGCGCCCGTCCAGCTCCCGACCGCCGGCTTTGGGACTGTGCCCGCCAACCTGTTTGAAAACAGTGGGATGTGCAGCCGGACACATCGATCCCGCAGGTCACGAACCCAATCCAGATCCAGCGGCCGGAACCCCGGACCGCTCTCCCCACCGACGATCACCCAGTCGATCCCGGTCAAGTCCAGGCGCGGCAGCGGCCCCAGCAACGGCTCCAGGCTCAGGAACCGCACCGCGGCGGGTGCGGCGCGCAGCGCATCCGCCCGCCAGACGTAGTCGTCGGCTCGATCGAGGTGCCAAACCACACGTTCGCCAGCGGCCAGTGGTGCAGGACGTCGACCGCTCGGCTCGGAGCCACCCGGCGAGCGTGGCCCTCGACCAGGCGCCGGAAGTCGACCCCGGGCGCATGACCGCCGCCGCACCGGCACGGGCCCTCCAGGACGTGCCGATACCGCTCGGGCCGCTTGGTCAAGACCTGGTAGGTGTGCTGCGGCGTCAGCGCCGTCACCGCCCACACCTGCGCCAGAAAGGACGTGGGGACCTTGGCGTGCATGAGGTCCGCCATGCTGTCGACAAAGCACTTCCTGGGCTTGCGCCAGCGCAGCGGCTCGGTCAGCACCTCGGGATGGACCGCGACGCCGAATCCTGGCCCCGACGTCCTCGGGTCGCCGTCGGTCTGATACTTCGGCTGGCCCATGGCCTTCAACCGCTTGGCCAGCGTGAGGGCATAGCAGTGATCGCACCCAGGCGAGATCCGGTCACAGCCCCAGGTCGGATTCCATGTCGTCTCGGTCCACTCGATCGAAGTCGTCGTGCTCATGTGCACAGCACCGCCTCGATCGCGGCCAGCGTGGCCGACCGACGCACCCGTCGGCGCTGTCGCATAATTGCGAGATCCCTCACACGTTGCCGGCTGCATCGCCAGCCGCCGTGAAGAGGCACGGCCGAGCGCGCCACGAGCCTCGGCCGATCCCAAACGCGGTGCGCCAACGCACCCGGGCCCGACGGCTCGCCGCGTCGACGCACCGGCACCGACCGGCCCCGGCTGATGCCGCCAAGCCGAGTCCCATCCTGTCCAGCCGAAGGAGGCTGCTGTTGCGCCCCACCCTTTACACCGTCCACCGCGACGGCCCCGGCCGGCTCAGCACCATGGCCAAGCCACGCGGCGGCGACTGGCTCGACGACGAACTGCGCGCCCTGCGTCGCGTCGGCGTCGACGTGCTCGTCTGCGCGCTCCCCGCAACCGAACGACGCGAGGTGGGCCTGGCAGGCGAAGCCGCCGCCGCGCAGCACGCCGGTCTTGAGTTCGTCGCCATCCCCATCCCCGACCGGTCGGTCCCCGACCTCGCCACCGTCTTGCCGCGGCTTCGCGAGCTGGTCGCTCAGCTCAACGCTGGCGGGCATGTCGTCACCCACTGCCGATTTGGCATCGGCCGCGCCTCGCTGCTGGCCGCTGCGCTGCTGGTCCTGGAAGGCGTCGATCCCGACGAGGCATGGCGCCGTCTCACCCGCACCCGCGGCAGGCCGGTCCCTGACACCGATGAGCAGCGGCGATGGATCGAAACCCTGCCATCGGCGCGCCCTCGAGCTTGACAGCCGCGATGCGGCGGTCTCGAACGACCAGAGGCTTCGTCCACGAGAGCCGCTGGCGCGGAGACGCTGAACGAACGGGGAAGTGGGCGGGGAAGCGCATATGCTCTCCAGGCCATGCCAGGGCGCTTGCCGCCAGGCCTGGACGGGAAAGAGCCTTTGGCAGAAAGCGACGGCGAGCAGGCGAAGGGGGCGCCACGTCAGGTGGGCACGTTGAAACTCGCCTTGGTGTTGCCTGGACCGCTCTCGGGTTGGCCTCGCTTGCGCTGTTGCTGGCGGACCGCCGACGTGATCCCCCTCGACGCCGCTTCAAGGATCCCGTCATGCAAATCCTGATTGCAGCCGTCGCCCTGGTTGGTGGTCCCGCCTTCATCGCCTGGGCACTGCACGGCTGAGTGGGTCCACTCGATCGAGGTCGCGGTACTCACCGGGCTTCAGTCCCTGACGCCAACAACCGAGGCAGGCCAACCTTGGACTGGTCCCTATACTGTCGGCCGTGTCCAACACCCGAGGGTTCCTCTGCTCCCGCTGCGGCAAGCACCACGACGGCCTGCCGTTCAGCTACGGTGCCCTCGCGCCCGCCTACTGGCGTGAGGACCTGACCAGCGATCCGAACAGCCTGCTCACCGATGAGCAGTGCGTAATCGACGGCCAGCACTTCTTCGTCCGCGCACGCATTGTTCTGCCCGTCGTGGACGCTGCTGAGGACCTCGAATGGGGTGTGTGGGTGTCGTTGAGCGAACCCAACTACACCCGCGCCTGCCGACTGTGGACCACCCCGGAACGAGTGAACGAGCCGCCGTACTTTGGCTGGCTGTCCACCGAGCTGCCCTACGAGCCGACCACGCGGAACCTGAAGACCAACCTCCACATGCAGCCTGTTGGAGTCCGGCCGACCGTCGAGCTGCAGCCCACCGACCACCCGCTGGCGGTGGAGCAACGCACCGGCATCACCCTGGCCCGCGTCCAGGCCATCGCGGAACGTCTGCTGCATCCCGAACCGCCCGCCGCAACCTGACACGCGCTGAGCAGAACGCGGCCGTCTGCGGCAGCCCTGGCGGTCAATCCGCCGGCCATCGTGGATGCATACCTCCACCGGCTTGGTGCAGAGAAGCTTGAAGAAGAACGGCAGCCTCAGCTCGACACAGCGGTCGCGCAGGTCACGGGCCCACCGCGGGTGCATCGGCCGCGCGCGGCCCGCGCTCCCCGCCGACGATGACCCAATCCAGACCCGACAGGTCCAGACTCGGCAGCGCGCCCAGCAACGGCTCCAGCGAGACAAAACGGATCACCGCTTTGTCGCTCGCAGCCGATCCGCCCGCCACGCATACTTGTCCAGCTCGATCGAGGTCCCCAGCCACACGTTGCCGAGCGCGCACGACCGTCCGGCAGCTGCACCCGCAGCCGCCGGTTGAACCGCTCGGCGTGCTCTTGGTCGGTCAGGCCAGGCAACTCGGCGAGCAGCTCGTCCAACGCTGCGAGCACACCGAACCACCAACGATACGACCCCAACAGCGAGGCCATCCGGCCGGGCCGCTTGGTCAGCACCTGGTCGGTGTGCTGCGGAGTCGCCCACATGACCGCAAAGAGCTGCTGGATGAAGCGGCTGTCGACGCCGTTGTGGAACAGGTCCGACATCGAGTTGACAAACCTCCGGCGGGGCTTGCGCCAGCGGAACGGAAGCCGGAGGCGCTCGGGCCACGGCCGCAGGTCGAAGCCCTGCTCATAGGGGTGACCGGGCACGCCGCGCCAGCGCTCGGCGAACGTCTCCGCATAGCAGTTGTCGCAGCCCGGCGAGACCTTGGTGCAGCCCGTCAGCGGGTTCCACGTCGCCCCCGCCGTGCCGTCGTCGCCGCGGGTCCACTCGATCTTCGTCGCCCTGCTCACCGCCCACCTCCCGCATCGACAAGGTGCCAAGCTGTCCGCACAAGCACGGTCGCGACGCCGGAGGTCAAGCCATGACAGCCTTGGTGCCCGTGCTGCTGATCACCGGACCGGTCGGGGTCGGAAAGTCGACCGTGGCCGCCGAGGCGGCACGGCTGCTGCGCGAGGCGAACGTCCCCCACGCGCTGGTCGATCTCGCCTGGATCGAGCAGTGCTGGCCCGTTCCCGCCGACGATCCGTGGAACGAGCGCCTGACCCACCGCAACCTGGCCTGCATGTGGGCCAACTTCCGCCAGGCCGGCGCCGACCGGCTGCTCCTGGTGCGCGTGCTCGAGGCCCGAAGCCTGCTGCGCCAGGTGGTCGAGGCGGTGCCGGGCGCCGAGGTCACGGTGGTCCGGCTTCGAGCGCCGCTTGCGGTGCTGCAGGCACGCATCCGCTCCCGGGAGGCCAGCGACCCGAGCTGGTTCCTGGGGGCCGCCACCCACACGGCGAAGGTGCTGGAGCAGGCTCGGGTCGAGGACCACCTCGTGGACAACGAGGACCGCCCCGTGGCGGCGGTCGCCGAGGAAGTGCTCCGTCGGGTCGGATGGCTGCACTCGAATGCAGGAGCCTAGCTGCGCTGCCTCCAGGCGGTCACGCGGAGTGATCAGGAAGAACGGTAGTGCGAGTTGACGGGCACGTTCCTTGGTGCAGGGAATCTCGGTCCATTCGATGGTGCTGGTGTTCACGGCGGGTCCCCGTTCGGGTTCGTGCGGATCGTGGGGAGGCCGAGGCTGCCGATACGGCGCATCCGCGCGAGCTTGTCTTGGGCGGCGGCGATGCTGACCTCGACGCCTTCGACCTCGCCGATCCAGCCGCGGTCGCGGGCTTCGGTGAGACGCTCGTGGAGGTTGGCGACGATCTCCTCGAGCCCGGGCCGCTGGGCAGGGTCGGGTCGCAGCATCGGGCAGCGGATGCAGGCATGCTCGTGCTGGCAGGCGGTGCCGTAGCCGCGGCCGCAGGTGCCGAGCTCGACCTTGCGGCGGTGGAAGTGCTGGTGGAACTCCTCCCACTCGGTGTCGGTGGGGTCGCAGTATTCCTCGCTGGGCCGCATGGCGCGGCGGCGGGTGATGAAGCTGCGGAAGTGGCGGAGCACGTCTTCGGGGTAGATCGCGGTGTAGGGCTCGGTGATGGTCAGTGAGTCGTGGCCGAGGAGCTTGGCGACGATGTTGACGGGCAGGCCGCCCGCGACGGCCTCGGTGGCGAACGCCCAGCGGAAGTCGTGGGGCGTCAGGCTGATTGGCTCGCCGTTGATGCTGCTGATCCCTGCCCGCGTGATCGCCTTGGAGATCATCGCGGCGAGATGGTTGGCGGAGATGACTCGCCGCTGGGTGGGGTGGACGCGCTGGAACAGGAACGGCGCGGCGGCGACAGGAACCCGCTCGTAAGGGTCGTAGCGCGTCGCCAGCGGCACCGACGGGCCACCACTACGGACTCGGTGCTTGACCTCGGCGAGCACGTGGGCGAGTTCGGGCGGGACCAGCAGAACCCACTTTTTGTCGGCCTTGGATGGGGCGATCTGCAGCAGCGGGAGGATCTCGCCGGTGTCGGGGAGCCGGTAGGTGAACAGCACCGTGCTAGTCAGCTCGACAGGCTCCTCCAGCCGCATCCCGGTGTAGTAGAAGGTGTTGATCGCCGCCCACGACCAGAAGCTGAGGTCCTCCTGGCGGGTCAGGTCGATGCGCTCGCCGCTGGCCAGGTCCTAAAGCCAGACCCGGCCGGTGCCGCGGTAGGTCCCACCTCGAATCTTCTGCGTCGAGGTCAGGTGGAGGGCTCGTAGCTGTGTCCCTGGTAGGTGAAGCGCTCACCGATCGGGGTCGCCTCGGCCGCGGTCAGCAGGCCGGCGTGGAACGCGACTTGCTCGTCGACGCTGCGCAGGATCTCCGGCAGGTGCGGGGTCAGGGAGCGGACCTTCTGGTACAGCCGCAGCCAGACGAACGCGTCGGGCGACGCGCATCCACTGCGGCGTCCGGCAGCGACCGCGGCACCCGCCGCGGCTCGCGCTGCCGGTAGGCGCCCCGGGTGGTCTGCCGGAACGGATCCAGCGGGTTGTGGTGGGCGCCAAAGTGCTGCCCGGTCTGCGGGTCTCGGCGTTCTGGCATCGGGTTCCGCAGCGGCCCCGGCCCGCCTCCAGGTGGATAGCGTAGAACTCGTGGACCACCGCCAGGTTGTGGTTGATCGTCCGGGCGCGTACCCGTCACGCAGATACCGCTTCCCGGTCTTGGTGTTCACCGAGCCGGGCACATGCATGCTCGGCTCGGTAGGCCGGTGCTTGCGGGCCTGCCGCATCGACAGCACGAGGTCCCTGGCCTCAGCGGTAGTGGGCCTTGTCCCACTCCACGCCCAGCGCCCACAGCACCCGGTACCAGCGCTGCAACGTCAACGCGTAGGAGCGGACGCTGGCCGGGCTCATGTCCCGGGCCGCGAACTCGGTCAGATACTGCGGCACCGCGACCACCGGCTCCTCCACCGCGTTCTGCAGCGCCCGGCTCGGGACCTCGCCCGGCCGCACGACCCGCCCGACCCTGGGCACCACCAACTGCGGGACGTCCCGTATCCCCTCTGCCTGCATGACCCCTCCGTGGCGATCGACCGCTCACGGAGATTCAAGGGACAGGACAGAGGTTGGGTAGTGCGGTCAACACACCGCTGTGTGGAGCAGTGTCGCCTGCAGCGGGAGGCGGATCGTGAAGGTGGCGCCTTGACTGGGTCGGCTGGCCGCCTGGACCGTGCCGCCGTGGGCGGCGAGCAGCTCGCGGACCACAGTTGCCATCTGTAGGACCGGGCACTTCGGGGGCGATCGCGGCACACAGCAAGGCTCGGGCGGGCAAGATGCCGGCCCGAGCCTTGGCCCCTCGTGGTCAGTGCAGCTAGCGGAGGTAGGTCTCCTGCGTCTGCGGGTTCAGGTGGCCGAGCTGTTGGGCGCCCGCGCGCTGCGGCCCGCTGAACAGGAAGGAGTCGAACCCGTTCGGGATGTCGCTGCCGTAGATGAAGCCGTTGTACCAGTAGGCGGCCCAGAACGAGCCTTGGTTTGGCGTCTCGACGTCGTAGTAGCCGATCTCGCTGGCGTGCGCCGGATCGGTGAAGTCGATCACGTCTGTGCCGCCGCCGTACCAGGACGACGTCAGCAGGTAGCGGTCCTTGACGGGGACGACGTTGAACATGTGCGCAGAGCAGTACTCGCCGGTCTGATCGCGTGGGATCAGGAACGAGCCGACCGGAGCCGTCACACCCGACCGCAGGTCGCTGAGACGGTAGAACCACACGCGTCCGTCCATCTCGGACTGGTCGGCGTGGCAGGAGCCAGACTCGGACTCGTCGCCGAAGACGATGTACTTCCCGTCCCAGGTCCAGGTGGCGGAGTGCCAGATCTCAAAGCCCGCCACCGGCTCCTGGATGTGCGCCAGCGTCTTGGGGTGCAGCGGGTCGGAGATGTCCCACAGCTGCGCCTCGCTGAGGCAGGCGACCGCGGCCAGGTGCAGCGGCATGAACACGCCGACGTCGTGGCACCCGATCGTCGGTCCCAGCCCGTCCAGCGCGAACGGCTCGGCGTCGATCGCGGGGGTGGCCACCACCTCGGCGTCCTGCGGGTGCGTCAACGGCACGCTCACGATCGAGAACTTGGCGTGCAGCGGGTTGGCCTCGCGGCCGTCGCCACAGGTCGGTCCGGGGAGTAGGTAATAGGACAGGACGTAGATCAGCACCCGCCCGTGAGCCGGATCCGGGATGAGCGTGTTGGTGTGCGAGCCGCAGTCGGTGTCCACCAGCTTCACCAACTGCGGGTTGTGGGGATTGGAGACGTCGAAGATCTGGACGCCCTCGAACTGCCCTGGAATCGTCGGGTCCGGCGACCGCTCACCCGCGCATGAGCGCTCCGTCATCGGATAGTCGACCGAGCGGACCAGGAGGTTCTGCCAGACGGTGACGTCGCCCTGTCCGGAGCCGCAGTCCACATCGGCGAGCACGCTGGGATGCTCCGGCTCGGAGATGTCGATCACCCGGAAGCCGTTGTAGTTGCCCTGGTAGGCCAGCCGCCCCCAGAAGGCGATGTCGGAGTTGGTGGTGCCGGTCCTTGGCAGCGAAGCCAGCAGCTTCATGTTCTGGCTGTGCTCGTCCGGCCCGGCCCCCGGCCTGGGCGGCGACGGCGCCGGGTCGGCCAGTGCCGATGGAGCGACAACGAGCACTGAGAGCACAACGAACAGGAGCACGACGAAGCGCGAGACTTTGGTCATGAGCCCCCTTTTCGCCGGTTGCGATAACTGTTTCTACCATATGCCCAAAAGCGGAGCAGCCTATTCACGCGTCAGGCCGAGGTCGAAAGCGTGACCACGCATGACCCACCACTTCGATGCACAAGCCTGACTATGAGCGAGCCGCGACCGCCAATGGCCGACACCCCTTGGAGCTGTGCAGCAGCAGTCGGTGCCAACAGGACCACCGGTCGGGCACACTGACCCGATGCGACCGCTCCGCTCCTTGCTCATCGTCACGGCCGTGGCCTTGACTCTGCACCTGTGGATGCTGGCAGGCCACGGCGAGCATGCTCTGCTCTCGATGCCGGCCGGGCACCGAGCGGCGCGGTGGGCCAAGAGCAGCTGACTACCACGGGCTCGGCCCAGCACCCACCGGCTGGGTGGGCATGGAGGCGACCTGCCTGGCGGTGCTGACGGCGCTGGCCGCAGCGCTGCTGCTCCACGGCCTCGTTGCCGCTCTCCTGTCGAACTGAGGGTCACCCGTACGTAACCGGCCGTGCGAGCATCACACACGACCGAGGCAGCGTTCCTCCACACAACCAGGAGACCCACCATGCGACCCATGCGAACCATCATGCGGGCGCTGGCCGCCGGCGCCCTGCTGGCCGCCTGCAGCCAGACCAATTCGGACCAGGGCAGCACGTAGGCCGGCCCACCACCAAGCCAGGCCGACATTGCCTTCGCGCAGGCCATGATCCCCCACCACCTGCAGGCCATCGACATGGCCAAGATGGTCGGCGCCCGCACCCGCCGACCCGGGCTGCGCACCCTCGCGGAGGGCATCCAGTGCACCCAGGGCCGGGAGATCGCCACCATGCAGGGCTGACTGCGCCTGGGGCAAGCCAGCCGACGAGGGCATGGCTGGCATGGACCACGACCGGTCGCCCATGCCCGGCATGATGAGCCAGGACGAGATGGCCAAGCTGCAGGGCCTGCGCGGCACGAGCTTCGACCTCGCCTTCGTCCAGGGCATGCGCACCCACCAGGAAGGCGCCATCCAGATGGCCAATGACGAGCTCAGCCAGGGCTCGCTGCCCGAGGTCAAGACGCTTGCCCGCCAGGTCATGACGCCCAGCAGCGCGAGGTCGGCCAGTGCGCCAGTGGGCCACGAGCTGGCCCAAGACGACCAAGCCCTTAGCCTCAACCCGGCAAGGCGGAGCGCCCCGATCCCTGGGCTCGGCGCTCCGCCGAAGACCGTGAAGACGACTTTCAGGATCTCGCATCCGGCGCTTTGACCGGGTATCGTCCAGCTTGGCCCTGACCCTCATGCAATTCTCATCAACGGCAACGAGTGATGGGAGGAGGGAGCCGGTGCTGGACACGCCATCCGGCCGCGCAGCGAGCCTGCCCTCAGGCGTTCGCCACTGCCCTGTCCTCCGGCCGCCGGCGCGGTTGCCGTGATCCTCCGAGCGCGTCGGCGCGACCGACCGCGACCCAAAGGAGGGAAGCGATGCGACGAACGATCCGGATCGCTGTGCTCATCGCCTCGATCACGGCGCTGCTGGCGTTCCCATCGGGCGCGCTGGCTGCCGACGTCCCGGCTGCGAGCAGCTTCACCCACAGCCAGAACATGCACCCGCTGGGCTTCTCGCCACGGGCCAACACCACCAGCCCCTTCACGGCCAACTCTGACCTGGCGTTCGCCGGGAAGCTCGCCTTCCATGGCAACTACGACGGGTTCCGGATCATCGACATCCATGAGCCTGACAACCCCGTGCAGTTGCTGGACTACCGCGAGTGCGCCGGCAACCAGGGCGACGTCATCGTCTGGGGCAACATCCTGGTCCGCTCCTGGAACTCGCCAGCCCCGGCGGGGGCGACCTGCGATGGCGAGCCGGTGCTGCCAGGGGTGTTCCCGGGCGGATGGGAAGGCGTGCACGTCTTCGACATCTCCAACCTCAACGACCCTGACCTGGTGGCGTCGGTTGAGACCGAGTGCGGCTCCCACACCGCCACCGCCGTGCCCGACCCGGCCAACAACCGGCTGCTGGTCTACAACACCCCTCCAGCGGCGCCTGCCCAGGCCTGGACATCATCCAGATCCCGGTGGACCACCCGGAGAACGCGAGCTACCTGCGGTTCGAGCCAGGGGGGCGCGCCTGCCACGACACCGGCGTGATCCTTGGGGACGCGATGCTGGCGGCCTGCGCCGGTGGCAACGGGTTCACCGTGTGGAGCCTCGACCCGGCCGACGGCGGCTCGCTGGAGGACCCGGCGCAGCTTTACTCCAAGGCGGTGCCAGGGGTCACCATCGGCCACTCAGCGGGGTTCACCTGGGACGGCAAGGTCCTGATATTCGGCCACGAGCCGGGCGGCGGCGCACAGGCCCGCTGCCAGGCCACCAGCAGCACCACCGACCGGTCGTTGTTCTTCGTCGACGCGCGCACTGGCTCGGACCTCGGTAGCTTCGTCATGCCGCGTGTACAGACGGCGACCGAGAACTGCACCTGGCACAACTACAACGTCGTGCCAACCGACAACCGCTACGTGCTGGTCAGCGCCGGCTACCAGTCAGGGATCAGCGTGGTGGACTTCACCGACCCGGCCAACGCGCATGAGGTCGGCTTCGCGGACCCGGCACCGCTGTCGGAGACCCAGCTCATCCTCGGCGGCGACTGGTCGGACTACTGGTATGACGGGCGCATCTACCAGTCCGACATCACCCGCGGGCTACTGGTCTGGGACCTCAGCGACAGCGCGGTCGCCGGCGCACTCAAGCTCGGCCACCTCAACCCGCAGACCCAGGAATTCACCATCGGCTGAGCCGACCCTAACGCAAGCATCCATGGGGTGGGCGGATGCTCCGCCCACCCCACTCTGTGCCCCGCGTTGTCACGGCAAGGGGGTTGCGGCGTATCGGCGGATCGCGTTCGCATGCCTTCCGGGTATCCGGCGCCGCTTGGCCCTTGCTGTCAGCCACCGGCAAGGCGTGTCGCCATCCTGAGGTCCAGGGTGTGCGCAGTCGCTCGCCATCGCTGTCCCGGACGCTGGAATGAATGCCGTGATTGGGCTGACCTACAGGGCAGTAGCGATATGGCGAGTTTCGACCTGATTCGTTGACATCCAGCCGGATCGTCGCCATGCTCGTCCAGTCGGTGGACACGCTGTCGCCAAGCTGATCGATCCACTCCACAACGACCCGCGATCGGTTCTGCCGACGATGCGGTCGGCAGCAGGAGGGTGATCCCGAATGAGACGGCATTCGCTGGTCGTGCTCTCGGTGCTCATGGTCGTGCTCACGATGCCCCAGGTTGCGCTCGGGGATGTAACCGTCGCGCCAGGAGGAGGGACGCCCGGCACCTCGTCCAACTTCCAACTGGTGGGTCATGACTCGCTGTTTGGCCGCGGGATGAACGCCGGGCTGACCGTCTTCGACCATTACGTCTATGTCGGCAATCGCACCGACGGCTCGGACGTCTGCGGGGTCGGCGACCCACGCGCCGGGGTCACGCCCTGCCCGCACCCGCATCCGGGGATCCTCATCGTCGACGTCGCCGATCCGGCCCACCCCAGCGTGGTCGGCGAGATCGGCCCGCCGTATGCCGGCCAGGTCGGCATCACCACCCGTGAGCTGCGCGTCTGGCCGCAGCAGAAGCTCCTGGCCGTGATGACCTTCCGGTGCAGCTCCCAGATCCACGCATGCCCGCCCGGCAACGACGTGACCTTCCCGTTCGACCTGAAGTTCTTCGACCTGACCGACCCCATCCACCCCAGGTTCCTCTCCAGCTACATCCCGACCTCCAAGGCGGGCCTGCCGGTCAAGCCGCACGAAATGTACCTGTGGGCCGACCCCAACGACCCGGACCGGGCGCTGCTGTGGCTGTCGACCCCGTCGGCCTCGGTCAACCCGGCCCGGCCGAACCTCATGATCGCCGACATCTCTGGGGTGCCGTCGGGCGGCGCGCCCATCGACATCGCCGAGGGCAACTGGAACCAGCTCTTCCCAGGAGCGGCCAACCCCGCCAACTACGACTTCGACTTGTCGCTGCACTCCATGGCGCCGACCGCCGACGGCAACACCACCTACCTGGCCCACCTCCGCGGCGGCATGGGCGTGCTGGACACCAGCGAGGTCGTCGCCGACACCGACGACCACTTCATCTCGCTCAACGACAAGCTCCTCACCCCCATTGACGACTTCGTGCGTTGGGGCGCCGGTAACCAATGCGCCGGCCACACCATGGTCGGCTGCTCCGAGAGCCACTCGGCGGTGCCGGTGCCCGGGCGGCCGTTCGAGCTGAGCACCGACGAGGTCTACGGCACCTTCACGGTGGGGTCGTTTGGCTGGCCGTGGGGCTGGGCGCGGCTGATCAACGTCGCGCAGCCCAAGCGACCGCACCTGGTCGGCGAGTACAAGATCTTCCAGAACACGCAGCCCTTCCAGGGCAGCCCCGGCGACGACCCCGCCACGGAGCAGTTCACGAGCTACTCGTCGCACAACCCCACGCTGACGCGGGACCTTGCGCTGATCGCCTGGCACTCCGGCGGCCTGCAGGCCATCGACATCGCCGACCCTGGCCGGCCGGCCCAGGGCGGCTGGTTCTCGCCCACACCGCTTGCCACGGTCGCCAACGAGGACCCAGCGCTCAGCGCCGGGCCGAACAAGGTGGTGATGTGGAGCTACCCGATCGTCAAGGACGGTCTCGTCTATGTGATCGACATCCGCAACGGCCTGTACATCCTGCGCTACACCGGCCCACAGGCCCGCGAGGTCGCCGGGGTTGGCTTCCTGGAGGGCAACTCCAACCTCGGGGACGCGGTCAGAATCGCCAGCAGCAACCGCCAATAGAAGCGGGCCAAGCAGTACTCCGCGACGGATCAGATAGCCCCGTCCGGGAACACCACAAGGATCGCCAGCGCAGCGGCCGCAGTTGATAGCTTGGCGCTGGCTCAGACCGAGACCTTGGCGGTCACGACGGCGGTATCGGGCGGAGTCGCGGCCGTGCGGAGTCGCAAGCTGAGCGGACCTGCGCTGAACAGGCTGACCGTCCCGCAGCGAAGCGTTGAGAACTTCCGACTCCAGTGGCAGCAGAACGACTCAGCGCGGGGGCCAGCCAGCGTGACCGTGACGAGCCGGCGACCGCGGCCTTGGACGGCAGACTGCTGGCTGCCGTGAGGGCGTGGAGGCAGTAGCATGCCAGCGCCTCAGGCGCGACATCATCCCGGAGGTCGCTGGTCGCTGCGCCCTCGGCCACTAGGTCTTGGATGAAGTCGCTGAGCTGCCGCTCCGCCCGGGCGATGTGCTCACCTCGATGCAGCAGTGCCGCGAGTTCGGTCCCGTGGGACTCGTGGGAGATGAGCGCGTAGACGCGGAGCACGGCTTCTACGGGGTCGATCGTCTCGGCGGGCTGATCCACGAATACGCCCAAGTGGCATGAGGCGGTCGGGTTCTCGGCACCCACAGGTCCCGATTGGAAAGCTGCAGGTCATTGACCTGCAGCTTTCGCGGCAACCTCGCACCACGCGGCGGTTACAGGACGACGCGACTATTGATCACACGATCATGCCAGGCTCAGACCTTGGCGTGGGGTCGGGGCCATTCGCCTCGCGTGAACCACGGTCACCAGCCCCCAAAGGACAGGTCCTTCGGCCCTGACCACCGTGTGCGCAGGGGTGAATCCTGGCAATGGAGATTCTCAGCGGTATCGCAATACCAGGCGGTATGGGACACCTTGGGGAAGGGCGGACAGCATGCCAGACCCAACGGATTCGATGGATCGCGAGCGAGCGAACGACAAGCGGGCGAAACAGCTGCCCGTTTCCGTTCAGGGCGCAGAAGGCAAGCGCACCGCTGGTCGGGAAGGTCCGAGGACCACTCCCGGTCGCAGGCGCTTACTGGCCGGGGGTGTTCTGAGCGGGCTGCTCGGCGGGCTGTGCTGTATCGGTGGAGCCGTGGCGGTGGGCCTGGGTCTGGGAGGAGTCGGCTTCTTCGCCACCCTGATGGACCGCTACCAGCTGGTCTTCATCGCGGCCAGCCTGGCGGTCATGGCGGCGTGGCTCATCCGGGCCGCCAGGGTTTCCGGGGGACAAGGGCGCGAGCTTCGTCGGACCAGCCGGAGCCTAGCCAGGCATGCCGTGTTCATGGGCGGCGCCTACGTAGTGACGCTGGCGCTGACGCTGCCGCTGTCGATGCTGGTGAAGAGGTGAGTGCCGATGACGCCGACGACGCAGACGCCGAAGCAGAGGCGCCTGACCCGCGACGAGCAGAAGGCGCAGACCAGGGCCAGGCTGCTGGAGGCGGCCGGCAAAGTGTTCGCGCGGCGCGGCTACCACGACGCCTCGGTTGAGGAGGTGGCCGAGGAGGCCGGGTTCTCCAAGGGTGCGGTCTATTCTAACTTCACCAGCAAAGAGGACCTGTTCGTCGCCCTGCTGGAGCAGCGGTGCCGCCGCAGCCTCGTCGAGCTTGAAGCTGCGCTCAACCAAGAGCGGCTCACGCCTGCTCGGCTGCGACAGCTCGGCGATGCGCAGAGCGTGCAGATGCAAGAGGACGGGCAGTGGACGCTGTTGTTCATCGAGTTCTGGGCCCATTCGGTGCGGGATCCGAGGCTTCGACCGAGGTTTGCTGCCATCTGGCACGAGGCGCGAACGGGCCTGGCTGGGTTGATTGCTCGGCACGCTGAGGAGGCAGGAGTGGCGCTGCCGGTCCCCCCAGCGCAGCTGGCGTCGGCCGCGATGGCGCTCACCAACGGCTTCGGGTTGCAGCTGCTGGCCGACCCCGACCGGGCCGGCGCGGAGTCGCTGGGCAACGCCTTGGCGCTGCTGTTCGCGGGACCGGCCACCCTTGACGACGGCACGGCCGACAGAGGGGGCAGTCGGCAAGTGCCGGTGGCCGGTGGTAACAGCAACGGGCAATCCAACCGAACGGAAACAGTCGGAGGTGGCTGAGGTGGGGTTCGATCCGATTTGCGGGCGGGAAGTGGCCGAGGATTCCTGGTCGCTTGAGTACGCGGACACCAAGTTCTGGTTCTGCTCGCAGGCGTGCCGGGACGACTTCCGCCGGGCTCCTCGCATGCTGATCGCGCTGGGACCGAAGGCGGCTGGGCGAGCAGCACCGGAGCAGCGCGGGGAGGCTGGCCGTCGGGCCGCCGTCTCGCTGGCGAGCTGACCCGAAAATTCACCGGTGAGTGGGCAGATGGCGGTGACCCCAGTCGGTGATGATCCGAGGGGTTTGCGGGCCGGTATGGTCAGGCGGCTTCGGGTTGGACGATGACGGCCTTGCCGTCTCGGATCACGATCCGCT
>WNGB01008454.1_pt1 | contig 32214 bp, 19 predicted proteins | sample 5400681 | NCBI WGS metagenome assembly WNGB01 (sample SAMN13153367, study PRJNA577476) | soil metagenome | isolation source: 115 cm soil or saprolite under grassland replicate 2 | place: USA:California | collected 2016-06-15
AGAGGCCTCCTTGGCGGGCGAACAGGGGGTTGTGTCTGTCCATGTTGTCTTCCAGGAGGCCCTTGGTGTCCAGTGCCGAACGCCACAACTACTTACTCAATCATGGGTTGCCCGAGAGCGGGCGCCCGGTTACGCCCAATTCAATTGCCAGAAACGATCTACTAAACTCAACACATCACTCAACGCAGGTTACGGTGCGAGACAGAGAGGGACAGTTCAGCAGTGGCTAACGTCCCGCGAGCGGGACATCAGCGCTCGGGGCCGCGCTCGCAAGCCCTCGCGGGTTGAATTCACCACACGATGAAAAACCTCAACCGCGGCCACTCCGATCCACTTGTGCGCTTCCACGCCGTAGATAGTGATCGCGTGGTCGGCTGGAGAACGGTGGGCCGCACGCTTCCCCAAACTACACCGACCCTTCCCCAACCTACCTGTTGACAAGGGCAACCTCGAGCCCGATTATCCAGATGAACGAAGGAGACGGGAGTTGCCCTGGCAATTGTCGTGATCTCCAGCCCGAGAAGGGGGTGCCCGATGAAAGTACGCCTTGCGGCCCAACTGGTGCTTTGGGCTTTGGGCCTGACCAGCAGCAGGAGCCACTTCGCCACACCGGACGGCGGGGAGCAGAAGCTCCGTCCTGAGGTGGTGCCGCCCGTCCAACCCGCCCCCGAGGGCAAGGGTGAAGTCCCCGCCGAGGAGATCAAGGGGAGTTGCGCCAATATGCCCGAGGGAGGCCCGAGCGTTCAGGCGATCGAAACGCAGGGCCTGGCGCCCACGCGCTGGGTCGATACCCGCGTCCTGAATGTCCGCTTCCTCGACGGCAACGACCCGTGGAACCAGACCGTGCAGCAGAAGGTCAAGGAGTTCGCGCGCGGCTGGGAAACGTACGCGAACATCCGTTTCAACTTCGACGAGGTCACGCCGATGACCGCCGACGTCGCCATCCGGTTGCAGCCGGGGCCCGGAGTCCCCTATGGCCTCTACCAGTCGTACCTGGGGCCGGTCTGCCGCCAGTTCGCGCGAGCCGGGCAGCCGTCGATGTGGCTGATCTTCAAGCCGAAGACCGACGACACCGAACTGCGGCGGGTCATCCTGCACGAGTTCGGCCCCGACGGCCTGGAGCCTGGCAAGCCTCTCGTGGAGACGGGCTCCCGAAGGGCGAAACGCTAGAGCGGTTCACAGTGGGAGCGCGCACGATACCAACCCGAAGCGTGAGCAAGGTGCTCACTGAAGCCTCGTTGACCGCCGATTACGAGAGAAACGCCAGCCAGACCGCGCAACTCCGTGGCGCCCTGGCCGGGCATCGCCTGGCGGACCAACTTAACGCCCTTTTCAAGGAAACCGACAGGAGGACTCCTGCGATGGCACAGTTGTGTAAGTGGCCGGTGGCGGCGCTGTGGCTCGGACTGCTGCTCTGTCTGGCCCCAGTGACCCGCTCCGGCCCGGCGAAGGCGTCGGAGGATGAAGACCTCCAAAAGAACAACCTCGTCTACGAGATCTTCGTCCGCTCCTTCTGTGACGGCGACAAGGCCCCCAAGCAAAAAAACAGGCGCCCCGGCAATTTGCGAGGGCTCCTCAGCAAGCTCGATACGTACCTCAACGACGGCGATCCAAAGACCACTCACGACCTGGAGGTCGGCATCCTGTGGCTGATGCCCATCTTCCCCTCGCCGAGCTACCATGGCTATGACGTCACGGACTACCGGGCCATCCACCCCGACTACGGGACGATGGACGACTTCAAGGCGCTACTGAAGGAGGCGCACCGCCGGGGCGTGCGCATCATCCTGGACATTCCGTTCAACCACACCTCCGACGAGCACCTCTGGTTCAAGGTGGCGCTCGCGGACAAGACGTCGCCGTTGCGTGCGTTTTACCAGATCGAGCCAGACGAGGGGCCGCGCCCCGGCGGATGGCACCCAGCGACCGGCGGCAATGGCGAGCGGCTGCGCTATTTCGGCCTATTCAGCTCGAAAATGCCGGACCTCAACTTCGCGAACCCGAAGGTCAAGCAGGAGGTGAAGGCGATCGCCCGGTTCTGGCTGGACCTGGGGGTGGACGGGTTCCGGCTCGACGCCGCCAAGCACATCTTCGGCGACCGCTTCGACCAGCTCCGCGAGCAGGAGATTCTGCAGAACAACGATTGGTGGCTGGAGTTCTCGCAGTTCGTCTACAAGCACAAGGAAGGGGCGGTCCTCGTCGGCGAGGTGCTGGGGGATTACGAGGCGCTGCGCCGGCACGCATGGGGGCTGGACGGGCTGCTCGGCGAGCCGTTCATGAATGAGGTGCGCTCTCAGGTCAGCGGGCCTCGGCCCGGCTTCCTCGGGCGGTACAAGCAATTCCTCCGCCAAGCCCGCGAACTGAACCGCTCCGCGTTCAACCCGCGGCTTGGGTTCAAGGACCAGCCGTTCCAGTCGTTCGACTATGTCGCGAGCCACGACCGCAACCCCCGCCTGGCGTCCGACTTGGAGGAGATGAAGCGCCGCGGGATGCAGCCCGAGGTGGACCAGGCTTACCGGCTGACCCTCTACATGCTGCTGACCATGTCGAGTCGCCCGATCCTCTACCAGGGCGACGAGGTAATGCAGCGGGGCTGGAAGTGGAACGGCAACCCAAAGAACGACCCACGGAACCCGGGCGACGGGTCCGGGATTTTTGACGAGACGCTACGGGAACCGTTCCCGTGGTACAAGGCGGGCTCGGGGCCGGGCCAGACGACGTGGTTTGACTCCCGGTTCGATCAGCCGAACGACGGGGTTTCCAAGGAGGAGCAGGAGCAACCGGGGAAGATGCTGCACCTGGTACGCGGGCTGACTCGCCTGCGAGCGCGGCACCCCGCCCTGGCCAACGGCACGCTCGGGGAGATCCCGTCCGACGCGCAGGACTGGATGGTCTTCGAGAAAGTCGGCGGCCCAGACCGTTACCTGGTGCTCATCAACCTGACGGGCAAGAGAAACAGCTACCAGTTCCACGCCGCCTGGTATCCGCGCTACCTCGGGGCGCAGCTGATCTTCGAGAGCGACGGGGGGAAGCGGACGTGGCGCGACCTCTCGGACGCGGGGCAACGGATCACCAACTCGGTGGACGTGCCGGCGTTCGGCCTGGTTGTCATCCGCCAGGCCGCGCCAACGCCCTGACCTCGTCTCGGGTGCGTTCTCTGTTGCCCGGCCGTAACGCGCAACAACGTCCAGGTTGTGGCACGGTCGGGAGATCGTGCCACAACAGCGTTTTCTATGTGGCCTTCGGAGCTTGAAAGGAGATGGAGATGTCGAGTACCAAACCGAAGCGTGGCTCGGCAAAGGGGACGAAGTCTCGCCGCCGGCCACAGCCGGAGCTGATTCCCGCCCCGCGGGTGTCGGGGGCCGTCCCCTACAAGCCGAAAATGTCGCGGGCAGCCGCCCTCGAGCTGATCGACGCGACCGTCGGCGAGCGCATCCGCCTCGCGGAGTATCGCCCCACCATCGCCCCGCTGGAGCCGGCCGAGCGAGAGGTCATTCTGGACCAGGCACTGCTGATGCTGGAGCAGGTCTACGTCCACCTGCCGCTGAAGCGGGCCATCCACGCCATCGAGCCCATTCAGCGGCTGCGGCTGCTCAAATTACGCCACACGGGGATCGATGAGCGGACCTTCCAGTCCGAATTGATCAGCATCTTCGTCGGCCTGCGCGATCTGCACACCAACTATGTGCTGCCGATGGCGTACGCGGTGAAGTTCGCCTTCTTGCCGTTCCGGGTTGAGGAGTTTTACGAGGCCGGGGCCCGCAAGTACATCGTCTCCTGGGTGTCCCCGGTAAACCCCGTCCGACAATTGACCTCGGGCATGGTGGTCACGCACTGGAACGGCAGTCCGATTGACCTGGCGGTAGCCCGCAACGCGGAGCGCGAAGCGGGGAGCAACCCGGAAGCGCGCCGCGCCCGCGGCGTCGAGGCCCTCACGCTGCGCTGGCTCGGGATGTCCCTCCCCCCGGACGAGGACTGGGTCGCGCTGACTTACACGGACGGCGAGGACACGTACGAGTCGAAGTTCGACTGGGAGGTGATTGACGCGACCGACCGGCCGGCGCTGCTGGCCGGCCTCGCGGAAGCGGCGAGCGCGGGGCAGGCGGAGGCCGGCTGGGGGCTGGACCTGAAGACTCACCTACTCCACGAAGTCCGCAAAATGCTCTTCGACCCTCCCACCGTCCACGTCGAGGCGGAGGCGGACCAGGCTCATACCGAAGCCCGCGGCGGGGCGGCCGTGGCCGCCCCGCCGCGGGCGGACGTGAGCGTCTTCCCCGACGTTTTCCCCCGCTTCGGCGCCGTGGACACGCCGTCGGGCCAGTTCGGATACATTCGCCTGCGGACGTTCGCCCCGCGCTCCGGAGACATCAACGGCGCGGTTCAAGAATTCGCCCGCATCCTGGCGACCCTTCCGCCCAGCGGCCTGATTGTGGATGCCCGCGGCAACGGTGGCGGGTACATCAACTTCGGCGAGCGGAGTCTGCAACTGCTCACGCCCGGCCCCATCGCCCCCGAGCCGTTCCACTTCCTGAGCACGGCTTTGACACTTGGAATGGCCCGCTCGAACCAATGGCTCGGGCTGTGGGGGGATCCGATTGCGCAGGGGATCGAGACCGGGGCCAGCTTCTCCCAGGGGTTCCCGCTCACCGACCCGGAGGCATGCAACGATATCGGGCAGGTGTACCAGGGGCCGGTCGTGCTGATCACCGACGCCTTCTGCTACAGCACCACCGACATCTTCGCGGCCGGCTTTCAGGATCACGGCATCGGGACCATCCTGGGGACGCACAAGAACACCGGCGCCGGCGGGGCCAACGTCTGGGGGCACCAGGATGTCCTTCAGGCATTGACCCTCACGCCGCAGAACCCGTTCGCCCCGCTGCCGCAAGGAGCGCGGATGCGCGTGGCGGTCCGGCGCTCGACCCGAGTCGGCAAGCGCTCGGGGGTACCTCTGGAAGACCTCGGCGTCGTGCCCGACAAGGTCCACGAGCTGACCCGCGCCGACGTCCTGCAGCACAACATCGACCTGATCGCCCACGCCGCCAAGATCCTGGCCGAGAAGCCCCGGCAGAGCTTGCGCCTGACCACACCCGGAGGGGCGCCAGCCCTGCTGGTGAAGGTCGAGGCCGAGAACATCGACCGCCTCGACCTGCTGGTCAACGGCCGCGTGATCGCATCACAGGATCTGGCCGGGAAGACCGCCGACGTCCCCCTGCCGACCGCCGCGCCTTCCGGAACCATCCTGACCGGGTACGGCTACCGGGCGGGCGAGTTGGTCGTCAGCACCCGGCTTCGCGTTTGACGCCGGGGGCGCGAGCGGCCGCTGTGGGGTGCTGATTGGGTACGGTCTCCTTCTCTCGGAGGCCCGAAGACCGTTTGGTGCCAAGTAACATTGTTTCCCTGTGCATCCCACGATCGATTGCACAACGCGCAGTGTTGTTCCTGCGGGTTGATCTGTGCAACTTCTGGAAGGCCTCGGAAAGCGTCGGGGCGCAACCGCACAGGCGTCTCCGGGAATACTATCACGGTAGTCCGACGAGCAGGGGTGTCAGCAGTTCGCAAGGGGTGGTGATGCAATCCGGGTCATCCGGTGTCAGGTGGAACGGCCTGGGCGTTGGGTTTGCCGTTGTGCCCGGCCGCGGGGGAGGCCGACCGAGGCGTAACGCCTGTCCAGAAAAATAGTTCCGTCACGGAGACGTGGGCGCTACGCTTCCACGGCGACCCGCATCCCCGCCTCGCTGGCCACCGCCCCAGAGAGGTTTTTGGTGCTGTTCAGTTTTTTTCCCAAAATCCATGTCCAGTTTTTTCCCTGATTTACGATTGTAATTAATAGTCCCTCATCCTGCCTGCTTGCTGGTCAGGGACCGAGGCAGACGAGGCCAACGTGTGGAGAGTTCATGCCAGGGATAGCACTGCCATGCCCACAAGCGTTTACCAACGGAGTCGCGCCCCATGATGGCACACGACAACCACCGCCTGACGCCGCATCATCGACTCATTACCAGCCCAACCGTCCTGCGCGTCCTGGCAACCCTGCTGGAAGGTTATGTCTACGCCGCGGATCTCCAGGTCTCTGTTTGGGACTTTCCGATAGAACTCCACAACCTCCTGGAGGCTGGCTGCAGTGTGAACACCCTGCGTTGGCTGCTCCGCCGTGGTTATGCGGCTTGCTCTACTCTTGAGGGCGAGGAGAGCGCAGGGGCCGTTCGCTCCTTCCAGGATGACAGTCAGTTCGTCCTGACAGACGCCGGCGCTTCCCTCGTCCGCGCTCTCCCTCCCGCCATGTTTCAGGCTCCTGAAGGACTCACCCGAGAGGTCAGCTCCAGAGAAGCGAAGTTCGCCCTTCCTTGCTGGAACCACAACACGGGCGAACTCTCCTTCCGAGGGCTCCTGGTCAAGCGGTTTCAAAACGTTGCCTCGAACCAGCGGACCATTCTCGATGAGTTTCAACGGCGCGACTGGAGTTCTCAAATCGTTGATCCGCTCCCCCCGGACGGAGGCATCAACCGCAAGCATCGCCTGCACGACACCATCAAGAACCTGAACCGGGGCCACCTGCAGCACCTGATGCGCTTTCATGGTGCGGATGGTGGCCAGGCCGTGGGTTGGCGGGGCGTCGTCACCCAGCAGAGCCACGAACTCGGCCAACAGTCAACCTGCGCTGCCTTCCCGCCAGAGACCCTTCCGCCTCCAAGGGCTCAGTCGCCAAGATCAATCAAGTAATGCCCGTCCGCTCCTTTGCGGACAGGAACGACCCGTTCAGCGACGTCCATGTTGATCGGTCCGTAGACGTGTGGATACAGACTGTTACTGGCCGGTTCCCAGAGGATCTCGGAATGCACCAATTCGTGCCGCAAGGCTACGACTCTCACCTCGTCAAACTGTAGGTAGTGTTTGTTCGCCACCCGGGTCAGTTCCTTAGCCGGGGAAGCGTGAATGAATCCCTCCACGGCGCGGGAAGGGGGATCCCAGGTTCCTGCCTTCTGCGCTTGCTCGAAATCCGCGGGGTTCATCAGCAGGTAGATGAACGGGTCGGTTCCGCCGGCGAACATCCGCCGAAACGCCACCGTCAACACCTGCCTCTCCGCGTCTGGGTAGACGTGCAGCACACGAAAGATCCCTTCGACGCCCGAGGCCGTGCGCGTCTGCGAGAGCACTCGGATCTCGGCCACAGCGGTCCAGTCGGTGCGGGTAAGCCAGATCGGGATGTCGTCGAAGAACACGCGACTACCCGCCTTTCGGAAGGGGTGTTCGCTGCCCCGAACCAGGGGATGCTCTTCGTCCGTCCGCAGGATGGAGTTGATCTCAACCTGAAAGCCCATCAGTGCTCCTTGGGAAAGCGGCCTCGGGTCGCTTCGGAAAATCAACGGTCGATGCCGAGGTAGTGGAAGTTTGGACCGTAGGTGAGCGCCGGGTCTGTGCCGGGGATGGGGACGGCCATCAGGGCCCGGGCCGGCTTTTCGAGGGCGAACATGCCCTCGACCGCTTGCCACAGGGCCCCCTGGCCGCCGCCGTCCCACGCCGACTGCAGATGGTCGAGCAGGTGCGTGTACGCCCGGTCGAACTCTCGCAGGTGGGCCGCGACTGCCGGCTGCACCTCGTCGTAACGATACCCGCCCGCCGGTATCGGGGCAACAGGATACACCTCGGGGAACTGGAACCGCTCGCCCCACCGATACGCCTTCGTCTCCGGATCCTGTTCGAGTTTGCGTTCCTTGTCCAACTCCTGAAACCGATAGAAATGAGCCAGGTGCTTCGGCGACTCGGCGGCAGGCGACACGTTGGTCCCTTCTCCTTCCACGCGGATGCGATGGATCGCGTTGTCCACATCGCCGAGGGTGGCGATCATGAGGGGCGCGAGGGGGCCAGCGATCTGCCGATCAACGCTGAGGTGCGGTTGGAGTTGGTGGAAGGTTTCCTGGACTGCTTCGTAGAACGCCCCGATACGAGGGAAGGTGTCTGGAATCGCCTCGAGTCCCTCCGCGAACTCCAGGATCTTCTCAGGCTCCTCGATTTGCATGAAGACCTTGACGAGACCCTTTGTTAGTCCGGAAAGGCCGATGGTCAGATGCGGTTTCACCCCACCCGGCATGGGCCGGGGGTATTCGGGGATGGCCGGCGGGCGGTTGATCCGCGGCGTGCTGCCGACGGCGGCGAGCAGGTTGCACGCCAGGGCCATGTGCTGCATCTCCTCGTAGACCACCGCGCGGATGGTCGCGGTCGCGGCGTGCTGTTGATCCTTGATCGACCACATCGCTGTCAGGTACGGCGGCAGCGTGAAGAATTCCAATTCGACGGCGGCTTGCAGTGCCGCCTTCAGCCAGGCCAGATCCCGGGTTGTCCGCGGACGCATCAGCTCCAGAATTGCCATGATCGGCCCCCTTAATCTGGTCCAGGTTCGCGCGCACGGGTCGGGTCAAGGGTGCGTGCTCAGGTGGTCCCCCAACCGCAGCGACAGAGCGGTGACCGTAAGCGTCGGGTTGACGGCCGCGCCGGAGGGGAAGACCGCGTTCGAGCAGACGAACAGGTTGCTTACCCCGTGGACTCGCAGGTTCTCGTCCACCACCCCCGACTCCGGCGAGCGGGCCATCCGGCAGGTCGAAGCCGCGTGATCGCCGCGCTGGGTCGCCACGCCAAAATCTTTGTCCACCTGCGACCCGACTGTCAGCCCCATCTCCCTCAGGATGAGCTTCATCCATTCCAGGCGCTGCCCGGAGGCGGTGTCGAACCCCTCCGCGCGGTGGAAGTGGACGCGCGTCTGCGGCAGGCCAAGACGGTTCAACCCGTTCCCCAGTTCCACACGGTTCTCGGGGTTGGCGAACTCTTCCATGAGTCCCTGCAATTCCCACTCCATCGGGCCGGTGACGACCGCATCGATCTGCTCCCTGGTTTTCCCGCCGATCATGAGTCCGGCGAGGTTCACCCGTGGTTTGGTGCGGTCGCGGAACAGGAACAACTTGCCGTCCCGCTGTTGCTCCGGACCGTCATAGTGGCGGGACATCAGCGTCGGGAAGTCCAGTTCTTGCTGCAATCGCTGGGGGTTGCTCGCGGACGTTCCCCGCACGTACAGGAACGGGTGCGAGATGATATGCCGCCCCACCAGCCCGTGATTGTTGCCAACCCCCTTCTCCCAGAAAGGATTCCGCGATCGCAAGAGCAGTTTCGGTGACTCATAGGAGCCCGAACAGATCACGACCCGCTCGCCGTACGCCTCCCGCGTCTGCCCGCTGACGCAGTCGAGATACCGGACGCCCCGGACGCGGTCTTTCCGATCCAGGAGGAGTTCCGATACCGGGCAGCGAACCCGTACTTCGAGGTTGGGGTGTCGCCCGGAGTCGTGTAACTCTTCCAGGAGGTAGGCGGCCACGAAGCGCGCGCCCAGGGGACAGTATTTGCAAGTACCGGTGGTCATACACTTGCGGTATCGGGCCATCGGCATGGGGGCGTACGCGATCCCGAGTTTCTCGAAGGCGGCAATCATGGGGGCGTCAGCGGCGGTATGCTCGTACGGCGGCAAGGGGTAGCCTTTGCTGCGGGGCGTCCACCCGTGCGGGTCGGTTCCGGAGACACTGAGCAGCGACTCGGCATCGCAGTAGAACGGCTCCAGATCCTCATACCGGATCGGCCAGTCCGCACCGCGGCCAGTCCGGGAGAACAGCTCGAAGTCTTCCGGCTTGAAGCGCAGCCCCCAACCGCCCCAGTGGTACGTGGAGCCGCCGTAGCCCATCATCCGGGACTCGCGCAGAACCCACTCGGTCTGTCCGGTCGATTCGTTCTCGGACTCTGTTACCGTGGGACCGGGCAGCGGCAGGTCGTGGCAATGCTCGTACGGTGCGCGCCCGAAGATGACGTAATCCCACCACGCCCGGCGGTCCTTGAGCGGCACGCGCGGCCCTGCCTCAAGGATGAGCACGGAGTGGTCCGGCGCTCGTTCCAGCAACCTGCGGGTGAGCGCGGAAGCGGCAACCCCTGAGCCGACCACGATTGTCTGGTGTTCCACGGTATCATCCCTCCTGCGGAGGTTGGAGCGCCTCGGTTTGAGGGCTGGGTGTTTGGGACTCCGACGGCATGCGCCGGTACGGCGGACGCACGGCGAACCGGGACCCGCTGACATAACTGTTGTAATTGCCGGCCCCGTAGGTCTTGAAGCCGCCCGACGTGAGCCACACCTTGATGAATTCCTCGACGACGAACGTCCGCAGGTGGGCCAGGCGGGTCGTCGGCGGGCTTGTCGTGCCGTGCTCGAAGAACAGTTTTTGCCACATCCCATCGCTGTGGACCTCGCGAAGTTCGGCGAGGACTGCGAGAGCGCTCCGGTACTCTTCGAGGTAGCTGGGGGCTTCTTCGGTCTTCACCTGAAGGAATTCCAGCCACTGGCTGCGTTGGTACAGGGGATCTGCTCCCACGGCGCCCCACGTCTGTCCGATGTGGACGAACACCTCCCAGAGCCCTTCGACCTCAAGGGCACTCAGGTGCCCTGTGTTTGAAGGGAGGAGGTAAGGCGGAAGTTCCTGGTTGGAGATCGTCGCGCCAAGCATACTTATTCCCTCTCCGTAGTGGCAATTCTGAACTGCGCCGGCAACGCCCCTCAGTGGATGCTTGCCGGACGACGATTACTGGCCTGGATCGCGAAGGGTAACGCGCAAGTCAAAAGGCCCGGGCGCGCCCCGGGTTCCGATCACGAGAACGCGATAAGCTCCGCCCTGCCGGGAGTTGAGGACGATGCGAGCGCGGCCGGCGACGTTACCGGCGTCGGCAACGATCGCGCCGCTGGCGTCGCCAACGAGGCGCAGGATCGGGGCGAAGGTCGAACTGGTCAAGTCCAGTTGGCACAGCTTTCCTTTGGGCAGCTGGAGCGCATAGACCAAACCAGGGCCGTCGCCGGTGTCGTCGTTGTCCGTGCTGAGATGCCCACGGATATCCCCCCCCTGGGGGCCCAACGGGATGAGCGCCGTCGGTTCCATCGGCTTGAGTTCCGCGACGGTCAGATGGAACTCCCCCACGCCGCCGCCAAAAACGGTGGCCACAATCGTGTATTCGCCGCTCTTCGGGCAAAGATAACCCAGGCGAGCGGGGGGGGAGCCGCGCTCATCGGCCCAGGCGACCACCTGATTATCCGGATCCTTCAAGATGAAGTAGGCCTCGAACTTGGGGCTGCGCATGTCGATGAGGTAGGTGCTTTTCGCGGCCATGTTGATTTTATACGCCCGGGCAGGTTTAGACTGCGGGCCGAGCTCTCGATCAGCGCTGGTCAAGGTTTCCGTCTTGTTGAACCCGGGGAGGAAAGCCGGCAGCTTGCCGAGGAGTTTGTCTTTGAGCAACGTTGGCCCGAACTTGCCTTGGCCGGATAGCTCCCCCCCGCTCAGGCGATCAGGTCCGGGTGTCATCTCAGCGAGTTCGTCGATTACCTTCTGCTCGTCCTTGCTTAGCTTCCGCCCGACGACGATCGCCGTCCGCGCTTTCAATTCATCGGGGTCACAATAGGAGACAAGCAGCCTGTCTGGGAAAAAGGAAACGATGCGTGTCGCATCGCTGTTGAACATCATCTCCGTGGGGGGGGATGGCCTGAATCCCCCTCCCAAAACGATCGGTCGCTGGTTGCCTGGTTTGCCAAGATCCCAAACGGTCGTCGAGGTGTCACCGTCCTTCTGGACCACGATCGCAAGCAACGAACGCGACTCGGTCAACGTCAGCGCCACACACGCGATGGTGTCCTGAGGTTGCGTGGTTTGCAGTTTCCATTGGGGGCCCCGTGTCTGTTGCCGCAAGTCGTAAACACTGATCGTGCTGGCGCCGGCGGTAATCAACCATGCGGAGTCGGAAGTGAACTGGGCGGAACGGACCTCCCCCAACCCTCGAGATCGCTGGAACTGCTTCGCAAGATTAGGTTTCTGAAGGAGATCCCAGAGAAAAGCATCCCCTCCTTCTCTTGTGACGAACCACTTGCCGTTGGGGGACCGAGCCAAGGCCTCCCCCGCCTTGCCCGCCGCACCGTCCCCCGTCCTGAATTCGTGCATGATGATTGGTCCATCGCTGGGCAACTTGCCGATATACCAGTAGCGAGGAAAGCTAAGCTGTGCCTGGCTTCCCGGCGGAGGAACCGCTTCGCACCCCAAGAACTCACCGTTCGGGGAGAAGAAGACCCCATCCTTGGTCTGCAGGAACTGGAGAAGGCGGCGGTTCTCCTCACGAAGTTCAGTGATCAAGGACGCCTGGAGCTTATCCGCGTCCTCGACCTTTTCCCAGATGACCAACCGCATCCCGTCTGCGGACGCCAGCGCATGAGCGATTTTGATCCTGTCCTTTGTTGAGACAACGGAGGTCGGTTGCGGTGCCTGCCCTGCCAGGTCCCACACCTTGACCGCCTTTTCATCGTAGGTGAGCAACCGATCACCGGGCGAGACGAAGGCGAGGACGGTGCCAGCCGCCTCGGGCAAGGCGCAACAATGCGGCGCATGCTCCTTCAGGTTCCAAAGCAGGATCCCATTCGTGGACTGGACGGCGAGTCGAGTTCCGGCCTTGTTCACTAGCATTCCGGTGACCGTCTTCGTTATCCCGAGTTCTCGTTTCCCAGTCCGCGACGGTTGCTTTCCCGCGACATCCCAAAGGGAAGCAGTCCCGGATTCGGGGCGATGTTCGAGCAGCCACCGCCCATCGTCACTCCAAACGAGACTGGCTGCCCCCTTGGGCTTTTCGGCTCGGTGTCGGATCCATTCCTTAGGCAGCGTTCCGTCGATAATCCGTGCGAACCGCAACGAACCGTCGGGCAGGGACAGCGCGGCCCAACGCTTGTTTGGGGCAACGCGGATACTCTGCGGGGCTGATGCACCGAAGACAACCGGCTCCGCACTTGGGCTGAGCGGGTTGAGGTTCCACGCTCGGACCGTACCGTCGTCGCTGCCGGTCACCAGCCAGCGACCGTCCTGGCTGTAAGCGAGAACGGTCACCTGGGCGTCGTGGCCCCTCAGTTCGAGCAGAGATTGGGACTGCAGCAAGTTCAACCAGTGGATGGTGTTGCCAAGCCCCCTGGTGACAAGGCAAGGAGAGTGTGGTACACGTCGGGCTTCCAGAATGCTGCCTGGAAACGAGGTTGATTGGGGTTTGCGCGGGACTGCAGCCCGGCCCTCGGGTTCCCCCGGACCGAGATCCCAGGCGAGGATACGATCGTTCTTGCCGGGTGAAGCGCAAGGGACGATCAGCCACCTTCCCGTCCTGTCAATTTCAGGCCGTCCCCTGTGATACGGCCAGTCGTAATCCTGGAGCTGCTTCCCTCGCACGGGGCCTGCTTGGAGATCCTTTCCGTCGAAGCAAACGGCGACCACCTCAGATGAGCTATTGGGCGCTTTCTCCCGCTTCGCACTGCCAATCAGGATCGCATGGGTGCCTCGGCCGTTGGTATCCACTTTCTGGAGGACATCGATCCCTGCCACCGTCTGCAAGTTCACCTCCTCGGCCTTTCCCCAGGTGGAGGTGCCGTTCAAATCCCAGTAGCGGGCCCGTCCATTGCCGAGATAAACTACCAGGCGTTTGGACTTGTCGAGGAACTCACCGTTCACGGCCTGCACGTTCGGTTCGTGCTTCTCCTTGGCGTCCTGCTGTAACTTAACCGGCGGACGATTCACCCCGTCCTTGAGAGCGGCTAGATCCCAAACGTACACCTCGCCGGTGCTGGTAATGCGAGCAAACCACTTCTCGTCGTCGGAAAAGGAGTGGTACTTCAGTACCGGCGCTGGTTTCTCTGCCTTCACGATTTGTTGCAGTCCCAGGTCGAACCGCCGTGGGCCCGCCTTGGCATCCTCAAGGTGGATCAGCATGCCGGCCGATTGGCCGTCATCGATCTCCAGCCACTTTCCGGTAGAGCTGGAGAATAACGATCCGGGGACGGCAGGCCCCAATCCCGGCTCGCGGGGTTCCGGAAAGGCCTCGAAGAGGCGGCATTCAAGGTCTTTGGTTGTGAGGTCCCAGACGGTGACGTTGTCCCGGAGATGATGAGCGACGAGGTACTTCCCGCTGTCAGTGAACAGCAACTTCCTGATTGGGGGTGCGTATCCGAAGGGTAAGATCGTCCGCGTGTACTTACCTTTGTCGTCAATATGCCAGAGACAGATCTTCCCCCAGGATCCGGCAGCGGCAAGGTAGCGCAGGCCGCTTTTGTCCTTGTCGGTTTTCTCTTCGTACGCGGCGAGCTGCGTAATCTTGCCGATCTCTGCGGAATATCCGGTCCCGCCAATGTTGCCGAGTGTTAGACGAAGGGCTTCCTGCACGCTGTTCCGCGATTCGTGCGCGCTGTCCCGCAATCCCTGAAGTTGCTTGCTCGTGCCTTCCTTCTCCAACTTGGCCATCTCGTTCTCGACGATGCCGAACGCCTCAACCGCCAGCAGGAGGCTTTTTTGCGGCTGTTGAAACCTGGACCGTGTGGCCATGTTGGCCAACTTCAGGGCTTCCCTGCTTCGGTATACGGCCTGTTGCCACTTCTCCGTCAGGGCTGCTTCGTCATTGGCGCGCCTGGTTTCTTCGTTGGCGAACTTGGTTGCCGCCTCGGCGTCCTTCCTCGCCTTCGCTTCCTTCTTGGCTGAGTCATCGGCGGCAGTCCAGCCCCGGATAGCCCAGACAAACAGCGCAATGAATACCACCGCAGCCACGACCATCAGTCCGGTGAGCACCTGATTCCATTCGTCCCGCTGTTTGTCGAGTTGCCGTTTCTGGTAGATCAGTTTCAGTTCGGCTGCGTTCCGGTCTCGGTAGGTTTCTGCTTCCTCGTATTCCGCCTCGTCTCCGGCGAGACGAGCTGGTGCCGTGGGGAACGCCCGCCAGAGGGACTGGACCCACGACCCGAACTTGATGATCCCAGCGCGGAAGGTCTCCTCGATCCGCTTCAGGATCGATCGCCTTGATGGGGCCTCCGCTTCTTTTTCGGCTCGCCGCCGGGCCCACTCGTTCGCCTTCTCACGGAAGCTCTTCCGGTCGGCCAACCATTGCCGGAGTCGGGGCCACCCTCGCATCACTTCCGGGGACCGCAGTGTCACTTCATCGGTACCCACCGAGTTGTGCGTGATGCGCACAACGCCCAACCTCACCAACTCTGCCAGGATGTGTTCCGCGAGTTCCCGCGGTACGAGGTCGTCGCAGACACTCCCGGTCCTTGGCAGGACGACGAAGTTGCCGTCCTCCTCAAGGCGTACCAACCGCAACAGGATGCGCCGTGCAAGGGTCTTACCGATCTCGGTTTGCTGCTCCCACCATTTGTCCGCGGGGGTGACCACTGTCGCAACCAACTCGCTCGGGCTGAACTCAGCCAGGAGTGTGTCTTCAACCTCGGGCTCCTGGACCAGGGTTCCTTCGTCCTTCGACTCCTGACCTCCCGAGGCCAGCCGGACAGTCCAAAAGTTAATCAGACTCTGAGCGGCCACCCGGTCGCTTGGCGCATCCAGGACCGCACCGGTCGCAACGCCCTTCTGGACAAACCGCGTGATTCGGTCCAGGTTGGCCAGCGTGTTCTTGCTGACTTCCTTCACCAGAGTGGTGTGGGTCTCTTGCATCTCGCCAAGGGATGCAAACCGCGGGGCGGCTGAGGTCGCGTTCATTACCGGAAATCCGCTAGGGCGGCCTCCAAGGTTAGTGCCGCGATCGGCAACTGGTTGGTCAACTTGAGGAGAGCCTCATCCGTCTTCTTGAATAGATCCTCAAACCGCTCGATCAGGGTAGTGAACGCCTGCGTTGCGGCGGTCTGCTCCTCTGCGGTCTCGAAACGGCGGGCAGCCTCGAAGGTCCGCGCCACCCGGAAATCGGTCGGCCGACTGCTGGCCAGCGTAGCCAGCCAACCGCTGGTCTCCCCCCAGTCCGCCAGATCGTCCTTGCTGACTTCCTTGAGCCCGTTCGCCTCCAACAGGGCGTTGGCCACATTCTGACACAGGTTGTGGGCGTGGATCAGCGCGTTCGTCTTACGCGCCTCGAGGGCAGCCCGCACGGCGTCCAGCAGGCTGATCAGTTGCTCGGGCTGGAGTCGCCGGGCATAGTCGATGAGCCGATCGTTCAACCGCGCCAGTTCCTTTGCGGGGAGGTTTGTCAACCGCTCGACCGCGCGGGCTGCCTTCCCCGGGTCCGGTCCGGTAATGTCACCATACGCAGCCGCGAACCGGGCAATCCAGGCGGGTGGGGCTTCCGGGAACTCGCTGTCCCTGACGCTTTCCGAAGCGGTCGCGACCCACCCCTCAAGCGCGAGTTTCGCGTCGCCTGCGAGTCCGCCGCCCGGCTGGGCGGTCAGGGCGGCCACCGCGGCCATCAACTGCGCATGGTAACCCTGGACTTCGTGGAGGACGTCGTGCAACTCCTTGCATGCATTGAGAAAGCGGAACAGATCCTTCCGCGTCTGGAAGCGGGTATGGAACTCGCCGACCGCCTTCCACAGACCGTCGGGCGGCATCCCAGGTTCACATTCCGCTCTGAGAGCGAGGAGTTCTGGCACTTGGGCATGCCTCTCGATCTTGAATTGGGTGGCTGCACTGCAGAGTTCACCCACGCGGCCGTCGCGTGCGGCCCATTCGATGAGGGCGAACACAATCTCACGCAACCCCGCCTCCTTGGTGAGTTCGTCCAGCCGTTGTTCCAAGCCGAACCGGACCATCTGCTCCAGTTCCGGCAGGTCATAGCAGTCACAGATCGCCTTGTGCAACCGCTTCTCGAAATTGGATCCCATACGTACCCCTGTTCGTGAGGTAACTCGCCCCACTCGGCTATGTCCGGTTGCTGCCAAGGACGGCGACCTTTCCCCCTACGCTGGGTGGCCCATTGCCCATTGCGAGGTCAGCGGCGGGAGTTCCCGGGACGACTCCGCTCGCGCCGGATGGCTGCCTGCTGGCGATGGACTTCCTCCAGTTCCTCGGGGCGCGGGAGAAGGACCGCATCTGCCGCGGGCATGTACACCATGAGGGCCCCCCACTCGCAGCTCTCCTGTCCTGGGGATACCTCGGTGTCCAGGATCGACTGCCGGGCCCAGATGGTCGCCTCGTCCAGCGAAAGCCCGACCGCCAGCGCCGAGTACAGCCGCTCGGAGAAGAGACCTGCTGCCTTGGACGAAATACCACCCTGGATCCCGACCACGGCCGCCAGGCCCGCTTGCAACAACGGGCTGACAAAAGCCCAGCGGCCACTGTAGCAGGCGCTAAAGACCGCGAGCCGGGTGCCCGCCCGCCGGAGCAGGTCATCAAGTCGGTCACTGAAGAGCGGATCGACGTCGTGGAAATGCGGCAAGCCGGGCGGTACCAGGTGACGGACCTCCCGCACCAGGTAGCCTCGGCCGTTATGAGATTCCGTATGGCCGGAGTAATGAAAGATGGCCGCCGGGCGACTGAGCAGCTGCTCGATCCCGTCGCCGGCTGCGGCGCTGTACTCCAAGACAAGGAACTCGGCCAAAGGCGCAAGGGCCTGCTCAAGGGACTGATACTCGGCCGCGACCTCCCAAGGGTCAGTCCCGTCGGCCTTCAGCGCCCCGGCGAAGACGAGCCGCTGCTTCTGCTTCAATGGTGGCAGTTTTGGGCAGGCGACCGGGGCCTCGCGCACCAGCGAGACCCGGGTATCCAGAACCAGGAAGCCGTCGAGCCCGTCTTTGCCCGTCAACTCGGGGGCGTAGAGGAACTCCCAGGGGAGATCGACGAGGGCTTCGTCCAGGCAGAGCCGCAAGCGGAGCCCTTCGTCCGGGGCGAGTCGTTCGAGGCTGCGCACGAACAGGGAACTCACTGCGGGGGGGAACAGACGGGGGGCGAGCAACCGCCCCATCTCCGTGATTTGGCGCCGCGTCCCTCGTCGTCCCTGCCATTGCTTGTCGGCGAGTTGACACAGGGCATCTCGTTGGCTCAGGTCGGACGCGACCGTCAACGGCTTGCGGAGCGACCCTGCCAGCGAACTGTGGACCATCACCTGCGCATGTCCATCGTCCAACTGCCAGGCGCGAAGGTGAAAGTCGTGAAACCGGGTGGCGAGCGGTTCTCCAACAGCTGACGGCGGTGTGAGGTGCCGGGCCACGGCACGTAGGCTGGCGTTGTCGGGTTGTTCTTCACACGCCTTCTCGATCAATTCTTCAACCCGTCCCCGAGCCTCAGCCCAGAGAATCAGCTTGAACACGGCGTTGTCGAGCGTGCTGCCCCCTGCGATGGCCTCAAGGTTCTCATCCAACCTGAATGCAACCATTTTAGCCAACGCCAGGGTATCGGGGAAAGCGGCCAGCAGCGCCGCGTGTAACTCTTGCTTCTGCTTCCCGGTCATGATCGACCCTCCAGTGAACTGTTTGAGAAGCGCCGCCCCGCGGCTCCCTGCACTCCGAGCCACCCTTCTCACCGCCGGCCGCAGTCAACTCCCTTCGGACGAGGTCGGAGCTTCCCGGGGTCAGCGCCTCACACCCCGAATAGCTCCCGGTGCAAAGCGGCGAGTTCAGCGGAGTTCGGCCGCCGCTTCTTGGCTTCCTCCAGCAATGGCCGCAATCGCTTGTTGAGGTCCACCGCCAGCCATTGAGCTAACTCAAACACGGTTTCGGTGAGATTCGACCCCCCTTCAATTTGATCGAGACTCTGGCTTAACGTGTCGTCGAGCAACATGGCTAACTCACTCCGTTTGGGAAACTGCTCAAGCAGCATGGCGCGCAGGCGGGCGCGGCGTGGACCGTCGAAGGCGGCACCACCGGTCGGCGGCGGGGGTGTGGCGGGCAGCAGCAGATCCGCCACCGCCTTGACCTGCGGGTTGTGCGGCCGCTGCCGCACGGCGGCGCGGATCAACTCCTCCGTCCGCCCCGTCTGCTCCCCCCACTGAATCAGGTCAAAAACCACCTGGTTGACCGGTCCATTCGGGACAAGATGGTCCAGGTTCTCGGCAAGGTCGAACTTGAGCAGCATCGCCAAATCTACGTAGGTAAAGGCCGACACGATTGCGGCATGAAGTTGCTGCATTTGTGGGCCCGTCAGAGGTGGCATCAGTTTTTCTCCTTTCAACACACTGGATCATGTCCAGGGTCTTACCTCGCAGCACGTCCCGGACCACCTTTTCCCTCACCCCAGGAGTGCTCCCCGCCCCGTGTCATTCAGGTGCTTCAGGATTGGCCCGAGTCGTACTCCGCGGTTATGGTCAGGCCCGCCCCAATGGTGCAGCGCAACCGCCTGTAGGGCACTGGTCAGGCAGGGCGAACCGGACGAGCCGCCCTCCGTGTTGACCGTATAGGTCACCCGGTCACCATCGGCCGGCTTGATCACCGCCCCGAACGCCAATTTCAAGGGTTTCGCCGCCGGGTGCTGCAGGACGATGAGCGGCTCGTCCTTCACGAACTGGTGCGCCTCGGGCTTAATGAAACCGCGCGTTCCGCCGGGGACAGAGTGGTCGCTGGCCTTCTCGGCCAGCCGTACCAAGACATAGTCCAACTCGGGGCTGGAGGCCAGCAGCCAGTCTTTCGCCAGCCGACACTCTTTGCCCGCTTGCTTCGTCCCATCGAGCGCGACCTCGTGGTCGAATCGGACGACCGCGCGGCCCGCCTGATCGGCGGACAAGTTTCCCGCAACGTGAAAGTTGGTGATGATGACATCGGCGGCGACCAAGAAGCCGGAGCCGAAGCCTGCAAGGGACTCCGTCTCCGGCTGCGGTTCAACACGGCAGACGGCCCGCCGAAGTCGCGCCATGCGGTCGAGCCACTGGCCAGCGTTCTCGAACGGAACCGACTGGAGGACAATCCGCTCGACCTCCCCCGGAACAGCTTCGGCGAAGCGGAAGCGGTCGGCAACCGAGCGTAATTGGGCATTCCCCGGGTTCTCGGACGAAGCACCGATGATGAGTTCGGCCAGCCGACCTCTTGCCTTGGCCCAGCCGATCAGGTCGAAGGCCACAGTCAGCATATCACCGGCCAGCGTGATATTCTGGAGCGGCTCATCGAGTGTTTCTTCGACCACAATCCGCAGCTGGTCTAACTTGGGGAAGGCATCGACCAGAGCGACGCGGATCTCTTTTCTGAAAGGTCCGCTGATTTCCATGTTGCTTTCCTCCAGTGAAGGCTGACGCTCCCTTACCGTTTCGTCTCGAACCTCGTTACAGCACCAGTGACGCCGGCCCGGTGACCTGCACCACTCCGGTCGCGGCCGCCTCGAGCCCGACCGCCTCCGGCCGCACCCGCTGGAGCGGGTCGAACTCCGGCAGGCGCCCGAAGTCGAGTCCGGTCATCTCGGCGATCCGTTGAATCGGCACCTGGTAGGTCTTGAATGCGCCGAATGCAAACGCCGCCTCAAGCCCCGAGATCATGTCCTTCTGGCTCAGGACGTACCCAGTGGCCGACAGTTCCCCCGTCTCCTTGACAAGCACCACCACCTTCCAGAACTCCTCCGGGAGCAGGATGCCACGGTAGGGCCGGTCGCTCGCTCGCAACACGGGGCCGGTGATGACACACACCCGCAGGTCGTGTGCTCCGGCATTGTTCAGCACGTAGTCCTCGAGCTGCTGCCACTGCTTCTGGTTCAGATCCTTGTGCTGCGGGCAAGCGTTGGTGTAACAGAACGTTTCGGCGTCCGCCTGGGATGCCACCTCCGGCGGCCCCCACACCGGGTCGAGCCGGCGTGTCATGTGTCCTCGGTCGAGGTCGTTGTTGCTGTACACCGCGTTCCCGATCTGCACCCCTGCCGGGATGCGCGTATCCAGGAACCAGCGGTCCCCACGAGGAATCCTGCGCAACTGCCGCCCATCGATATTCACCGCGGAGTAGAAGGGCGTGCGGCGCTCGCCGTTCATCACGACCGAGAAGTGCGTGTAGGGCAGCACAAACCGGTTGATCCCGGTCGCCTGCCGGTCCACGATAACAGCCTTCCCGGCCAGTGTCCCGGCGAGACCCGGCAGTGGCACCCCCTGCGAGCCGTTGCCGAGGAACGCTGGATCGTAGCCCGCCCGGGAACGGATCTCGGGCCGCCCCCCACCTCCACCGCCGGGACGTTGCTGCTTATTCCTGCGGGCCTCGAAGCCCTCGCCATCCATCAGCTCAGGGTCGAACCCCGCGGCCGCGAGCCGTTGCTTCAGGTCGGCCACGGCCGCGAGATCGGCCGCACTGTCGATCGATTCCAGACCACTGCCCCCAGCTGCCGTGGCCAGGTTCAGCCGGATCAGGACCGGGCGGTGATCGCTGATCCCGGCGATGTAGTGGGGGAAGGTTTTGTCGGCGGCCACGATGAAGTAGTCCTCGGCGCCAAAGCGCGCCGCCAGGTTCGGCGACAGGAAGATGTGGTCGATCAGCGACTGTGGCCCCTTCACGTACGAGAACGCCCCGCCCTGTTCGTCCGCGGCGCTGACCGGCACCATCCCGCCGGTCAGCAAGTTATCGAAGTCGGTCGTCGCCAGTTCGGCGTTGAAGTCCCCGCCGATCACCCAGTCAGCGGACGCTCCGCCCTCGATCTTTTTCTGGATCGCCGCGGCCAGGATCTTCGACGCCATTTTCCGCCGCAGACTGCCCTCGGCCATCGCCTTCAGGTGCAGCGGCACGACATAGAACGTGAACGGAGTGCCGTTTGCTGATTGCTTGGCGGTCACCTTGAACAGGGCTGGGTAGCGATCGAAGATCTTCCCGTGGACCGCCTCGAACCCGCCCAGCCCGAGGTCGTCGAAGTCGGTGCTCTTCGTCTGCAACCAGGTCTCGATGGGCTCCCCCCACGCCTCCGGCTGCACGTCCACGGCGGCTGTGTTCCACAGCAGCGTGCAGCTCTGTTTGCCGTCCGCCGAGGCAGGCTCCGCGGCCATGTGCCCGAACGTCAGTCCGTAGGTCTGCTTCAGCTCCTCCGCCACCGCCGCAGCGGCGTTTGGGGAAGATTCTTCCAACGACCACACGTCCAGGTTCAACTCATGCATCACCTTGGCGACGGCGGGGGTCTTCGTGTCGTAGTGCTTGGTCAGCCACTCCACGTTCCAGAAGCCGACGTCGATATCCTGGTCGGTTCCCTGGAACGTCTGGACGACAGCCTCCAGGCCGCTGGCCGGACCGGTCGGGCGCCGGCCGAGGGCGCCGAAGAACCCGAGCCTTTCGTCGGTGCCTCCGAACAGGGCCAACAGCTCCCGCGCAGTGTTGGCCGACGCTCCAGATTGACTCAGCCGTTCCAGGTCGGCGGCGATCGCTGCCAGTTTGATCCCTTCGTTCAGGAGGGAGAAGTCCGGGACGTTCGATGGCTTGCTCGCGTGGTGCAGGGCGACGAGCTGCCAGTTGTTGTTGCACACTGCTGCCCCGGAACTGCCGCTTTCGGTGTCCGTCGTGTAGTGGATAACCAGGTCATCCTGCCACTGGACCTCGTTCTCCTGCAGGCTGACTTCCTTCATCCGGCCGTCCGGGTGGCTGATGATGTTGGCAAACTCCCGCTCGGTGATGGCGAGCGCTTGCCGACTCACATGGACACCGCCGAACTCGCGGCCCGGTTCGCCGTCCACCCAGACGAACGTGTAGTCGAGGCCGCCCCGTGCCGCGCTGGTTAGGAACAGGCGGTCCGGGCGGAGGCGGAACGTCCGCGTCGGCAGCGGCCGGCCGTCCGTGCCGATCTGGTAGTTGAAGACTGCGTTGGCGGCCGCCGCCACGTCGGGAGAGTTGAGGACGTGGTTGTTGGTGAGCAGGATGTTCGGGCCGATCAGAAACCCGGTCCCGCTCCAGGCTCCGGCACGACCGAGAAAGTCGATCCCGGAAGTCCGGATCAGGCAGGTAGCTCGTCCCGTGGCGGCGCCGATTTCGAGCAACACCGCCGGCAGGAAGTTGCGCCGGCCGATGACCTGCTCGAAGCCAGCAACACTCGCCCGCGCACGGGCCAACTCCTCTGGGGTCAGCGCCCCGCGCAGAAACAGATCGTTGGCGCGGGCCTTTTGTGCCGTTGATGGCGGAGCGTCCGGCGGAGGCTTCGGCGGCAAGGCATCGGTGACCGATTCCAGCCCGGCAGTCGCGCCGCTGTCCCCAGACGGCTACGACAGCCGGTCGGGTGGACTCTGGGATCGGGGTGGCGACAAGGGCCGAACGTGCCCGAGACGGGGGAGGCGAGGGTGATACCGTTTTGGGCGCACAGTCGTTCCCAACAATCCTGTATGGATAATCCGGGCACCTTGCATTCCGGTCAAGCGGGTAAATTGGGGAAGCGGCAGTGTAGAATGGGGAAGCCCTCACGATCCGTGGACCGTGGACCGTGAACCGTGCAGCAGGAATGGTGCTTCTGCACGGTCCACGGTTCACGGTCCACGGTCCACGGATGAACGGGGCAGCGACAGACTTCGTCCTGTTCACGGGTTACCTGGCACGTTGCCGGGGCTGCACCCGCAAGGTAAATGGCCCAGCTGTCCCCCGCGTGCCGATGACGACGATTCGGCACGGCAGGTCTTCGCTGGTGGTGTTGAGCACGATGCGAGCCTTGCCGCCAACACTAACAGCGTCGGCATTCTTGTCCCCGCTCCGCTGCTCCAGGCGGAGGATCGACGCAAAGGAAGCGCTTTCCAGGTCGAGTTGACACGTCGAGTCGCGGGGGAGCGTGGCGGTGTAAACCACGCCCGGACCGTCGCCGGTATCGGAAGCATCCGGGAGGAGGGTTCCTTGGTAGCCCTTGTTGCCTGACAGTTCCCCGAGGTCGATCGGTGGGATTGCCTGAAATTCCAGAGCGGTCAAGTCGAACCCACCCACACCGCCACGGAACGTCGTCGCCACAATCGTATAGTCGCCGGTCTTTTTGCACGCGTAGCGGATGCGTGCGTTGGGATACCCCCCTCCGTCATCGTCAGACGCCTCCTCGTTGCCCTTGGCATCCTTGAGAACCAGGTACGAGTCGATTTCAGTGCTCCGCATGTCGATCACGTACGTGTTTCCCTGCTGCAGGCGAACTGGGTACTCCTTCGCGCGCTTTTTCCCGCGCTCGAACTCCAGTTCCGGTGCTTCCGCCAGCGTATCCCGCTTGGGCTCGAACAGGTGGCCAAATTTCCCCTGAAGAACTCGGAGAAAGTCTTTGTAAGGCTCTTCGTATTCGGGAAGTCCCTCGAAAGTGGGCTCGTATTTCGCGCTCTCTCCAAATAACAGCCGCCGATCGGCCTTGCTGAGGTTCCGGCCGATCACCGCGCGCGCGTCTTTGCGCAAGCCCTCCTCCGACATCCTGGCGACCTCTTCCTGGCGCAGCTCGCGAAAGCTCTTTTTCGGCGCATTGTCCGGGCTGAGATTCGCGAGGTTCCAGGCCCGCACCTGACCGTTCACCCCGCCTGCCACCAGCCAGCGGCCGCCGGGAGCGTGGGCAAAGACCTGCGCCGGGCCGTCGAGCCCTCTGAGTTTTTCAGCGTGGTCGGCGTCCGCCCCCAATTTCACAAAGCGAATCACGTCGTACCCGCTCCGCGTGAATGCGAGGGATTCAGCGGCTGTGACCTCAAGGATGCTCTCGGAGAAGAGCCGGGGTTGGAACGACTTGTAGTCCAGGTCGTAGCGCTTGACTTTCGGGGTGAGATCCCAGATGCGCAGGTGCCCCTGTTGCAGGTTGCCAATCGGAGGGAAGCAAGCGATGAGGTACTTGGACGTTTTGTGGTGGTGAACCTGAACGAACAGCGGAGGTGAATTGAACACCGCAGTATCCTTGTCGGACCAGCCGGACAGCAGCCTCCCTTTGGGGTTCTTCCCTGGCGCCGAGGGGAACTCATTACCGTCGAATAACACAGCGGAAGACGGGTCTTCCAGAATGAGGAGCGCGTGCGTCCCCCGCTTATTCGTCATGAGTCGTTTCATGCTCACGCTGGCCGCCGGTTTCTGTTTCTTGAGCAACTCGGCCGCCGCGACTTTCAAATCCACCTCGCGCGGCTGCGGATCCCACGTGCCGTCTTTCTGCAACTCCCAGTAACGGGCCCAGCCATTGGCAAAAAACACGACCAGGCGGGTGCTGCTATCCATAAACTCGCCATTAAACGTCCCCGAAACGGGCGGGATTTCCGTCTTTTCCCTGGCGCCCAACTTCACGGGGAGGAATGTATCGGGATTCTGCTTGCCCTCAAGGTTCCACACGAAAGCTTCGCCGCTGTGGGTGATGCGCGCATACCACTTGCCGTCCTTGGAGAAGGAATGGAACGTGGAGAGGGCGAAGGGCGTTGCGCCTGGGAAGTCGCCCATCTTAAAGCGGAATGGTTGCAATCGGTTGCCAGCACCTCCCAGGTGAATGAACAAGCCTTCCGTACGCCCGTCGTCCATCTCGAGCCATCCCCCCATCGTCACTGATGTCCACGTTCATCACGGGGAAGGGAGATAGGCCGAACTCGAACACCCGGCACCCCCCATGCCTGTCAGGGTCGTTCAGATCCCAAACGGTAAGGTTGTTCCGGTAATTCAGAGCGGCGAGAAGCGTGCCTTCGCCGGTGATCCACAGGTGTTGGAGCGGCGGCGCGTAGCCGAACGGGAGGATCTCTTGTTTCGGCCTTCGGGGATTTGCGAAGTCCCAAAGGGCGATCGAGCCGTTGGAACCTGCCGCCGCGAGCCAGCGCAAATCCCCGGCCGGGGTTTCGTGGGCAGCCAAGGCCGTGACCGTACCCAGGTTGGCATAGTAGCCCGTGCCGTCCATGCTGCGCAGGGCCTCGCCGAGGATTTCTGTCGCCTTGTTGCGTTCCGTAGAGAACTGCTCTCTGTCGTCCGGCGTGCCGGCTCCCGGGTCCGGTGGGTTGATCTTCAAAGCCTCCAGCGTCAGCAGCACGCTGCGTTGCCGGTCCGTGGCCAGGGCGGTCCGCGCGTGGCTGGTCAGCAAGCGGGTTTGCACAGTCAGCTTCCTGACTTCCTCAGCGTGTTGGTAGGAGAGCGCTCTCGACCAGCCACACAACGCAAACACCAACAGCAGGAGAACCACGAAGAACGCCAGGGCAGCGCGGATCTTCGCGCGCTCAGTCCGCTGCCGGTCGAGCGCCTGCTTCTCGAAGATCAGCCTCAGCTCATCCTTGTTCCGGTCCCGGTAGGTTTCCGCTTCGTCATACTCCTGCCTGGAAAGGCCATCCCCGGCAGGGCGAGCGCCCCGTATTCGTGTCCGCACTGCTTTTCCGACCGACAGGAGGAAGGCCCCGAACTTTTCGGTCCAAACACAGGCCCTTTCCCAAATCCGGTGCAGCAATGGCTTCGACCCCTGCTCGGCTTTCTCTTTTTCCTCGCGCCGCTTGGCCCACTCCACCGCCATTTGCCGGAAGTTGCGCCGCTCGTCCATCCAACCTCTGAGCCGCTCCCACCTGTCCAGCAGTTCCGGAGAACGCAGGGCGTAGTCGGTAAAGCCCGAAGGGTTGGGTATCGCCCGGACGATCCCCAACTTGCCTAGCTCTAGCAGGAACTGTTTGGCCTTCTGTTGCAAGGCGCTCTCGTCGGCCTCTCGGGGGTCGAGCCGCTCACTCACCCCCTCCAGCGTGTTCGGGCGCACTTCCCAGGTGGTATGGTCATCGCGGAGCCGCAACAGTCGGAGCAGCAGGCGCCGGGCCAGGAGTTGGTCCAGCGGAGGCAGCTGCTGCCACCAATTGTCGGCGGCGGCGGCGGCCTGCTCAAAGGTGGCGGAGTCGAAGTCCCTGAGGAGCGTGTTGCTCAGACGCAGAGGGACGGACGGAGTTGCAGCCTCCTTGCCCCCCTTCCGTTCGGCGGTCTGGGCCGCGGCCGCCAGCCGTGCGACCCAGAAGTTGAGCAACCCCTGGGCAGCGGCGCGGTCGTCCTCGCCGTCCAAAAGCGCACCGGTCGCCACAGCGCGGTCGATGAACGCGGCCACCCGCTCTGGGTTGCCGGTGGCCAGCAGGGCGGCACCGATTTCCTTAACCAGACGTGCGTGGTCATCTTGCAAGTCGGCCAGCGAGTCGAAGGGTTGGGGCTCGGCCGCAGGGGTGGCTGTAGGGCTCATCAGGCAAAACTCCTCAACCGGGCGTCCACGTTCGCGGCTTCAGCGACGAGTTTGTCGGTGACGGTAAGCAGGACATCGTCCGTCTTGTGGAAGAGCAGGCTGAACTGCTGTCGTAGTAAGGCGAACGGGGCGGAGCCAGCGTTCGGGAGGGCCGCGTCGAACGCGCGGGCGTACTCGGCCATGCGCGCGGCCATCGGGTCGGCCGGTCGGCGCCCGGCGATGCGGAGGAGGGCGGCCAGGACGTTCGGCCAATTGAAGACTTGGTCGTGGCTGACCTCCCCCGACCGCGGCACGAGCTTCAGCGAGATCTCTACCTCCTGACAGGCGTCGTGGTCGAGGATGAGTCCCGCGAGTTGCTTGCAGAGCGCGCGAAACTGAGTCAACTTCGACTGCAACTCGGCAGCCGCCGGGATCTGACCGAGCCCGGCCAGGATGCCGTCCATGCGCGTCACCAGTTCGTCCGCCTTCAGGCGGTAGACGTAGCGGACCAGTTCCTTGTTCAACCCTGCCTGCTGCTGGTCGGGCAGCGCACGCAGGCTATCGGCGCACCGCTTCAGGGCAACCAGGTCGGGGGGAGCCAGGGCAGCCCGTAGATCCCTGACCGCCCCCCGGAACGCCGTGATCCATTCCCCGGCCTCGTCCGGGAATTCCGTCTCCTGGTTCGCCGCGACGGCGTTGGCCACAAAATCGTCGTCGAGCGTGTTGGCGATGATCTCCAGTTCGACCGGGGCATTCGGCTGCAGTCGAAACCGCTCGATCGCCTGGGCAATCCCTTCTTGCATGGCCTGCAGTTTGTGGAGGACGTCGTGCAGCGCCTTGCTCGCGCGCAGGTAGTTGAACCACTTGCGGCGCTCCCCGAACACGGCGCTGAACTCAATGACCTGGGTGCGGACCAGATTCGGATCTGGGGGCTCTGTCGGCGGCGCTCTCCCTCCCGGGCCGCCGGCAGCAAGCAGCGGTTCGCAAAAGCGGCGGACTCGTTCTCCCCGGGGTCGCTCCTCGAGGAGGGCAGCAAGCAGCTCGCGCGTCCGGTTACGTGCCTCCAGCCATTCCAGCAGAGCGAAGGCGATGTTCTGATTCGGCTGGGCCCTTACGGCAACGATGTTACCCAGAGTCTCGTTCAGTCGGAATCTCACCATCTGGACGAGGTCGTCAGTCTGCGGGTACGACTGTAGATGCCGCCAGTCCTCGGTTTCGCTCTGATGCATGCCCGGGTTCTCCTCAACCATGATTCGTTCCAAGCACACGGTCGGCCTTGGACTCGTCACCTGTGGGAAAGGGCCGGCGGGTCGCCTGGCGCGTAGCGGGTGCGGAAGAACCCGCGCCCTTTGGGGTCGGCCGAGTAGACGATTCGCGAAGGGTTCGCAGGGTCGGACACATTCACGGTCAACGTCACGTCATCCTGATCGGGACAATTCGGATCGTACACCAGGATCTTCAGCGTTCCGGCGGCTTCGTCGAGGTCGTAACCATAGGCCAGCACCTGATGGTTGTTGCCCACATCCAGGGGGTTGAGGGATTCGACCTTGAGCAGGCCCAGGGGACAAGGGCGGCCAGCGTCCAGATCTGCCCGGATCGCTGGCCACTCGCCGTGGACGGTGTGCCAGCCGATGCTCTTCAGCAGACCGAAGAGACGTCCGTCTTCGGGCAAACGCATCCATTCGAGATACTTGAAGACGCCGGCCACGCCGTTGAAGCTGTCGAGCAGACGGCGGGCGATGTACTGGAAGAGGGGCGTTCCCGGCCGAGGGGCGGTCCGGTCGGGAGGTGGAGGCGTCCCCTGGTGGAACAGGTCCAGGGCCGCGAAAACCATGCCTCCGCACAGCCCCCCTGCGGCACTGCCGACCGGTATCTCGCCGAACGGTGGGACCAGGATGGTGAGGACCGGGGCGTCCTCGAAGTTGTTGGCGAAATGGAATCCCGAGGTACTCGGTGTAAACGCGGGAACACGTACGCTGGCCATGATCGCGTCCTCCTGTTCTGCTCAGCGGATCTCGTTTCGCAACAACTCGTCCCCATGCGTCGAGCACAGTATCTCGGTCAGTTTGTCTCCGTTCAATTCGAGCACAGCGTACCCATGCGGGCCATACGTGTTCTCGTACCCCGGAATGTCGCGGTTGGGACCGTCGAGCATCAGGCCGCCGGGCACAAGGTTGCGCGCCTCGAACCGGCGCCAGAGGATGTCCCCCACAGTCTGCTTGACGGGAAAGTCGCTGACGTCCTTGCGCTTGGAAGGGATACCGCCGTGGCCGAGGCACCGCCCAGAAAAACCATAGGTCTCGTGCGGGTCGTAGATCGCACAGCGGTGCTCATGGCCCCAGTACCAGGCGGTAATGCGGCGGGACTCCAGCAGGTGGTTCAGTTTCAGCGCGAGTTTCGGCCCCTGGCTTTCGAGTCGTGAGTAGAGTTGGTGGTGCGAGAACAGGACGATTTTCCGGTTGCCGGCGCCGGCGATGACCTGGTTCAGCCAGGCGACCTGTTCGTCGTCCAGGTCGTGCTCCCGGTAGCCAGTGTCCAGGCCGATCAGCAGCCAGTTCGCATTCTGGTAGGCGAAGTAGCTGGACGCCTGCTCGAAGCGCGGCAGTGTGTGGTCGAAGTAGCCCCAGCCCCCGGCGTACATCTCATGGTTGGAGTTGAGGGCCCGGTTCGTGGCATCAGGGCGGAACGGCCAGATCTTGAGGAAACGCTCGCGCACTTCCTTCTCGGTGCCGGAATAGTAGACGTCGCCGAGGTGCATCAGGAGGGTGAACGGTCGGGGATCGTTCTGGATGGTTTTGGCAATGATCGGAGCCCCGTAGAGCCCGGTGCCCCAGTCACCCACGAGGAAGATCCGAGCGCTCTCGGAGAGGCTGTCCGCCTGGAAGGAGGCGGGTCGGGCGGGAGGGTGCCGACGGATCCCCCGGATCCAGCTGAAGAGGCTGAAGAACCAGCCTCCGAGGTCATTGGGTGCGAATTGCAGTTCCTCCCCTCCCGCGGGGGCTGGGGTAGCCGCGGCGCCAGGGGCGCGACCGGACGCGAGGAAGCTCTGGACAAGCGCGGCGACCCGATTGCGCGGCGACGAGAGGAGATCGGGAGCGGTGGCCTGGTCGTCGAGCTCCAGCTCCCGCAGCGCCTCAGCGAAGGTAGCAAGCAACTCAGCCCGTCGGGCCGGGTCAGGCTCGGCCTCGCGGGCTGCCTGCTGGGCAACGAGAAGGGCGGAGGCGAGAGGGACAGGAACGGCTTCTTCGCCTGTGCTGGGGGGAGGGGCCGTGGGTTGGCTCAGGGCGTTGGCGAGGCCACGGTAACTGACGATTGCTGTCCGGATGCCACTGGGGGCAGGCATGGGAACTCCTTGCTGGGAGAGAAGACTCTCGGTTGGGTCGTTGGGTAATTGAAACACGTCGGCAAGCACACCGTTGTCATCGAGGCGGCGGGGTGGGGAAGGCGCATCGTAGACGACAAGCACCGCCGGCCGCCCCACGAGGTCCGTGACAAGGGTCAAGCCTTCCGGGTGGTCCTCGCGATCCCCGTAGGGAAGATCGAAAAGGTACTCCGGGCGGTGGAGAGTATGGTCGTTGAGGTGGGCGGCGCCACCGAGGCGGAAGACCTTGGCGGGGCCGTCGAGGTACATGGTAGGACCACTCAGGATGAGCAGGTCGTCGCCCACGCGGCACAGGTCGCGGACACCCAGGCCGTTGAGGTTGACGAAGTGCTTGCGGTAGGGCTGGCCGTCCTCCCCGATGTCCTTCAAGTCCAGCCGCCGCTCCCCGCTGTCCATGAGTTCGATCTCCAGGAGGATCGCCCAGTCGAGCAAGACCGGCCCGCGCAGGCCGAGGAACAGGCGATTGCCGACTGCCTCCAGACCTTCGATGTCGAGCCCATTCGCCTTGCCCGGTATCCCGGCCCGAATGTAGGCACCGACATGAGGATCATCCCTCAGGACACCGAGGAGAGAGTCACCCGCTGCTGAACCCTGGTGTTGCGCGGCAGTCAACTGCCTGCCGGGGTGCCTCGGATCGGGGCAAGAACGCTGTGGGTGTCCGTCCGCAAGCGGGATGCGGGCCAGCAGATAGCGGTTCGGCTCGGTCTGGACCTCGTCGAAACTGAGTCGGTGGATGTTTTTCTTGTCGGAATGGTCGCTTTTCGGCTTCTTCATGCGCCGGCTGTGTGAGCCGACGACCCAGAGGTAGGCGCCATCGAAAGCCAGGCCCTCGATGTCAATCTCGTTGCCGGCACCGGTCGGCAGGTCCAGATATTCGGAGAGGGCGAAGGTTCGATGCCGGTCGAATTGTCCGGCCGCATTCCACTGAAGAAGTTCTACCTCAGTGGACTCGTCCGAGGCGAGCCAAAGGTCGCCGGAAGGGGCGAGATAGACAGCCGAGACATCCTCGCGGATGGTTGCGGCGTCTGCGCCAGCCCGGAACTTGAGGGGCAATTGCCGGAGCGGTTTTGGGGGCATAGGGGTGAACTCCGAGGTGGCCTGGGCAAGCGGATCCTCAAACAAAGATGGGAGGGCGTGGGCATTTTCGGGTGTTGCGGCACTGGCTTCCGCCTTCCTCGGGAACTCCGGTTGCATCGTGCGGGTGAAACTGTGCGCCGTCAAGTGGGTAAATTAGGGAAGCACCTGGGTAGTTTGGGGAAACGCGCGCAGCATTTCCCCGCCCTTGCGCCTGGTTTCAATGGAGTGTCTGGGGAAGCGGGGGCAGGCGGCACACCGGCGCGGAATGGGGATCGCATAATGACACAGATCGAGGCCAGCCTGTGCGCCTCGCAGTCCCTCGCGAACGGCCGCCACAACTGCGGCCACTCCATCCACCAAGACCACCCCATTCACCCGACCGGTCCGGTCGGCCCGAGGAACGAACTCATGGCGAAGAAACCCGAGTCTGCCACTCCCACACCCACGCCGCCCGGCGATACGCCGATCAACCAGGAACTGCTCGCGGCCACCGAGGCCCGCATCCTGGGTGCTCTTGGCGAGACCCCGTCCGGGATGGAGTCGATGGAGGCGCCCGTGCCCGCGGCGCAGGCAGTGGGATCCGCCAAGGAACGGGCCGCGAAGCGCCTGCGGAGCAACCCCCCGGCCGCGGTTGCGGCGCGGCTCCGGAAGATGGGGATCGGCCCGATGCCGCTTGAGGGGTTCGAGGCACTGGTCGCCCCCGCGACCGCAGTTCCCCCCAATCCCCTGGAGGCATTTTCCCCGGCTGACATCGCCAACGGACTGGAACGGATCATCGGACGCAACGAGCTGCTCGGAATCCAGTACCTCGACGGCGGCCAGTTCGTCGCCCGCGCGGTCGGCCGGGTTCTCGTTCGTGGTGGGTCGGCGGGCCTGATCCCAATGGGCACCGGGTTCATGATCGGGCCGCGCTTGATGATG
>WNGB01009971.1_pt1 | contig 32209 bp, 31 predicted proteins | sample 5400681 | NCBI WGS metagenome assembly WNGB01 (sample SAMN13153367, study PRJNA577476) | soil metagenome | isolation source: 115 cm soil or saprolite under grassland replicate 2 | place: USA:California | collected 2016-06-15
ATGGCCGCCATCCGCCCATCCGGACGCAAGGCGACGTCGGGTTGCCCGCGGCCGAAATCCGCGGTCGCCACATCCGTCCCGAAACGGCCGTTGCGATCGTATTCACGCAGCGTGAGCTCCGAGGTGCCGCCGGAAACGACCACGATGCCCGCCGCGGCCGAAACACCCGAGAACGGTCCGACCGGCACCGGAACGATCGCACCGGACGGCGACGGCAGGACCGGATCGGCCAGCGAATACGTCATCAGATGTCCCGGCGGCGTGGCATCCAGCACGAACTCCAGCAGCAGCTCCGCCCGGCTCCAGCTCCCGGGGCGCATGAGCGCGGCGAACGCCCAGGCGATCGGCTCGGGGCGGGCCAGCCATTCTTCCGCCCGGCAGCCGGAGAGCCCGAGCTCCCGATAATGGAATACGGCGGTCACCTGCCCGTCGAATCCTTCCCGCAGGGTCCCGCGATGGACTCCCGGCCGGCCTCCCCGCAGGTTCACCAGGACCGGCAGGACCGGCAGCCCGTGACGCAGGCGGAGCATCATGTAGTACTGCCAGAGCCGGTGATCCATGCCGGAGCGGAAGTCGGTCTCGATTTCCACGTGCACCAGGAGCGGGAGCTCTTCCCGCTCCACCGGCACCTTGGCGAGGAGGTCCATTTCCCGGCGGTCGCCGACGGGCCAGTCGGTGAAGTCTTCTTTGTCGAGGAAGGTGGCCTCCCCGGCCTGAAGGCGAGGGGCGGCCTCGGGCTCGATGAGGCGCAGGAAGTCGGTGAAGAAGAGTTTGATCAGGCTCTTTGAGAGCTGGTCGTGGCTGGTCAAGGGCGTTCTCCGATTGTGTCGGGCGCGGCCGAAGCTGCGCGGTTCGCCCCTATATCAGTCGGAAAACGGACCCCGATTCTTGCACTCGGGAGCAAAATTCCTCGAAAAATCGTTGAGCACCCTCGGTTAGAGTACGCGCATGAGTCGATCTCTCCTGCCGGTCCTCGCCTTCCTGGTCGCGGCTGCGCTTCCGGCTGCCGCCCAGGAAGCCTCCTCCCCGCCGTCGCCGTCCGATGTCTACTTCCTCGGCTATGAGACCGAGCCGGGGATGGACTACGGCGGGCGGACCGTGGCGTCGCTCCAGAGCGGGCTCAGCCGGGCGTTTGGCTCCCCCTTCCACAAGACCACGGTGGCGCCCGCCTGGGAGTTCCCGATCGGGGCTCTGCTCCTCCTCGTGCAGCACGAGGTGGGCGGGCACGGTGGACGGGGCCGGGAATTCGGGCTCGGCCCGAGCTATGGCTTCGGATTCGACTTCTCCGGCTACACCTCCACGAAGCGGTCTCCCGCCACGAACGAGGAGAACGCCCTCGTCGCTTCCGGCGGCACCGAGGCGGATGGAGTCATGGCGCGGCGCATCCTGCTGGAGGCCCTGGAGCCGGAGGGCGTCGACGGGGCGAAGATCCCGCTGGCTCTGATGGCGAAGCTCGATCTCAGCCGCTATGTTCTGGAGAGCGCGGGTCCCGGCGACAAGGACTTCGCCCAGAAGTACCGGGACGGCAACGACATGGTTTTCTGGGCCGTCGCCCGGCAGGCCGAGCGGGACGAGGCCGATCCGGCCGACGTCTGGAACGGCACCTACGACGTCGACCTCCGCGATCCCCTGCTCGATGACACCTGGAACGACGCCCGCGTCACCGCGATCTGGAACGCCCTCGATCCGTCGCTGGTCGCGGCCGTCTACGCCTACTTCCGCGACCACGTGATCGGTGGGCAGACGCGCGTCCATCCGCCCCTGCTGCACGCCGGGAGCTGGGGCCTCACCCTCGGCACCCGTGGCGCCCTCGGTCCGCAAGAGGTCTCCCGGTTCCTGGACCTTCACGCCGTCGCCCCCTGGGGCGTGCTGACGGTCTACGCGCGCGACCTCGATTCGTCGGTCGATCGCAAGTGGGGGTTCGGTGCCGGCGTCAATGGCCTGCACCTCGGGCCCTCCGCCCAACTCGGTCTCCAGGTCGACTGGTGGGGAGAGCCGGACGCCGCCGAGGGGCTCCACCGGGACAGGTACGGCTGGAACGTGAGTACCGAGATCGACACCCACCTGGGAGAGCGCTGGGGCCTCGCCGCCAAGGTGGGCTCCAAGTCCGATGGCTTCTTCCCGGGGACGCGGCTGGATGGGGGAACGTATGTGGGGTTCGGGGTGAAGGCGGTGTTTTGAGCCCCCCTCCCCGACCCTCCCCCGCGAAACGGGGCCTCAATGCTCCGCCGGCTGTCCCAGAATCCCGAACAGCTCCTCGCGGTGCTTCGCGAGCTCTTCCGGCGTCCTGGCCTCCAGGACCAGGCGCAGGAACGGCTCGGTGTTCGACGGCCGGACGTTGGCCCACCAGTCGGGATAGCTGATCGTGATGCCGTCCAGATGGTCGATCTGCGCGTCGGCGTAGCGCCGCGCCAGCTCGTCCATCTTCCCCTGCTTGTCCTCCACCTCGAAGTTGATCTCTGGGCTCTTGGCATAGCGGCGCAGCGGCTTGACCAGCGCGGAGAGGGTCTTGCCGGTCTGCCGCAACAGGTTCAGCACCTCGACGACCGCCAGGAGCGCCGAGTCGGCGTAGTAGTTGTCGCGGAAGTAGTAGTGGCCGGCCAGCTCGCCGCCGAAGATGCCGTTTTTGTTGCGCAGCGTGGCCTTCATGAAGGAGTGCCCCACCCGCTCACGGACCGGGATCCCGCCCTTCTCCTCGATGTACTCGTGCACCGCCCGCGACGAGCGGAGGTCGTAGAGCACGGCCTTCCCCGGCTCGCGCTCCAGGAGCTCGCCGCCGATCAACGCCGTCATCAGGTCGCTCCCGATCGGCGTGCCCTGCTCGTCGATGAACGCCGAACGGTCGGCGTCGCCGTCGAACTCCACGCCGAGATCGGCGCCGCTCTCCTTGACCAGCCGCATCAGGTCGTGGAGGTTCTCCTCCTTGAGCGGGTTCGCCTCGTGATTGGGGAAGCTGCCGTCCATCCCGAAGTAGAGCGGCACCAGCTCGATCCCTATCTCCTCCAGAATCGGCTTGTAGAGCGTGCTCATGCCGTTGGCGGCGTCCACCGCCACCTTGAGCCGGCGGCTTTCCCCCTGAGGTGATTGGCGCAGGAACGAGAGGATGTGGCTCCGGTAGTTCTCGAAAATGCTCCCGGTCGAGACGGTTCCGGTCCGCGCGGCCCGCGGCAGATCGCCGGCCGCCACCTTGGCTTCCATCAGGGCGATGCCGTGGTCTCCCGAGACCGGGCGCGCGCCGTGGCGGCTGAACTTGAGCCCGTTGTACTGCGCGGGGTTGTGGCTGGCGGTCACCTGCACGCCACCGGCCGCCTTGGTGTGGCCGGTGGCGAAATAGTTCATCGGCGTCGTGGCGAGGCCGATGTCCAGCACGTCGAGCCCGGCCTCGGTCAGCCCCTCGATCAGCGCCTTCTCGAGCCCCGGGCTGTGCGAGCGCATGTCGCGGCTCACCACGACCGTGTTTCCGTTCGCGCGGTCCTCCGCGTCCAGCACGTGCTGGAAGGCGAGGCCGATCTGCCGCGCCATGTTTTCGTCGAGCTCTGTGGGGACGATCCCCCGTACGTCGTAGGCTTTGAAGATTCCAGCCATGCGATCCCCCCTCCTCAGACCTTTTCAATCTGAATGGACATCTCGTTCATGGAGCCGTCGCCAACCTGACCGGCGATGGCGATCGCCAGCGTCTCGCCCTTGATCCACTCCTCGTTGGCATCGACGGCCGCCTTGGTGTCTGCGTCGGACGTGTAGACGACGCGAATGCGGTCCGCGTAGTCCAGCCCCTCGTTCTTCCGCGCCTGCTGGACGTGGTGGACGAACTCGCGGGCCAGGCCTTCCCGGGCCAGCTCCGGCGTGACGTGCGTGTCGAGGGCCACCAGGAGCTCGCGGTCGCCCTGCGTGGCCATGCCCTCGCGCTCGATCAGCCGCACCTCCACCTCCTCCGCGGAAAGCTCCGCCGGTCCGTCCGAGAGCTGGACCGTGAGCTTGCCGGAGCGCTCGAGCTCGGCCGCCAGGGCGTCGCCGTCCGCGCTCTCCAGGGCCCGCTTGACCTCGGGCATCCTCTTGCCGAAACGTGGGCCGGTCTTGGGGAACACCGGGCGCACCTCGTGGTGCACGTACTCGCTGTGGTTCGCCGCCCAGCGGATGTCGCGCACGTTGAGCTCGTCCTCGAGCACGTCCGCGTAGGGCATCACGAGGCCGGGCAGCGACTCGCCGGCGGTCACCAGGGTCACCGCGGCCAGCGGCTGCCGGGTCTTGAGACCGTGCAGGTTGCGCGCCGCGTGGCCGAGCCGGACGATGCGCTGGACCGCGGCCATCCCCTGTTCCAGAGCCTCGTCGCGCCGGTCTCCGGACGGGGCCGGCCAGCTCGCCAGGTGGACGCTCGCCGCCGCGTCCGCCTCCTGGCTGCGGACCAGGTGCCGGTGCAGCACGTCGGCCACGAACGGGGTGAACGGCGCGATGAGCCGGGCCAGAGTGGTCAGCACCTCGTAGAGAGCGCTGTAGGCGCTTTCCTTATCTGTATGGTCTTCCTGCCCATCCGGCGCCCAGAAACGGGAGCGGCTGCGCCGGATGTACCAGTTGGTCAGATCGTCGAGCAGCTCCTCGATCGCCCGCGCCGCCGCGGTGGGCTCATAGCCCTCCAGCCGGTCCGTGACCTCCTGGGTGAGCCGGTCGAGCCGCAGGAGGATCCAGCGGTCCAGGGCCGGTCGCTCGGCGAAAGGCGGCAGGGAGGGCTGCGACGACGGACGCCAGCCGTCGAGGTTCGCATAGATGGTGAAGAACGACAGCGCGTTCCACAGGGGCAGCAGGAACTTTTGGGCCGCCTCCCGCACCAGCCGCGCCGAGAAGCGCGACGGGAGCTCCGGGTTGTTGATACAGAAGTACCAGCGGAGCGCGTCCGCCCCCGTCTCCTCCATCACCTGCATGGGCTCGACCACGTTGCCGAGCCGCTTCGACATCTTCCGCCCCTGCTCGTCGTTGACGTGCCCGAAGACGATGCAGGTCTCGAAGGCCACCGAGTTGAAGAGCAGGGTGCCGAGCACGTGGAGGGTGTAGAACCAGCCGCGCGTCTGGTCCACGGCCTCGGCGATGAAGTCGGCCGGGAACTGGCGCCGCCCGTCGATCAGCTCGCGGTTTTCGAACGGGTAGTGGTGCTGGGCGAACGGCATGGAGCCCGAGTCGAACCAGGCGTCGATGACCTCCTCGACGCGGCGCATGGTGCCGGTCTCGCACTTGGGGCAGGCCCAGGTGATCTCGTCGATGTACGGGCGGTGCGGATCGAACTGCGCCGGATCGTAGAGATCCGCCGGCCGCGCGCGGCCGGACGCGGCGAACAGCTCGTCATACGAGCCGATCGCCGCCTGGTGGGCACACGCTCCGCAGCGCCAGATCGGCAGCGGCGTGCCCCAGTACCGCTTGCGCGACAGGGCCCAGTCCACCACGTTCTCCAGCCAGTTGCCGAAGCGCCCCTCGCCGATGTGCTCGGGGTGCCAGTGGATCTCCCTGTTCTTGTCGATCAGCGCCTGCTTTTCGATCGTCGTTTTGACGAACCAGCTCGTGGTGGCGTAGTAGAGGAGCGGCCGGTCGCAGCGCCAGCAGAACGGATAGCTGTGGCGGTAGCGCTCGGTATGGAGGAGCAGGCCGCGGCTCTTCAGGTCCTGGATGATCTTGGGATCGGCGTCCTTGAACCAGAGCCCGGCGAACGCTTCGAGCCCCGGCTTCGCGCGCACCTTGCCGTCCGGATCGATCGACAGGATGAGCGGCAGGTCGTACGTCTGGCCGGTCTTGAAGTCGTCCTCGCCGAACGGCGGCGCGGTGTGGACGAGCCCGGTGCCCTCGCTCGCCGTCACGTAATCCCCCAGGACCACGCCCCAGCCGCGCACGTCGGACGGCCCGTGATGTTCGATGCCTGCGGCGCTGGCGACGCCCGGCCGGAGCTCGCCGCGGCCGAGGCCGTCCCACCCCTCGATCGGCACGGGGAAGGGACGGTCATAGAGGAGCCCCTCCAGGTCCTTGCCGCGGAAGCGGGCGAGGGCCGGCTGCTCGCGCAGGTCGATCTGCTTGCGCTCGGATTCGATCTCGGCCAGCAGGGGGACCGGCTTGTCGATCTCGTCGCCGATCAGGAACTGTTCGTTCGAGCGCGCCGGGTCCGGATGCTGGACGACGCGGTAGACCATGTCCGGGTGGACCGCCAGCCCGACGTGGGCGGTGAGGGTCCAAGGCGTCGTGGTCCAGGCCACCAGGCGCAGGCCGTCGCCGACCGTCCACTCGCCGCCCCCGATCGGCATGAGCACCTGGCCCGGGCGGACCGGGAAGAGCACCCAGACGGACGGATCGTCCACGTCCTTGTAGTTCTGGGCCACCTCGTGGCTGGAGAGGGTGGTGCCGCAGCGGCCGCAGTAAGGCTGGATCTTGTAGCCTTCGCCCAGGAGGCCCTTCTTCCACAGCTCGGCGAGCGCCCACCACACCGACTCGATGTAGGTGTTGGCGTAGGTGTAATAGGCGTGGTCCAGATCGAGCCAGAAGCCGACCCGCTCGGTCATGGCGCGCCACTGCTTCTCGTAGGTATGGACGCTTTCGAGACAGGCCTGGTTGAACTTTTCGATGCCGTACGCTTCGATCTGCTGCTTGCCGGTGAACCCGAGCCGCTTCTCCACCTCGATCTCGACCGCGAGGCCGTGCGTGTCCCAGCCGGCCTTGCGGGCGACCCGGAAGCCCCGCATCGTGCGGTAGCGGGGGAAGAGGTCCTTGATCACCCGGGTGACGACGTGTCCGACATGGGGCACGTTGTTGGCGGTGGGAGGGCCTTCGAAGAAGACGAAGTCCCCCTCGGGAGCCGGCTTGCTCAGAGACTGCTCGAAGATGCGCCCGCGCCTCCACTCCTCCAGCACCTCGAGCTCGAGGGCGGGGAAGGGATAGCCGCCGGGCACATCGGGAAATCGCGAATCCGTCATCGGAGACCTCGGGTCTAGACCGGGTGAGCCCGCGGGAGAGTCCCACGGAAGGGGGCTATTGTATAGGAGGCGTCAAGGGGGGTCGGGGCGTCCCGGGCTGGCCCTCCCGCTACTCGGGAGACTCATCCCGAGCAGCGGGAGACTCATCCCGAGCTACGGGAAGCTCATCCCGACCTGCAGGAAGCTCGTCCCGAGCTACGGGTGGCTCATCCCGAGCATTGGGAGCCACATCCTGAGCTCTGGCCGGCTCATCCCGACCTTCTGGACGCTCATCCCGAGCTACGGGACGCTTGTCCCGAGCATTGGGAAGCTCCTCCCGAGCATTGGGAGACTCGTCGCAAGCATTGGGCCGCTCTTCCGAATGGCTGGGAGGCTCTTCCGAATGATTGGGAGGGCCTTCCCAATCGTTGGGAGACCCTTCCCAATGGTCGGGACGCTTCTCCCAATGCTCGGGAAGCTCTTGCCAATGTGCGGGATGCTCCTCCCAATGTGCGGGACGCCCTTCCCAATGGTCGGGAGACTCCTCCCAATCTCCGGGATGCCCGCACGGAGGTTCGGGAAGCTCTTCCGGATGTCCGGGAGGACCTTCTCGGGGATCGGGTGGCGCTTCCCAATGTCTGGGAAGCTTCCTCCGAGGGTCGGTAGGCTCTTCCGGACATCTGGGAGGGCCCTGCCCAGGGCCGGGAGGCGCTACGCAATGATGCAATGAATCGGCGGATGTCTACGTGTTGCAACACAAACGGGCGGAAGGCACGCACGCAGCCAAAGGTCGCCGGCACGCTACAGACCCAGCCAGAGAGCGCATGCCCCACATGGTGCGGTAGCAGCGCGTGATGCCAGCTTGTAGCAGTCTGTCGGTCCGGAGTAGAATTGTAGGGACGATACGGATGGCATCCATGACCAGAACAGTGATCTCCCAGACGGACCTCGAAGCCAAGGCGAGCGAGATCGTGGAGCGTGTGCGCCACGGGGAAATGGCCGTGGTCGAAAGCTCGAGAATCCACCACGATGCCCAGGTGCTTCGGAGGTACCTGAATACCGACATCAACCTCGGCAAGGCTGCGGAAGAGCTCGGTCTCTCGCACCTCGAGCTCCAGGACCGCTTCCTCCGGCTGGGAGTTCCTCTGCGCATCGGACCAGCCTCGATGGAGGAAGCTCTCCGCGAGATCGCTGCTCTCGAGAAGCGTTCCTGAACCGGCCATGCCCATCGTCAAGACCGCGATCTCGCTTCCCGAGCCTCTGTTCGAGAGAGCCGACGCCTTCGCACGACAGCAAAAGATCTCGTGAAGGGAGCCTTCGGACCGCACTTCGCCGGAATGATGCCGTGACGAGCCGGACCAACCCGGCCTCTGGGTACAAGGCGCCCCCGCCACGGAGGGAGGATGATGTGAGAACTCAGACTCCTGAATTGCGCTCAGCGTTAATCGCAACAGAATACCTGAACTCAGATCGCGGCATTTCAAAATCTTCAGTGTTGGTTGGAGCATGGGCTAAGACCAGCATCGCGGTAATATGTTCTGTAGTATCTCTAGCGTTGTTCTATGCGTGGGCACACAATCTCGACCGCCCCAGCCCTGTCGAACCCTACAGCGGTGTCCTCTATCCAGAAACCGCCATTCAGGCCAGGCACGAGATGTTTGCGCGTTTGTTTCCTGTGTTGGCAGTAATCGCTGCCACATATCCACTTCTGAAATTGTGCATGACGCTTGGATACTTCTTGACAGGGGCGTCGATCAATGTTGGTGATCTCAGAGGGATGAGCGCGTTTCGATTCCTTACGTGGTCCGGCAATCGGCTTGCCCCGCTTCGGTTCATCGCCGTAAGAGCCCGTACCCAGATTGAGTTCAATCGGCTCGTCAATCTTTATTCGTATTCTGCTGGAGAGCTGTCGGTGTTTTATGTCCAACGCAGCATAGATAAGTTCTGGGACTGTTGGAAGGGCTTGACCGACAGAGAAGCCCAAGAGCTGTTGGCGCTCGCATTCAGGAAAAGAAGCACTGCCGTCCTCGAAGATTACTGCCGGCGCTGGCCCCAGCTTCGTGAATCTCAGGTTCGCTGCGAATTCTTGAACCTGGCGGCACTGATGAGTAGACGCTCTTACTCTTGGTCCGTTCTCTTCGCGTTGCCTGCTCTGGCGCAGCCGGGGCCAAGTGAAGTGGAGCGAGCCAGACTCTTGTGTGCGTTTGCTGCTCACTTAGCGAGCAGGGGCGTCGACCCGTCCGTTCCACTGCGGTCGGTAGAGAAATCTCCGGTCGAGAGCAAAGACGCTCGAGCACTGGCGAAAGAAACTATTAGGTTCGTATCCAGGAACGGTCAGCTTGACCCGAAGAATCCTGATCCCGCGTGTTGGGCCAACTCCGCTAGGGGCTTACTAGACCAGATGCGTGTTCTGAATGCCGTGCTGGACGCGAAGCCCCAACGGCTGTATCTGGCTCTCTTGTTCGGGCCTGTTTACTCAACGATTGCCGAAGCGATCCGGCAGGGTCATCATTTTCAACTCATCTTCCACGGGACTGAGTATCAAAACGACACTACCGTGGCGGAAGCCTACTACGAGGTCCTGGTTATTACGGACAAGGGAACCCCGGCCGAGGCCGTCAGCAGATCGAGAACACCTAATGAGTCGAGGTGGGTCCGTTGCCCGGATTGCACCATGCAGCGTTTCAACCCGACGCTGTGGCCTTCAAGGTACAACGACGAAATTGAAATTCATTGCGAAACTTGCAGGGGAAAGGGCAAGATACGAGCCGCAAGGGCCGAGGCGGACCGAATTGAAGAGCAGTTGTGGAAGGCGGAAAGAGCGTCAATCGATGCGCAGCATTGACACTCTGGATCGTGTAGGTGCCACACTCGATTCGAAGGGCGTGATCCGCTTTCGCTGGAACTCATAATTCCCACCTCCTGCTTGCTGCAATCCGGGAGCTTGCGGCCCAAGCCGAAGCCGTGCAAGATGGAGAGAACGAGTACGGAGTCTTTCTCCGTGCCGAGGGTCGATTGACCGGACCGAGCGGCCGGAGTCTTCCCGTCGTTACGATCTGGCTTCGCTTGCGGTCGGATGGAAAAGACCCGCTTCGTGACCTTGAAGCCTTGGAAGGAGAAGCTATGAGCCTGCCTCTCTACCAGCGTGTCGCCCTGAGGCGCGATCTCCCCGAGCACAACCTCAGGCAGGGAGACGTGGCGACCCTGTTGGACTACGTTCCTCATCCCGGCGGAGGCGAGCAGGGTTGCGTGGTGGAGGTTTTCAACGCGCTCGGAGACTCGATCGCCGTCGTGGCGGTTCCGGAGTCGGACATTGAAGGACTCCGGGCGGACGAGGTCCTCGCCGTCCGTCCTCTCGCGAGAGCCGTCTAGATCCGCGAGCCATCGATCTCGCTCGATACGGCGAGGCCTGTCTGCCGCTTCCAGGTACGCAGCCACGAACCAGCCGTAGGCTCCCAAGAGCACCTTCCGGATCTTCCGCGGTGCTGCATGGACGAAGGGCGCTGGCGATCGGTCCAAGGTCTCAGGCCGGGCGGCAGCCAGGCTTGACCCGCTGCCCTGCGCTCTTTAGGATTTCTGTTATGGACTACCACGACCGGATCGTCATCGACCCTCAGATCCGCTTCGGCAAGCCCACCGTTCGCGGGACGCGCATCACGGTCGGCGATGTCCTCTCCTACCTGGCCTCGGGGATGAGCGAGAACGAGATCCTCGCGGATTTTCCCTCGCTGACACGGGAAGATATCCGTGCCTGTCTCGCCTATGCGGCCGAGCGCGAACGAATCCTCTGGAGCGTCCCCGCTGCCTGAGCTCCGCAGGAACTGCTCGATGGCCGACGTGGAGCGGTTGTCGAGCCAAATCCAGGACCTTCGGAGGAGAGCCGCGCAGAACGCCTGTGCAATGCGGCGTTTCTCGCTTTCCTGGGCTTGTCCGCCGCCTCCCGGTAGGGCCACGAACCAGCCATAGGCTTCCCAGAGCTGTTTGCGAACCCGCGAGTAGGTCATCAGCTAACTGCGGCTTGCCAATCCCTTCTGCGTGATCCTCAGCAGAAAGCGGAGCGCCTCGTTCACAGCGCCCGAGTCGGGGAAGACCTCGGCCACATCCGGAGCCAAATGGATAGTGACCTCCTCTGGTTTCTTACGACCCGGCCCCCGGGCCACGACGCGCAGGGAGCGGAAATCGTATTCAGGCCGGAGCTCGTCGTCTGGCTGCTCAGATTTCTTCTTCATAGGCTCGGCGCTCTCTCTTGGTTGCTTCCCGGGCGCTGATCAACCGGATCGCCCTTCGGCGCTCTGTGTACGCCACCACTAGCAGACGCTTCCTCGTGGATTGACCCATGATGATGAGTCGGCGCTCCCCCTGAGAGTGGTCCGGGTCCTCAAACACGACGAAGAGGTCATCTTCAAAAACCGTCTGGGCTTCTTCGAAGCTGACCCCGTGCCTTGAATGGTTTGAGGTGGCCTTCTCGGGGTCCCATTCGAAGCGCACACAAAGATTATACCCCTTTCACCCCCTCCCCTCGTGGCTCGTCCGGTCGCCTTCTCTCATGATCCCGTCTGCTCCTTTGCCTGGACTTCCCGCGACCGGGCCGCAACGTCTCGCGACTTTGTCGCTCCGTCTGCCGGCGTGGGGAGACCGCGGCCGGATGCGCCACACGCCACGGGGTGGCTTCTCCCCCTGGTGACCGGCAGCCCGTCAGTGCGGAACTTCCCCACCCGGTCAGCCGGGGCACCGTGGCGTTGTGCGGTCTAGATTGAAATCTGGCAAGGACCGAGGGTCCAGGAGGAAGCCATGGAGAAGTCGCTGAGCATCACCACGCATCACCTCGACCTTCCCGAGTGGGCGGGTGCCGTGATCCGCGAGCGCGCCGCGCACCTGGAGCACTTCTTTCCATCGCTGAAGGGGTGCTCCGTCCTCGTGGAGGGACCCGGCAAGCACCACCGGAGAGGCGGACCTTTCAACGTCCAGATCGATCTGCGCGTGCCCGGCGGCGAGCCTCTCGTCGTCAGCCGCCAGAATGAGGCGGAGCTGAGGGTCGCCGTGCGCAGCGCCTTCGATGCCGCCATCCGCCAACTCGCTGATTTCGCCCGCGTCCAGAGGGGGTAGAAGGAGATCGAGCCATGTACGCATCAGTGATTCAAGAGGCGCGAGAGGTCGAGATCTTCACCGGCAGAGATTCTCTGCAGGGCACGTTGACCATTCCCTCGGGGGCGGTCGGAGTCGTGCTCTTCGCTCACGGCAGCGGCAGCAGCCGGCTCAATTCCCGCAACCGGCAAGTCGCCGCGGATCTCCAGGAGGCCGGCCTGGCGACCCTCCTCTTCGATCTCCTCACGGAGCGAGAGGAGGCGGCGGAGCGCCATGACGCGCACTTCCGCTTCGACATCGGGTTCCTCGCCCAGCGTCTGGAAGACGCCACCGATTGGGCGCTGCGGGACCTGTCGATCCGGGACCTGCCCATCGGCTACTTCGGAGCGGGCACGGGCGCCGCTGCCGCCCTTGTCGCAGCGGCCGCGTCTCCTGAGGTAATCAAGGCGGTGGTCTCGCGAGGAGGCCGGCCGGACCTGGCGGGAGACGCCCTGGCGCGGGTGGTGACTCCGACTCTGCTGATCGTCGGAAGTGAGGACCCGCCGGTCCTCCACCTCAACCAGCACGCCATGCGACAGATGTCGGCCGCCCCGGTCCAGCTCGAGGTCATCCGCGGCGCCACGCATCTCTTCGAAGAGCCGGGTGCGCTCGAGGAGGTGTCCGGCCTGGCGGCGGACTGGTTCCGCTTCCATCTGGGAGCTGTGCAGTCGAGGGGGTGAAGGCTCGGTTGTTCCTGCCCCGCCAGGAGCGCCGGCTGCTTTGCGCCGCTATCCTCGGCGGGACCGGGGAACCGGCCTCTTGTGCATCTCGCGCCGGGAGAGCAAGAGCCCCGGGAGCATCGGCAGCCAATAGGTGAATCCCCTCTACAGGAGCGCTGCCGTCGGACCGCCGCCCCGGCGGGTGGCCGGACGGCCTGCTCGACGGCGGCATATTTCCACCTGGCGAAGCGTCGATGAAATGGAGCGGAGGGCCTATGCTGTGAACGGAAGGAGCCTGCCATGAACAACGAGAACACCCTGTCCCCGCTCGGAATCGTGCTGATCGGCAGCTCGCTCGAGGACGAAAGCGACCAGGTCGTGCGCTCGGGCCTCGCCGTCGCTCGGGCGGCGGGCGCGCGGGTGCACCTCGTCCATGCAGCCCGGATCGAGCCGCTGCTCCTCGGCATGGAGGCCGGGCTCTGCCCTGACTACATGCGCGAGGAGATCGCCTGTCGCAAGGAGGAGCTGGACCAGCAGATCCTCGGAAGGACGGCCGGGGCCGGTTTGATCGTGGTCGGCGCGACCGGGTCCGGGCCTCTCGCCGCCGAGATCCTGGGCTCGACCGCGGACCGGGTCGTGCGGAAAGCCACCTGCCCTGTGCTCCTGGTGAGAGGAGAGCTGCGGATGCCGCTGCAGCGCGTGCTGGCTCCCGTCGACCTGTCGTCGCTGTCAGGCGACGCCTTCCGTTGCGGGCTGCACCTGCTCGCTCAGCTCTCCAGATGCGGAGAGATCGAGGTGCGGGTTGTCTACGCCTTGAGCTTCCTCGACGCGGTTGCGTTGCGGCACCGGAAGCCCGGTTCTTCCCTCGAGCAGGTGGAGCGCTGCGGCGCCGAGGAGCTGCGGCGGTTCGTGCTGGAGAACCGGCCCGCGGCTCCCTGCCGTGTCGAGACCGCCGTCCTGCCGGGAGAGGCGCGCTTCGAGATCCTTCGCGAGCTGGCCGAGCACCCGGTCGACCTCGTCGTCCTCGGCACCCACGGGCGCGGCGGCCTGGACCGCCTGCTGGTGGGAAGCGTGGCCTCCGCGATCGCCCGCAAGGCTCCATGCAGCGTGCTCCTGATCTCGCCGGAAGCCACACTGGAGGAAAGGATCGCCGACGCGGTGACCGCACAGACGATGCCCGCCTGGCACCGCGAGCCGGCTGTCGCGGAATAACCGTGCGCCCTTCTGGCAGGTCTGGACGCAGGTGGTCCAGTCGGTCCCCCAGTCCTCCTGATCGAGGCACCCGGGAGGAGAGAGTCCCGAGATCAGCTGACGGAGGTCAGGACCTCGTCCTCGTCGGAGACGTACGTCCAGTCCGCGCCCCTGAGCTCTTTCTCCCGCACCGTAGCCTTCCGCTCCGGGATCGCACCCGGGGGGATGAGAAGCAGGTTGCAGCCGGCCTGGTGCATCACTCCGAAGGCGACGCTGCCCACCGTGAGGCGCTCCAGACCGCTGCGCCCATGGGTGCCGAGGATGGCGAGATCCGCCTGCCTCTCCTTCAGCACGTTGAGGATCTCCTCCCGGACGTAGCCGATGCGGACCTGGGTCAGGCCGGGGAGCGTGCCCGGATTGTTCGCCGCGATGAACCGCTGCAGCTCCTCGCTGGCGAAACGCTCGATCTGCGCAGGGGTGAACTGGCCCGACCCTCCCACCTCGAACGGGTTGAGGACGAACAGGACCTCGGTCTCGGTGAGTGCGGCACCGAGCTGAGACAGGAGCTCCAGACCCTGGTGGAAGGCGCTCGCCGAGACGGGAGAGAGGTCCACCGGGACCTCCACCCGACAGGGCGGAAAGGCCGACTCCGAGCGGACGACCAGGACCGGGCAGGGCGCCTTGCGGATCACGGCGTCCGCCGTCGAGCCGAGGAGCATCCGGCGCAGAGCGCCGCCCTCCGCGGCACCGACGACGATGAGGTCCGCCGCCACCCGCCGGGCGACGTCCACGACTTCCCGCAAGGGCGAGCCCATCACCGGGAGGAGCCGATCGGGCTTGAATCCCGCCAGATCGGCGAGCGCCGTCCGGCGCGCCTGCTGCGCCAGCTTCTCGCGCAGGATCCCGGCCTGTTGCTCGGGCCATTCCGGATCCAGGTTTCCGAGCTCGGGAGCGTAGACCGGCGGTGCGTAGACATGGATGAGCCAGGGGGAGGCGCCGGTGGCCCGGGCGATGCTGGCTCCCGTGCGGACGACGCCGTCGCTCACGTCGGTGAGCGAAGTGCCGATGACGATCGTTTTCAAGGTCTTTGCCATGATGCCTTCTCCAATCTATCCAGCTGCCAAAGGCGCGGTTCGCGCACCCCGGCCTTGGCTCCATGCTAGAGAGGGAATTTCCAGGAGTCACCAGCCGAAACGGTCGGGAGCGGATCTCCGCCGGGTGGGGGCTCGCCCCCGGGCCGCCGCCCCCTCGGGTGGCCGCCATCGGAAGTGAGCCTGAGCGCTTCCCTTTCTTCGCCCCCCCCGCTAGGCTTCTACCTCGAACGACCCCGGCCGAGATGTGTCCATCGGTGGGGGATTGGGGCTCTTGCCCCGGGAGGAATCGATGAGCCGATTTCTTGGTCGTTACGCCGATGCGTTCTACGCCTTGCTCCGATTCGTCGCTGGTTTCGTGTTCATGTTCCACGGCCTCCAGAAGATTTTCGGGGCGTTCCCCGACCCGTCGATGCCGATGCAGGCTCCAGCGGTCGGCTCCCTGCTCTGGTTCGGCGGGATGATCGAGCTGGTCGCCGGGATTCTGATCCTGCTCGGGTTGCTGGCCAGCTGGGCCGCCTTCCTGGCCAGCGGCGAGATGGCCGTGGCCTATTTCATGGTCCACCAGCCCGGAGGGACCTGGCCGATCCAGAACCACGGCGAGCTCGCCGTTCTCTACTGCTTCGTCTTCCTCTACATCGCCGCCCGGGGGTCCGGCCCGTTCAGTGTGGCCAGCGCTCTCAAGAACCCGGCGCTGGATTGAGCCCTGCCGGTCGAACCTGGGCATAATGGGCCGATGGACGATGCGCCGCGGCCCCCGAAGCTCTTCGCCGATGCCATGCTGGGCGCCCTCGCCCGCTGGCTGCGCGCCCTCGACCTCGACGTGGCCTACGATCCGTCGCTCGACGACCCCGAGCTCGTCGAGCTGGCCGTGGCCGAGGAGCGGACCATCCTGACCCGCGACCGCCGCTTGACGGAGCGGCGGCGCGCCCGCAACCACATCCTGATCCGGTCCGACGACGTGGCCGAGCAGGTGCGGCAGGTGCTCGAGACCCTCGGTGTGACCCCGGACCCCGGCCGCCTCCTCGGCCGCTGCCTGCGTTGCAATCAGCCGCTCGTCGAGATCGCTCCCGAAGAGGCGCGCGCCAGGGTGCCGCCCTGGGTGGCCCGCACCCAGCAGGAGTTCCGCCTCTGCCCCGAATGCGGCCGGATCTACTGGCCGGGAACGCACGCCTCGCGGATGCGCGAACGGCTGGAGGGCATGGGACTGTGAAACGCCGCGCCTGGTCCCTCACTTCGACCCTGCTCCTCGCAGGTCTCGCCTTTGCCTGCGCTCCCCGCGTCCACCGTCCCGCCGAAGAGGCGCGCCTGGTCCTCGAGCCGGCCACGTTCGACGACCTGCCCGGGTGGAGCAACGACCCGATGGCGCCCGCCCTCGACGCCTTCCGCCGCTCCTGCGCGAAGATGGCTACGCTGCCGCCCGAGACTCCGTTGGGAGGGTCCGGTTTTGCCGGGACGGCCGGCGACTGGCGGACCGCCTGCGAGGCGGCCCAGAAGGTCCCGGCCGGCAACGCCGCCGCGGCCCGGGGCTACTTCGAGACCTGGTTCCAGCCGCTGGCCGCCCATGCGGAGGGGGGCGAAGGCGGCGAGGGGCTCTTCACCGGCTACTACGAGGCCCTCCTCAACGGCAGCCGGACGCGGACGGAGCGCTACAACGTCCCGCTCTACGGCCGTCCGACGGATCTGGTGAGCGTCGATCTCGGTCTCTTCCGCGAGGACCTGAAGGGGCGCCGGATCGCCGGCCGGGTGGAGGACGGCAAGCTGGTCCCCTATGCCGACCGCCAGACGATCGAGCAGGGCGCCCTGGCCGGCCGCGATCTCGAGCTGGTCTGGGTAGACGATCCCGTCGACGCCTTCTTCCTGCAGATCCAGGGCTCCGGACGCGTCCGCCTGGCCGAAGGGGGCGAGATGCGGATCGGCTACGCGGGAGAGAACGGGCACCCCTATTACGCGATCGGTCGCGAGCTGGTCAAACGGGGAGCGCTCAAAAAGGAGGAGGTCTCGATGCAGTCGATCCGCCGCTGGCTGGAGGAGCACCCGCAGGAAGCGCCCGGCGTGCTGGCGACGAACGCCTCCTACGTCTTCTTCCAGGAGATCGAGGGGGAGGGGCCGCTCGGCGCCGAGGGGGTCCCGCTCACTCCGGAAAGATCGCTGGCCGTCGACCGCAAGCACTGGCCGCTGGGAGTCCCTCTGTGGCTCGACACCATGGCGCCCGCCGCGCAGGAGAACGCGCCCGACCGTCCGCTCCGCCGCCTGGTCATCGCCCAGGACACCGGAGGGGCCATCCGCGGCCCGATCCGCGGCGACGTCTTCTGGGGGGTAGGCGACGAGGCGGCTTCGATCGCGGGCCGGATGAAACATGCGGGAAGGCTGTGGGTGCTGGTGCCGCGGACCCTCACCCCCGGCCCCTCTCCCACGAGTGGGAGAGGGGTGTAGGTTAGCCAATCCACGACATCACGAGCTTGCGCGAGCTAACCCTCTCCCCTCTCCCGCTTGCGGGAGAGGGGCCGGGGGTGAGGGTCAATGCACCCACGGCCCCTTGCGCACGCCTCCGTTGCTCCGGTCCCGGTCGCCGGGGATGACGCGGAAGCCCCGCTTGCGCTTGCCCCGGTCGAGCTTCCACTGGATCCAGCGGCGCTCCATCCGCAGCCGCAGCTCGCGCAGACGGATCCCCTTGCCGCCGCTCCGCACGTACCAGTAGCCGATCCCGACGGCCGTGCAGATCCCCACGAACCCGGCGAAATCCTTCGACTGCAGGAACCCGATGAAGGCGATCAGGATCTCCAGCGCCAGGAACCAGCGGGCCTCGATCGGAAAGATGATGAGGTAGATCGTCGTGCCCCGGTTGGCGGTGGCAAAGGCGGCGACGAACGCCGCCCAGAGCAGGAGCTGGCCCTGCATCAGGCCGAAGGGAGCCGGGTGGACCCACCCCGCCAGCCGCAGGAGGACGTCCACGAGCAGTGCCACGAGCGCCGAGCCGACCGCCGTGGCGAGCACCAGGCGCCAGAAGTGCCGCCGGCCCAGCCCGTTGAAGACGTCCCGCGCGAACAGGTAAAGGAAGATCAGGCTGATCAGGAAGAAGATGCCGCCGCCGTAGCCGATGAACGGATACGTCACCACCTGCCAGACGAAGCCGCTCTGCCAGACGAGGGGAGTCAACCGCAGAAACTCGATGAGCTGCGTCGCCGCGAAGTACTGCATCGCGAAGGTCACGAAGAGCACTCCGAAGAGGATCAGCAGGTCCCGCGGGATCGGGCCCGTCAGGCCGCTGAAACCGCCGGAGCCGCCGAAGCCTGGGGTTGTGGTGCGGCGCGAGTACACGGTGGTGCGTCCTCCCTGCAAGCAGCGCGGCCAGTCTATCGTTCCGGACTCCTCACGCGTAGCGGATCCACTTCCACAGCTCCTGGAAGGTCGGCTTCTTCCCGTACATGAGGATGCCGATCCGGTAGATGCGGGCGCAGACCCAGACCATTCCGATGAGAAAGCCGAGGGTCAGGGCATAGGCCAGGAGGATCTGCCAGAGAGGCGGCATCTCCAGAGAGATCCGGAGCGTCATCAAGAGCGGCGTGAACAACGGGATCAGCGACGCCACCACGGCGAAGGTCGAGCTCGGATCGTTGATGATCCGGATCATCAGGAAGACCGGGATGACCAGGAAGAACACCACCACGCCCGCCACCTGCTGCGCCTCCTGCAGGTTGTTGAACGCCGCGCCGATCGCGGCATACAAGGTCGAGAAGACGAAGAACCCGAGGATGAAGAGAAGAAGGAAGTGGAGCGCCATGACCGGCGTGATCGTCGGCAGCTTCGTATCCTTGGGCAGGGCCGCGATCGAGGCCATCACCCCCGGCGCGGAGACGGTCGCCAGGGTGAACATCCAGATCCCGAACTGGGTCAGGCCGACGAGACAGATGCCGGTGAGCTTGCCCATCAGAAGCTCGAACGGCTTGACCGACGAGATCACCACCTCGATGATCCGCGAGCTCTTCTCTTCCAGGACCCCCTGCATCACCTGCTGCCCCCAGATGACCAGGACCATGTAGAGGAGCAGGAAGAGGATGTACGCGAAGGCCGCCCCGGCCATCCCTCCTTCGGCGCGGCTCCCCTCCTTGGAGATCCGCACCGTCTCCAACTTCACCGACGCCGAAAGGGAGCCCACCCGGTCGGGATCGAGCCCGGCGTCCGCGAAGCGCACCCGCCGCACGACATACGACAGGTCGTCGCTCAGCACCTCCTGGGTGACCACATTGGAGACGGTTTTGGCGTGGTACTCGACAGGCTTGCCGGCGAGCACGTCCTCGTCGATCCAGATCCAGGCGCCGATCTCCTTGGCGAGCACCCGCCGGTCGAGATCGGCTCGCTGGGCCTGCCGGTCCTTCGCCGGCGGCTCGACGAGGAACTCGAAGCGGGCCATCTGATCGCGTGCCTCGTGGTTGCCATCCTCGGGCCGCTTCTCGTGCAGCCGCGGGGCCACCCGGCCGGTGGTGTCGACGACCACGATCCGTTGCTCGGTGCGCGACTTGGAAAGCAGGAGGGTCGGGAGGATGGTTGCGGCGGCCACGAAGAGAGGGAGGATCAGGGTGGCGATCCAGAACCCTTTGCTGCGGATCCGCTGCAGGTACTCGCGTTTCGCGACGATGACGATGTTGTCAAGCCGCATCTCGCACCGCCTTGAGGAAGATCTGCTCCAGCTCGGGCTCCTCCGAGCGGAACTCGTGGACGCGCAGGAACTGGACGAGCTGGCGCAGCACCTCCGGGCCCTCGGCCTCCGGCCGCAGCATCAGCTTGACGACGCCGTTCTGCGTCACCGCGTGCTCGATCTCCGGCAACGACTGGAGGCGGTCGAGGTCCCCTTCGGCCACCAGCCGGAAGCTGTTGCCTCCCATCTGCCGCTTGATCGCGCCGAGCTCGCCGGTCAGCACGACCCGGCCTCTGGAGATGAGGCAGATGTGATCGCACATCCGCTCGGCCAGCTCCATGCCGTGGGTGGAGAGGATGACGCTCTTGCCCTGGCGGCGGTAGTCGAGGAGGAGCTCCTTGAACAGCTCCTGGTTGATCGGATCGAGGCCCGAGAACGGCTCGTCGAGGAGGAGCAGGTCGGGCTCGTGGAGGACGGTCCCGATGAGCTGCACCTTCTGCTGCATGCCCTTGGAGAGCTCCTCGACCTTTGCCTTGCTCCAGGCGGCGAGGTCGACCCGCTCGAGCCATTTCTCGATGCGGGGGACGAGCTCGCGCCGCTTGAGGCCGCGGATCTCGCCGAGGAAGAGGAGGTGATCGGTCACCCCCATCTTGCGGTAGAGGCCGCGCTCCTCCGGGAGATAGCCGACCCGGCGCAGGTCCTCCGGGCCGCGCGGCCGGCCGAAGAAGAGGATCTCGCCCGTATCCGGCGGGGTGATGTCCATGATCATCCGGATCGTGCTGGTCTTGCCGGCGCCGTTCGGCCCGAGGAGCCCGAAGATGCTCCCCTCCGGCACCACCAGCGAGACCCCGTCCACGGCCACGAACTTGCCGTAGCTCTTGCGGACGTCACGCAACTCGAGGCTGTCGCTCATGGTGTCCATCCTATCGTTCTCCGGAGATGTACGCAGGAGGGGGGCGGAGGTTCGTGAAATAAAGGCGGCCCCGCGGTCATCAGGGGGTGGAGGGAACCACTATGGAAGCTTGCCCGAAGTGCAATTTCGTGCTTACGCCAGAAGCTGCGGAGTGCCCGGCCTGCGGTGTCATTCTCGCGAAGCTCAGGGCCGGCCTGTCGCGCCCGTTCCGGTCCGTCCGCCCGACTCCCGCCGTGCCATCCAATCCCTATGCGCCACCAACGGCAGAGATCGAGAGCCCGCCCATTCCATTCCCGTCGGCCGTGCCGGTCCAGGACGTCATCACCCGGCCGACGCTGGCGGCCCTCGAGGCGACCCGGCCGTGGCTCCGCTTCGTGGTGGTCTACAGCATCGTCATGGTCTCCATCATGCTCCTGGCCGCGGTGGGGCTGCTGCTCTTCGGCATGACCAAGCCCGAGATGATGCCGTTTGCGCTCGTCTATCTCCTCTATGGAGGCGTCGGGTTTGCCCTTCTCGCTCCCCTGCGCCGCTCCTCGGAAGCGCTCGGCCGGCTCGTGTCGCACGGCGCGAGCGCCTGCCTGGAGACTTTTGCGCAGGAGCAGGCGGTCTTCTGGAGGCGTTGGGGTCTGGTCTGCGCCGTCTCGCTCGCGCTCGTCGGTGTCGGCATGGTGATTGGAGTCGGGGCGGCGATCTTCGCGGCGGCAGCCAGATAGGCGGGACTGACGGCTTCCGCTTCCTCTATCCGGCCGATCCTCTGGAGCCCCGGCGCATGACGAGATGTTCGCTCCGGAGGTCGACACGGGCTGGATGTGCGGCAGATTCCTTCACGTCATTACCGTCGCCGTCGTCACAGGGTCCCATGGGAACCCGTCTTTGACGACCTCGGTAGGGAGGCCTTGGAGCACTCGAACGGCTCCGCCCAAAAGACTTGACGACAATACGGAACTGGCCTAGTATCCAGGAAACTTATGTGTGTAAGTAACCTCAAGCCTCCTTCTACAGCTTCGTCTCCTTGGAGCTGTTCGCCGAAAATTGGAGTTTGAGGTCAGACGGTTTGACGGGGTCGGGGAAAGAGGTGCGGAGATTGTTCAGGCTATAGACGGCATGAACAGTGACAGATCTAATCAGTCAGCTTGACGAGCAAAAGCGCAAGGTGGCGTTCGACACGTACGACATCACCGTGCAGCAGTTGATCACGATGTTCCGCGAGGGAGCAATAGACGTCGCCCCTGTTTATCAGAGGCAGTATAGATGGGACACCGGGAGGCAATCACGCCTCATCGAATCCATCTTCCTTGGCATACCTGTCCCAAGTCTCTTCATGGCGGCCAACACCGACGGAACCTGGGAACTTGTGGACGGTGTGCAGCGACTCCTGACCCTGATCCACTTTGCTGCGGATGACGACGTTCGCGAAAAGGCCAGCCTTCACGAACCACTTCGCCTCGGGAGTCTCGAGAAGTTGAGCGAGCTCAATAACCTAAAGTACTCCGAACTGCCACGAAGCGTTCAACTACAATTCATGCTTAGACCCATCAAAGTGATCACTCTTAATGATAAGAGCGATATGGTCGTCCGGTTCGACTTATTCGAGCGTCTAAACACTGGTGGCGTAGCCCTTACTTATCAAGAGATCCGCTCCTGCATCTATCGGGGAGAGTTTGATTTCTTTTTGGAACGTTTGTCCGAGTACGATCCCTTCAGAACCGTCGTACGTCTCCCGGCTTCGGCCGAGAAGGATGGCACGCGGCAGGAGTATGTACTCCGCTTTTTCGCTTTTTTCCAGCAATACCAAGACTTCAAGCACAGCGTACTCGACTTCCTGAACGAGTACATGGGATCTGCCAGCAAGGCGTTCGACTATGCCTCAAATGAGAAACTCTTTCGACGCACCTTTGATGCCCTGGCTAAGGCGCTACCCAAAGGTCTTTCGCGCCGAACAAACCGCACGACACCAGTGAATCTCTATGAAGCGGTGGCCGTCGGCGCGGCGCTTGCGCTCGAACAGAACGGTCGCATCCGAACAGCTGGCATTGATCGTTGGCTTAACTCCGAAGACCTACGCAGTTTGACGACCGGCGCCACTAACTCACCCCGAATGGTGACAGGCCGCATAGAGTTCTGCCGGAATAAGTTTGGCTGGACGCGGGAAAAGTAGGCCATGTTCTCTGCGCTTCGCAACGAAGTGGACAGTCGCCTTCATCTGATCCAGCAATCTCTCCTAGCTCTCGCGAGGATTGAAGCCGAAACTATCTTCCCACCAGAGGTCTCCAGATGCCTGAAGGGCCTTACCTTCGTACAGCTTTACGCTGTGTACGAGCATTGCGTTACCGAGTCAGTCCAAGCAGCTCTCCGGGGAGTAAACGCCAGTGGACTCGCCCTACGCGATCTCCGTCATGAGCTGCTATCCCTAGTGCTTGACGACAACTGCAAATCACTCGCTGCATGCGGCCCCGACCGTACTTGGGAGGTTCGGATGAACCTAATGAGGCAAACCCGGAGCTTCGAGCCGGTACGAGCACCTGAAGCTTTGTTTCCTGCGGATGGCACGCATTACCGCTCTGCTCAGCTCCGGACGATTTGGTCTCTCTTCGGCATCAGCGCCCCACACGTTCCTGACAATCGGCTCATTGGGCGTATCGATGAGCTTGTCGACTTCAGGAATGCCATCGCACATGGCAGGATGCGGGCGGAAGAGGTGGGTTCACGCTTCAGCCTCCAAGACCTTGAGTCCAAACGCGCGGACACCGCCGCGATCTGCCAATACATTATGGGCGTCCTCGAGGAGCACGTGGCCGACCCCATCCGGCTCCGGGCGTGACCTTCCGCTGAGCCCCATGAGCGCCACCTTCACCGCCAGCGAGGTCCTCGGGGCCATGATCGCTCCGGCCGTGCTCATCTCGGCCTCGGGGACGCTCGTGCTTTCCACCTCCAACCGCCTGACGCGGGTCGTCGACCGGGTGCGCGCCTCGGCAGGGAGGTCGCCCGGGAGCGGATTCCTCCGGCCCGGTGAGCTTCAGGCCTCCGGCTCGTCTCCTGTCTCCTCGGCATCGCTGCTCACATAAACGTTCTCCGGAGCCACGTGGCGCGCCACCAGATCCTCGATCCGGGCGGCGGCGCGCGGGTGCCAGTCGGCGTGACGCTCGATTCCAGGCCTGGGCTCCCAACGGAAGTCGGGACGGCGCGCGAGGAGGAAGTCGACGAAGGGGGCGAGCATCGGCAGGTCCGGGCAGGCCTCCTCCACCCAGAGGAACTGGCCCGCCGGATTGACTTCCAGGAACACGTGCTCCCCCTGCGGCGTGACGATGAAGTCGAAGCAGCCGAAGACGATGCCGAGATTGCGCATCAGCCGCAGGCAGGCGCGCTCGAGCTCTTCCGGCAGGCGGTCGGGCTCGACGCGGATCTTCCCCGCGCCGGCCCGCCAGTCGAGGCGCGTCAACTCCGACTCCTGGGAAAGGAGTCGCGCCGTGACCACGTGCTCGCCGAGGATCGTCACCCGCAGCTCGTGCGCTTTCTCGACTTTTTCCTGGAAGATGCCGGGGGTGAGCCGCAGGACCTCGTCGGACGGCAGGTCGTCGGGCTCCACGGCATTGGTGAGGAGATGGGCGACCTGATCGTCCCCGTACCACTGCGCGGGATAGAAGGGCTTGTAGATGGTCCGGCCGGGGTGCTCTCCGAGGAAGCGGCGGATGCGCTCCGGATCGTTGCTCATCAGGGTGCGCGGGACCTGCGCCTCCCGGAGCTGCACGGGTTTGAGCTCGGCCGGGCGGATGGGCGGCGGGTTCACCCAAAAGGCGCCGGGAGCGGCCAGGAGATAGAGCCCGGCCACGAGCTCATCGCACTCGCGTCGCGCCACGGGACGGTCACCCGGGTGCAGGGTCTCGGGCAGCACCGGCGGGGTCGGCCGCCGGAACCAGACGACGTCGAACGGCGGACGGACACCGTCCAGATCGAGGCCTGCGATCTCCCAATCGATTGCGCCGCCGCGGAAATCAATGGAAGCGCTCTGGAGAGTCGGAAAGTCGCTGCCGTGCCAGAGCACAGCCTCATGGCCCCGGTCCTCCAGGACCAGAGCCACTTCCACCGCGTGGACGTCCGAGGGGTAGGTGGGAATCAGGCACCGCATGGGATCAACGGAGAGGCCGGCCGGACCGCGGGATCCGGCCGGAGGTCGGGACTAGATCGAGCCGTGGGGCTTGTCGTTGTAGGGACCGTCCGGTGGGTCGCTGAGCGACCAGGTTTGGAAACTGCCGCTGACCTGATCGAGCTCCTCCCGGGTGAGCTCGCGGGCCAGCTTCCGGCCCAGGATGCGCTCTTTCTTCTGCTTGTGCATGATTCGACCTCCTTACGCGTTGCGAAGAGACAACGGTCTCTCGGGCTGACCCCGTTGTATAGCAAAACTCAAATGGGTGCAACCTCATCCTCACCCCCGCGGCCAGCGCGTGAAGACCGCGCAGGTGTTGTGACCGCCGAAGCCGAAGGCATTGTTGAGGGCGACGCGGACCTCGCGCCGGACCGGCTGGCCGAGCGCGAGGTTGACGTCGCAGGCCGGATCGCGCTCCGTGACGTTGATGGTCGGCGGCACGACGCCGTGGACGAGGCCGAGGACCGAGGCGATCGCCTCGATGGCCGCGGTGGCTCCCAGGAGATGGCCGGTCATGCTCTTGGTCGAGGTGGCGGTGAGGCGGTCGGCGTGCTCGCCGAACAGGGTGCGGACGGCGCGGCACTCGGTCTCGTCGCCGAGCGGCGTGGAGGTGGCGTGCATGTTGATCGCATCCACCTCCTCCGGGGCGATGCCGGATTCGGCCAGCGCGAGCTCGATCGCCCGGCGGATGCCGAGCCCCTCGGGATGCGGCGCCGAGACGTGATAGGCGTCGGTCGAGACGCCGACCGCGCGCAGCTCGGCATACACGCGGGCGCCACGGCGCTCGGCGTGCTCGGCGGATTCGAGGATGAGGACCCCGGCGCCATCGCCGAGCACGAACCCGTCGCGGTCGGCGGCGCAGGGCCGGCTGGCGGTCTCCGGCGATTCATTGCGGGTTGACAGGGCCTTCATCGCCGCGAACCCGCCGATCCCGATCTCGGTGATCGAGGCCTCGCTGCCGCCGCAGACGATGAGGTCGGCCTGGCCCGAGCGGATGAGGTCGAGGGCGTCGGCCAGGCAGTGGTTGCCGGTCGCGCAGGCGGAGACCACGCAGTGGCTCGGCCCCTGGAAGCCGTAGCGGATGGCCAGGTAGCCGCTCGCCATGTTCGGGATGAGCATGGGGATGAAGAACGGCGAGATGCGGCGGGCGCCCTGGGTCAGCAGGACGCGAGTCTGCTCCAGGAACGTCTTCATGCCCCCGACGCCGGTGCCGATGATCACCCCGCAACGCTCGCGCTCGGCGGCCGGGAGCTCCTCGGGACGCAGGCCGGCGTCGCGCAGGGCCTCGTCGGCCGCGGCGATGGCATAGTGGCAGAAGTGGTCGAGATGGCGTGCCTTCTTGCGATCCAGGTACGCCAGCGGGTCAAAGCCGCGGACCTCGCAGGCGAAACGGACAGGGAGGTCCGAGGTGTCGAAGCTCTCGATCAGGCGGGCGCCGCTCGTACCGCGCAGCAGGGCCTCCCAGAAATCCGGGACGGAGAGGCCCAAGGGAGTGACCGCGCCCAGGCCGGTGACCACGACGTGACGCTGCGGATCGGGGTTCATGCGCGGAAACTAGAGCGGGAGCCCTGCGAGGTCAAGGGGGAATGCCGCTCCCCCGGTCGCTCGTTGATAGCTTTGGGTTATGAGCGAAGTGATTCTCAACGACACCGTCCCCACCAAGTACTGGCACAAGCTCGACAACGGGCGGGTCCAGTGCGATCTGTGCCCCCGCTTCTGCAAGCTGCTGGAGGGACAGCGCGGCCTGTGCTTCGTGCGGGCACGCGAGAACGACGAGATCGTGCTCAAGACCTACGGCCGGTCGAGCGGTTTCTGCATCGATCCGATCGAGAAGAAGCCCTTGAACCACTTCCTGCCCGGCACGCCCATCCTCTCGTTCGGCACCGCGGGCTGCAACCTGGCCTGCAAGTTCTGCCAGAACTGGGACATCAGCAAGTCGCGCGAGGTGGACACTCTGGCCGACCAGGCGAGCCCCGAGACGATCGCGCGCGCCGCCGCGCGGCTCGGCTGTTCCAGCGTCGCCTTCACCTACAACGATCCGGTCATCTTCATGGAGTACGCGGTCGACGTGGCGGACGCCTGCCACGCGCTCGGGATCCAGGCCGTGGCCGTCACCGCCGGCGAGATCTGCCCCGAACCGCGCGCCGAGATGTATCGTCACATGGACGCGGCGAACGTCGACTTGAAGGCGTTCACCGACCGCTTCTACCGCAAGATCTGCGGCGGCTCCTTGGGCGCCGTCCAGGAGACGCTCGAATATCTCAAGCACGAGACGGACGTCTGGTTCGAGATCACCACCCTGCTGATCCCGGGCGAGAACGATGCGCCAGCGGAGATCGACGAAATGACGCAGTGGATCGTCGACAAGCTCGGTCCGGACGTGCCGATCCACTTCACCGCCTTCCACCCCGACTGGAAGATGATGGACCACCCGCCGACCCCGGCCGCGACCCTGACCCGCTCGCGCAAGATCGCCCTGGCCAACGGCATCCGCTACGCCTACACCGGGAACGTGCACGACGAGGACGGCGGCAGCACCTACTGCCACGGCTGCGGTACGAAGCTGATCGGCCGCGACTGGTACGTCCTCAAGAAGTGGCACCTCACCGCGGACGGCCACTGCGCCACCTGCGGCACCCTCTGCGCCGGCCGCTTCGCCGGCCCTCCGGGGACCTGGGGCGCGCAGCGCGTCCCGGTGCGCCTGCGGGACTTCGCGGCGGGTGGGAGGGGGCTGCGGGTGATCGGGACATAGCCGCCGACAGCGACTGCGACAGCAAGACGGACGGCAACGAGATCCTCACCTATCCCTACACGGATCCCAAGGTCGGGAGCTGCTGAGCCCCTGACCCGAGCCGCTTGTCCCCAAGGCCCGGCTGCTTCGGCGCCGGGCCTCTTTCGTTTAAAAAGGGCTACTGCGGACTGGCTGCCAGCTCGTCCGGCACCGCGATTTGCAGCGGCGGCGGCTCGCTCGCGATGAGGCTGCCGAACTCTTCGCGGAACTCTTCGAGCGACAGGCCGGCGGTGGCGGCGAATTTCGCCAGCTCGTGGGCGTCGTCGAAGTCGTCGCGCCGCAGCCGGATCATGTAACGGCGGGCGATCGCGTAACGCGTCGAGCGCAGGTCGACCATCCGAATGCGGGCGCGGCCGGTCTCGCCGTCGAGCATGTCCCGGAAGGGTATGGGGACGAAATGCCCGCCCTGCATCGACACCATCACCGCGTTGCCGCCGGCGATGAGATATTTGGCGGCGCAATAGCCGAGGTCGCGCGTGTATTCCATATCCATCGGGATCGGATCGGCGCAGCGCAGCTCGTAGCCGATGTTCTTGGCCACGATCGTGGTCTTGATCCCGAAGCTGCGGAGCCGCGCCTGCACCTGCGCCTTGAGGATCTCGCCCAGGTTCACCTCGGCGATGCGCACGTTGCCGTGGGTGTCACGCTCGACGTCCTCCAGCTGCGCCAGGTCGGCGGGATCGATCGACAGCACCAGGCCTTCGGCGAGCACCGCGACGCCGTCGGGACGGTCGTAGCTCAACCGCTTGATGATGGCGCCGACCAGGGTGTCGACGACCGACTTGAGCCCGACCTTCGGCCCCGGAAACTCCTCCGGGATCAGGGTGAGCGTCGCGCCCGCCGCCTTGCCGATGGCGAGCGCGAGATGGCCTGCCTTGCGTCCCATGGCGATGATGAAATACCACCGGGACGTGGTCTTGGCGTCGACCATCAGGTTCTTGACGATGTCGACCCCGATGTGGCGCGCGGTCTGGAAGCCGAAGGTGTCGACGTGCGGCGGCAGATCGAGGTCGTTGTCGATCGTCTTCGGCACGTGCACCACCCGGATGCGGCCGGCCGCCTTCTCCTCCAGCTTCATCGCCGAGAACGCGGTGTCGTCGCCACCGATGGTGATCAGCGACGAGACGTTGAGACGCAGCAGCGAAAGGACGGTGTTCTCGAGGAGCTCGGGATTTCCGGTGGGATTGGCGCGCGAGATGCCGATGTGCGAGCCGCCGCGGAAGTGGATGCGGCTCACCTCGTCGATCTCCAGCGGCATCACGTGGTCGATGTCTCCGTGCATGATCCACTGGAAGCCGTCGCGGACGCCGAGGACCTCGATGCCTTCGAGGGCGCTGCGGATGGTGGCGGCACTGATAACGCTGTTGATCCCCGGCGCGGGACCGCCTCCGACCAGGATCGCCAGCTTGTTCTGATGAGCCAAGAGCCTACCCCCCTGCCGGCCACGATTCCAGGCCGGCCTTCGCTCCATCTTAGCCCCGACGAGCCCTTGGGCTTCATGATCCGCACAGCAGGACTCGCTCCTTGACAGGGACGCCGGCTGCTGCTATACCCAAAAACGGAACTCGCGAAAAGGCCAACCGGGCGAAAGTCCGGGTACGCAAAGCTACGGGTCCTCGCTCGCCTCCGCGGTGGATCCTCTCCCCACCCGGCCGGCCCGCAAGATTGCCGAGCTGCCGAAGTGGTCCCGCCTCGACCGTCTGTCCGAGGTTGCCGTGCCGTTGTCCAGGCGTCGAAAAACAGGTCCAGATCGCTCCCGGGCGAAGGGTCGACGAGCCGGGGGCCGCCCGCGATGTTCGACTCGTCAAGGCCTCGCTCCGGCGGCCGGTGCGAGCGCCTTCTCCACCGGACCGTCGAAGTTCTGCCATGTCACCGACGGAGCCTTCACCGACTGCCACCCCGGGGGCGGGGCCGAGGAGTGGTCGGACATCAGCTACCTCTCCGGTCTGGGGACCAGCTCGGGAGCCATCGTCTATACCGACCAGAGCGTCACGCCGCCCCGGCTGCTCCTGATGTACGACCTGCTCCTGCACCAGCAGCCGCTCGCGCCGACGTCGTTCTTCGATGTCAACTTCAACGTGTTGGAGGACGGCGAATTCGAGCAGTACGAGGTGCGCTGCTTCGGGAACAACACCTTCCAGGTGTTCGAGGACGGCGAGGACATCACTGCCGAGGCCACGACGGTCGACTGTGCGGTGGGGTTCAACGGTCACAACGTCCAGGTGGAGCTGGAGATCGATACGCTGGTCACCTACTCGCCGGACATTCCGCTGTTCTGGTCGACCGCCGCGCCGCAGCCCCGCTGCTCGCCGGCTGAGCCGGGGTGCAAGCCCTGCCCGTCGAACGATCCGACCTGCGGCCGGACGCAGGTGCCGGCGGGCCTGGTCGAGACCTCGTCCACCGTGGTCATCGCCTCGTCGGACGGCACCACCCAGGTGGTCGGCCTGCCGGTGGGTGGCATCACTCCGGCGAGCCTCTGTGACAAGCCGTCCGGCACCGGCGCCCTCGTCGACCTGCTCGGCCTTTTCGCCGGCAGCAGCCACGGGCAGCAGGTCAGCAGGACGGCCCACGACGCGCGCCTGGCGCTCGAAAGCCTGGCCAGCTTCGGAGTGGTCACCGAGGAGCAGAGCGGCAACCTCCAGGGCTGCGTGGTCTCGACCCTCGCAAAGCGCCGGTAAGCCGCTCAAGGTTTGACGGGCCAGGAGAGAGCGTACTTGGTCGAATAGACGCCGTGCTGGAAAGCCGGCAGGCCGGTGAGCAGGCTGGCGCGCGGGCCGTTTCCTGACCCGAGGGCCGGCCGGCCGCCATAGATCCCGGGACGGCGCTGTAGATCCGGAGATGTCGCCGCACATCCGGAGAAGTCGCCGCGCATCCCGTGACGGCGCCTCGCATCCCGGGACGGCGCCTCGCATCCGAAGAAGTCGCGCCAGATCCAGAGAAGTCGCCGCACATCCGCAGACGGCGCCGCAGATCCGGAGAAGCCGTCCCGCATCCCCGGACGGCGCCGCACATCCGGAGAAGTCGTCCCAGATCCGCAGACATCGTCGTGCATCCCCGGAAGTCGCCGCAGATCGCGCGACGGCGCGGCGTTGTCCCGGGATCTACGGCTCCGTCTGGAGAATTTGGCATGTTCGGCGGCAGGGAAAAAGGGGAGAGCGTGACGGCCACGGCCCGGCTCTGGGCGAACTGGTGTGCCCTTCGCTACGGCGTACCGCCGTTCGTGAGGCTCAAACCCAAGGCCAGAGGGGAATCTTTACGCCACCGCCTCGACGCTCTCTATGCGAGGCGATCATGAAGCGATGGTTGCGGTGTTCGCCGACATGCTGGACCGACACCTCGGAGAAGAGTGAGAGCCTCGCCCGCAAGGCGGGCTGCGAGGCTGGGGACGGGCGGAAGCGTCCGACTGGCCGGCTGTCTTTTTGGGTGGTTCGGGAAGGGGGAAGAGGTTGACGGGCCGCGAGAGGTCTTCTCGGGACTGACCGCAACTACGCCGCTGCTCAAAGCTAGGTGGCGGCGAGCGCCAGAACGACCTCTTCAACCTCATCGCCGCCTGAGCTGGAATCCCCCTTGTCCTCGCCGCAGATCGTGAACCCACACTTTTCCAGGACGCGGATGGAGGCGACATTGTGTTTAGCCACATGGGCATACAGCGGCCGCTCCTTGACATGGTCGAGAAACGCTGCGAGTGCCTTGGTCGCAATGCCTTTGCCCCAGTATTGCTTGCCAATCCAGTAGCCGACGAGTGGTTGACCGGATTGCTCGAATTTCCCGATGTTCCCAGCAACCTGCCCCTCAAAGAGGATAGTCTTCTTTACGGTGGCCGTGTCACTCAGGAGTCTGGTCCAGTGCGCCATGAACGCATCCCAGTCCCTGGCCGCGAACGCCGCCATCTGGTTGGCCTCCGGGTCCAGTTGCTGCTCGAAGAGGATGGGGAGGTCACTCTCGGTCACGTCCCGCAGACGGACATCGCTGCTCTTCGGGTCTGGCGTGTGGTTGGTCATGTAGCTCTCCCTTCAGACTAACTTCTTGTTCACTCTTAGCTTGATGAGGCCACTGCGAGTCATGACTGGACGGAGGCGGCGGCAAGCGGCGCAGCGATGGCCCGCTCCGATTAGCGCTTGGCGCTCGATACCGGCTGGGATGCCGGGGCAGTTCTCGGGCATAGTCATTATTCTCGCAGACATTTGCGCAAAGTGGACCCGACAAGTAGAGAGATGACGGGGCCGGCAGGACACCGGCCCCAAGGGTTCAAAGCTCGTATCTGCGCTGACAGCACTGGAGGAGCCAGCGGGCCGTCTCGATCCCCGGCCCGGTGACGGCGTAGGGGTCCGTGGCGGACCAGGCGACCTCTAGAGGCGCCAGCTCTTCGGCCAAGACCTGACAGTCGATGCGGCGCGCAGAGGTGCTCAGGAACCGACCGCAGGCGAGGAGAACCAGGGAGAAACGGGGCTGGGTCAGCCCACGGTCTGGTCCGTTGGCGTCCCCCCGGCCGAATCCAGACTGAGTGCACGTCGGCAGAAGAGACCACTAAAATCTGCTCAGGAGGAAAGGGGCCCCATACAATCAAGCTCGTGGACACCGCCTCCCCCCTCTCCACCACCCTCGCTGAGCACGGCTATGCCATCGTCCAGCCGGTGCTCACGGCGGAGGATGTCGAAGCCCTTCGCGCCTCTCTTGGGGAGATCGCGCCGGGTGAGCGGCGGGGTGGTCTGCGGGATGTTTTGACCCGGGTAC
>WNGB01002136.1_pt1 | contig 32202 bp, 25 predicted proteins | sample 5400681 | NCBI WGS metagenome assembly WNGB01 (sample SAMN13153367, study PRJNA577476) | soil metagenome | isolation source: 115 cm soil or saprolite under grassland replicate 2 | place: USA:California | collected 2016-06-15
AAGCGTGAGCTCCCGTACCGGTGACCGACATGTTCGCGCAGAACTCGAAATCGTCGGCTAGGCGAGGGTAATACAGTCCGGCGAAGACACACATCTCGCTCGTCCTGGCCGTGGGGCCCTGAAAGACATCGAAGGTATCGGAGTTTTCGTAATCGCACCGAAAGCGGACCACCGAACCGGTGCCCATCGCCATGGGGCCCTGGAAATCTTCGGGATGTTCCCAATCGGTCGTCTCGAAGAAGGGCGCATCTGCCGATGACGGTCGACTGGGATCGAGCCACACGTGCATGGCTTTGCCGCGCTGGTGGTAGTGGGTGTAGGCAGTAATGACGTTGACGTTGCCGGTGACATCGCAATGAATTCCGGAGGTCGCCGAGCTCTGCGCCGGCACGTAGATGAAGGGATCGTAGAAAATCATGAACCCCGCTTCCTCACGACGGCTCTCGAGCGGGGCGGTGTCGAAGCCGGCGCTGACTTTCGCCTCGATGTCCTGACTCGTCGGGTTGATGTAGTGAGCCTGGAGCAGCAGTACCTGCCCGGCTCTCATGGGAAAGCCGACTCCGTCAGGGAACCGAACGCTCCCGCTGGGGGACTGACCGCCATAAAGGATGCCGTGGGTGTGCTCCATGATCGGCTCGTCGCCGTTCACGCAATCATATTGCCCGGTCATCTCGGCGGGAATGGCATCGAGGTCGGTCGTGTACACCAGAAAGTGGTGGCTGCCGGTGCTGTACTGATGCGAGACCGCGACGACGTTGATGTCCTGGTCGCTCGGTAGGGCGACGTACTGGCAGCGATGCAACTCTTCGCCTGGCTTCACGGTGAGCTGCATCGATACGATGACGTCGTGCTGAAAATCGCCCCCCACGGGGCTGCCAGGGCTCGAAGACGATGAACAACCGCACGCTGCTAGGACGACGGCGAGGCGCAAGACGAGGTTCCGCATGGTAACCCGTATGGCATATCGGCCGGGCGCCGGCAAACGATACGACACTCACCTACGCTCCCTCGGGTAACCTTCGGGTGAGATGGCAAGAGCCATGGGGATTCGGCTGCAGATCGTGCTCGCGCTGAGTGGGCTCTTGCTGCTCGCCTTCGTTCCCCTTTTCGTGGCCGTCGCCAGTTTGACACGAGCGACGATGCAGTCGACCCGCGAAGCCAGCGCCCGTTCCATCGCACGCGCGCTGGCTCTGCACATCGACGAAGCACGAAAGAACCGCGAAAGCGATAATGCGCAGCTCGGCCCGCTCGTCGACGGCGCCATTCGAGCGAGCGGAGTCAGCGCCCTCGCGATCTATGACGAAGCAGGCACGATGATCTCGCGGGGGGGCGACGCGGAGAGCTCGCGCGCGCTGCCCGAGCGGGTGACCACCGGCGAGGAAAAGATGCGCCAAGTTCAGGTGGGGCGCGCGGCCGCGGTGCTCGTCACTTCCGGCGGCCCGCGCGACTCGATCGCGGCGGTGGTGCGTACGGACCAGGACGCCGGTCGGGGAGCGCCGCTCTTGCGCCTCTTGGCGCTCTACACGGGACTCTTCGCGCTCGCGCTTTTGACGTTCGCCTACATCGCGCTGACCCGGCTCATCGTTCGGCCGCTCGAGGCCATCTCGATGGCGGCGCGGCGCGTTGCGGCAGGCGCACGAGGTCTGGAAGCGCCCGAAGTGGGGGCCGCCGAGCTGCTCGATCTCTCCCGTAGCCTGTCGGAGATGACCGCCAAGCTTCGCTCCGACGAGCAGAGGATGCGCGATCAAATCGACGAGCTCGAGCGGCGTGCGCAGAAGCTCCGCGAAGCGCAAGAACGATTGATTCGCACGGAACGACTCGCCTCGGTAGGCCGCCTTTCGGCCGGGCTCGCCCACGAGATCGGCAATCCGTTGGCGGCGCTGCTCGGCCTGGAAGATCTGCTGCTTCAGGGGGGGCAGAGCGCCGGAGAGCAGCACGATTTCTTGTTGCGTATTCGCAAAGAGACCGAGCGCATCCACCGCGTGCTTCGCGACCTGCTCGACTTTGCCCGCGCAGCATCCCGGCGAGACGACCAACCAGGCGCGATCGCCGAAGCGATCAGCGACGCCGTCGCTCTCGTGCGGCCGCAGGGGAGCTTTCGCGATGTCGCACTTTCGGTCGACGCCGAACCGGACCTTCCTCCGGTCATGCTCGGCAATGAGCATCTCGTCCAGGTGCTGCTGAACCTGCTCCTCAACGCCGCGGACGCGAGCGGCCCGCGGGGCAAAGTCACGCTGCGGGCCAACCGAAACGGATCGAGCATTCGCGTGCTCGTGGAAGACGACGGGCCCGGGATCGACCCCGCCATTCGCGAGCGCCTGTTCGAACCGTTCGTGACGACCAAGGAGGTCGGTAAGGGCACCGGGCTCGGTCTCGCGGTCTGCCGTGGTCTCGTCGAATCCGCGCACGGGACGATCCAGCTCGACGAATCGCACCAACCGGGCGCTCGGTTCGTGGTCGACCTGCCCATCGTGCCTGTGCCATGATGTTGCTGCTCTTCGCGCTCGCGTTCGCCTTGTTGGCCATGCCGCTCGTGCTCGCGCTGGTTCGGGCCAACGAGCTCTTTTTCCTTCACGTCCGCCGGGGCAGAGTTTCCGTGCGGCGCGGTCGAATCCCACAACGGCTCCTCGACGACATCTCGGACGTGGTCCGCACGGTCGAGAGCGCCACTTTACGCGGGGTCATCGAAGGGGGCAGGCCTCGGCTCTATGCCGAAGGCGAGCTCCGCGACGATGAACGACAGCGCCTGCGGAACATCGTCGGGACGTGGTCGACGGCGCAGATCCGCAACGCCCCCCGCCCGCGACGCAGATCCTGAGTGGGCGGGGTTGTTGAGTTACTCGGCGCGGCCGCGGCCTGCCTGCGCCATTGAGTTACTCGGCGCGCCAATGGGGTAAGGAAGCCGGCGGCTCCGGCTTCGCTCGTTATCGAACCACTCGCACGTTTTCGGCCTGAAGTCCCTTAGGCCCTCTCTTCACCTCGAACTCGACGGTCTGTCCTTCGGTGAGGCTGCGAAAACCATCGGCCATGATCGCCGAGTGGTGGCAAAATACGTCTTCGCCGCCCTCCTGCTTGATGAAACCGAATCCCTTCGAATCGTTGAACCACTTCACAGTGCCAGTTGCCATATCCTTCATCCTAGCGATCAGGCGGCTCGCGCCGCTCAGCAATACCCGTGCGGACATGCACGGTAGGTCCCCCCTTTACCGCAGTCGAGGACAGAAGTCTCGCCGTAAAAGCACTTACGTATCTAGGCCGGAAGTGCGGATTTTCTGAGAAAATGTTGCCCGCCACGGACAAAGGGTCGGGCTCACGGCCGAACCCCGCCCGAGAACAGAAGTTGCCTCGTGAGGTTGTAAGGCTGGGTGCTGCCGGGAGGGGGTGCGGCGTTGTTGACCCAGTAAACCTCGAAGTACGTGATGGTTGCATTCTGCCGCCAGCTCGGAAAATCGTCCAGACGGGCAATGTATTCCCGAAAATACGGGTACAGGTGGCGGTTGCCCTCGAACTTCATCCGAAGATCCCAGTCGCACCACTGCTGGTCGTCGAACCAGGGGCCGTGGAAGGCCGCTTCGAAATCGGGCGGCTTTTGTTTGCGAGGGTCGAGGTGGCGTCCGTCGGACAGGAGGGCGTCGATGACGATCGTTCCATCGTCGCGCGGCGCGTCGGGCGAGAACATGCTCCAGCCTTGCGGCAGCCGCATGTAATCGACGATCTCGCGCATGAAACGGGGACGCGTCCGTAGGCGGTAAGGATTGGGGATGGCCCAATTGTCGCTCGCGACTTGAACGGCGAGCGTCGCGAAAAGGAGTGCGGCGAGGAGCTCTCCGCTGACGCGCAGCGTCGCGCGCCGGAACCGGGTCACCGGCGCTTCGACGAACGGCCGCGACGCAGCGCGGCCTCGAGCGCCGGGAACCGTCTCGAGCGTGCGGTCGAGCCGCGAGCGCACGAAGGACAGCCGAAACGGCCAGGCGTACAAAAAGCCGAACGGCAAGACACGCACCATCGTGGCAAGCGCGGGGGTGCCTTTTTCCCAACGCTGACGGGGAGCGTCGAAGACCACGAGCGGGCATCCCTCGACCCGCTCGAGTGCCTCGGCCGAGAAAGGCTGGCGAGCGACATCTCGCCGGTCCACGAACTCGAGTGCGTTGCGCAGATCGAGACGAGCCAGCACGCGCGCCAGATCGTGGATGCGACTCGATGCATCGTAGATGACCGACACCTTGGGGCCGTTGTGAGAAAAAAGTCGCTCGACGATTTTCCAATCGTCTTCACCGATGAGCAACAGCGAGAAGGCCATCATCGAGTAGGAGAAGGGACCCAGGGTCATCATCAGCGAGATGCCGCAATGGAGCGCCCAGATGCTGAGAATCGCGACGCGCCGCGTCCATTTTTGCGCCATGGGCAATATCAACCAGACGGGAATGGCAGCTTCGATGCCGAGGGTGGCTCTGGTCGCGAAAGGGCTGAACCATGCCGGCTCGTGCATGCGTATCCAGGCCGCCCAAATCGTGGCGATACGGTTTTGCCAGAGCACCCAGTGGACCGCCGAACCCTCGCGCCAGGTGAGGCCCTTCTTGTGCGCGAAGTTGAAAAAGTAAATCGCCACGAAATTCAGAAGAATGCCGAAGAAGGCGAACCTCGCATATCGCGGCGCGCTCCTCACCATCGGGCCCCGGTCGTTCAGCTCCGCGGGGGTCGCCTCCCTGCGCTCCTTCAACGAGCGCAACAGCTGATCGAGGGAGAAACGCGCACCGAGGGGGAGAAAGGCCGTCCACACCGCGACGACGTTGGTGACGACGATTCCGCCGTTTTGGAGCGTCAGGTTGCGATTGTCGAGGGACAGCAAGCACACGACCACGAGAATCTGGGAGAGCTTGGTGCGGTAGCCGAGCGTGTACGCGGCGTAGGCGAGCAAGATGAGAGCAAACGCGACCTGGACCTCACCCGCCGTCGAGAAAGGAAAAAGCAGCGACCAGAGCCTCTCGCCCATCGGGGCGAACAGGGCGTAGTGGTTCGGCAAGACGCCATCGTTCGTGTAGAACGCGACGGCGTCGGGGCCTTTGGTTCGATCGTACACATTGGCGATCAAGAGCAGTCCGAAGCCAATTCGGAAGAGCCCGAGCGTCCGTGCATCGATCGTGAAGTATCGCTCGCGCAGAAACGCCGCAGCCTTCTGCAACCGCCGTTTCATGGACGGGCCGTGAGCCTGCGACGCCCCATGCCCTCCATCGTATCGGACGGCAAACCCGTACCCTCCGGCGGCGGGATGGGAGCGTCGACCCAGTTGACCGTGAACGAGACCAGCTTGTCGTTGGGATCGCGCTTGTCGCCGAGCTTTTGGATGTAGTCGCGCAGCCCGTCGATGTACGTCGCGCGCGCGGGTTGGCTGATGTTGCTGAAATATGCGGCGATGAGGGGCCGCGGCCGCGGGTTCATCGCCGCACCGGCGGAGGGGTCGAGCGATTCGAGCGGCGACTGTCCGGTGAAGGGATCGAGCTTGGTGCCTCGTGCGGTCCATCCCTCCACGACGAGCGTGCCCTGCCGCTTGGGAGGATCCGGCGCAAAAAGCCCCCAGGTCTGGAACAGGCGCGGATAGGCGATGATCGAGTAGACGGTCGCCTCGAAGCCCCGAGGGCGCGTCGCATCGTTCATGTCACGCATGAAGGCGATGACGCAGACACCCAGAAACGCGGCGGCAGCCCCCTCGCGCAAGAGGGCGAGTGCGCGAGCGACCGAATCCCAGGGGGATTCTTCGGGTGCCGACGCTTCGGCGGGAGGCGACTCTTGCCGGACACCGCAGGCCTCGAGGCCGAACCAAACCGAGATCGCCGTACGCCGCCGCGCGACGCTGTCGTAGAGCCGATCGGCCAGTTGCGATAAGCCGGGGGTGGAAAGCGCGAGTCCAAGCGGCGCGCAGAGCGGCAACGAGCGCAAGATCGCGGCCATCGCGCGCGCTTTGGCGTAGGTCTTACCGCTAGCTTCGTTGCGCACGATCGCGGTGTCGGCGGCGACGGCCTTCACCTCGGGCGGGGCGGCGTCCGACGTGTTCGCCACGAAGGTGAGCCGCGCCAGGGCGTCGAGCCGCTTGAGCAGCCGCGCGATCCAGAGGCAGATGCCACAATCCTCGTCGAAATAGACGGTGAGCGGCGCCTTTCGCCGCTGATACCACCCCTTCAAGATCTCCCAATCGCGCGGCGACACGAGGATCGGTAGCGCGGCGACCATCACCCAATCGTAGAGACCGAAATTCCAGACCGCACGTGAAGCGAGGTGAAAAAGCAAAAGCAGCAGGATGGAGACACGTCGAACGAACGACACGGGTACCAGCACGAGGAGGCCGATGACGATCTCGGAGACCCGGTAGGCGAGCGCGAGCTTCTGCAGCGACGCGAGGCTCGCGTGCCGGGCGATCCAAGCTCCCCAGTCGGTCACCCACAGGTTCTGGCGCAACGCATAATAAAAGGCCGTGCCGTCCCGCCAGGTGTCGCCGGACTGTCGCAGCGCAGCGGCCACGTGCATGACGGCGAGCTGGAGCAGCATTCCGAAGACCGCAATCGAGGTGAAGCTCTGGGAAAGCGATTCACGGCGGTTGAGCTCTTCTGGGGAGCTCTCCTGCTCGCGCGCGAGCGACTTTCTCAAGCTATCGAGCGAGAACCGCGCTCCGAGTGGAAGGACGAGCGACCAAGCCATCCAGAGATGGAGAGGGATGTCGGAAGGGAGCTCGGCCAAGAGGTTGCGCGAGTGCAGGCTCGTCACGCAGATGAACGAGAGCACCTGAAAGAGCCGCGTCCGGTAGCCCAACGTGAAAAGGAGGTAGACCACCAGCGTGAGGGCGAACGCCACCGCTACGTCGCGCGGCGACGAGAGGGCGACGTACAGCGAGAATTGGTGGCGAGCGAGGGGCCGGAAAAGCGAGAAGTGGTTGGTGAGAACCCCGTCGTTCGAATAGAGGTCGTCGACGTAGCCAAAGCGAGCGAGCAGGTCGGCGATCAAGAGCCCCCCGAGCACGACGCGCAGAAGGGCAAGACTCCGGAGGTCCACCGAACCAAAAAACCGGCCGAGCGCGCGGAAGAACGGCGCTCCGGCCGCGACCTTCGATGGGGGGGAATTCACGAGGGATACGTACCCCACGAGCCTCGCGCTGGGCAAGCCGCTGAACGGTCTTGCGGCGCCGCCGAGTTCTTGGGAAAAGGGGTCCGATGAAAGCCATTCTTCTGGCGGCCGGATACGCGACGCGGCTTCGACCCCTCACCAATACGTTGGCCAAGCCGCTCCTTCCGTTGGCCGGCCGCCCGATCGTCGACTACCTCTACGACAAGATTGCCGAGGTACCAGAAATCGACGGCGTGCACGTGGTCACCAACCACAAATTTGCCGGCGGTTTTCGAGATTGGGCTGAAAAGCACGGCGGCAAGATTCCCATTTTCGTGCACGACGACGGCACGCTCAGCAACGACGACCGGCTGGGAGCGATTGGAGACATTCGATTCACGGTCGAGAAAGGTCAGCTAGAGAGCCAAGATCTGCTGATCTGCGCCGGGGACAACCTCTTCGACTACAGTCTCGCCGAATACGTCGCGTATTGGCGAACGAAGGGGGAGGCCAGCGCGATCGCGCTTTACGAGTGCAAAGACGTCGAGCTCGTCAAGCAGTACAGCATCGTCGAGCTCGATCCGAACGACCGCGTCACCTCGTTCATCGAGAAGCCAAAAAATCCGACGACCAACCTGGTCGGCACCGCGACGTACATCTACCATCGCCGGCACGTCGCGCTGATCGAGCAGTATTTGGCCGAGGGAAACTCGGCCGATCAGCCGGGCAATCTCGTAGCGTGGCTCCACAAGCGGGCCCCGATGTACGGTTATCGGTTCCGGGGGGATTGGTTCGACATCGGCAACCACCAAGAGCTCCTGACCGCCGACAACCTCATGCGAGAGCGACGGGGCATGCCGCAGCGCAACGAGTACAGCGTTACTTAGCATGACTGCGTCAGATCTTGGCGATGACAGATCACGATCAGCAATTGCCGCGTTTCGCCCACGCAAATGACGGCGAGGCCGTCGGTAGGGCGCATCAGACCGGAATGGCCGCCAGGCCTCGCCTCTTCTTGAGTTACTCGGCGCGGCCTTTGGCCCCGCCTGCGGGGCTTCGCCGACAGCCAGTTCCGCCTGTCCGGTCAGTACTTGAGTGGGTCTATGGCTACTCCGATGAGACGATCTGGTAGTGAGGATCTGACGCAGTCATGCTAGCCGCCCGACCGCTTCCTGCGCGCCAGCCGTCGCGCGAAAAAGAGGCCGAACGCCGAGAGAAAACCGATGCCGGCTTCCTGCACGTGGCGGCGTTGCCGAGCGTCCGGGAAGAGAGCCGCCTCGGGATGGTTCTCGAGAAGATCGCAGGGGGGATTCACGTGGGTGACCGCCCGGTGCACGTGCGTCATTTCGGCTTGGGTCGCCTCGGCGTGCAAGGTAAGATCGGTGGCGAGTGCCGCGTGAGGCAGGTTGGCCTCGAGCCTCGTCAACCACACGTCGTTCGGGTGCATGCCGATGAAGGCCGCCGATACATCGGTGAACCCATTGCACTCGAGCTCGTTCGCCGCGAGCTCGCCCGCGGCCGCCGGATCGCACATCTTGACCGTCCCACCGTCGACGCCCGCATCGCCGCCACTCGGAGCGTCGTGGCAGGTATCACGGACGAGCGATGAGGTCTCGAGGCGGGCGGAGATCTTGCTGGTCGAGCAGATGTCGAGCAGGGACGAGTCAGCCGCAGCCTGGGCAAAGTAAAGATCGGTCAAATTCTCGAATTGCCCGGGCCCGACCCCGAACCCGCCCGTGGTCGTCGACGTCGACGTCGAAACGTTGAACGTGATGGCCTGGCCTACCGCATCGGTGAAGGTGCGCGTCAAACCCTTTGGAAACGAGAAGCTCGTCAGCCACGTCTTTCCGCCGTCGGCCTTGAGCGCCTCCGCGCGTAGCTCCGAGTAGTTGGATCGCCCGCTCACACCCCCGAACGGCCCCGGCATACCCCCCTGCCAGTCCCAGCTGAGCTTCGAGAAATCGACGCTCGCACGACCGAATCCTTCGGGCTCATAGCGGCCTTCGGAGATGACGTAGAGCGTAATCGCGACTTCGGCCCCCGTGCCCGCGGCCACCATGCGCAGGGGCAGAATCGCCGAGCCGCCGACGTTGGGGGTGATGACACGAACCGGAGTCATCTGCCGCGTGCCGAGGCCGGGCCGGAGCTTCAGGGCGATGAAGTTAAAGTTCTCCTGGACGTACGCGGCGATGACCGGCTGCACATCCGGCGGGATCACATAGCCGTTGGCGGCCAGCCATTGCAGCAGCGATTGCGGGCTCGTGGCCGAAAGCTGCACTTGGTAGTACGGGCCGACCGTTCCTTCGTGGGTGACCATGACCCCTGGAATGACGCCGCCGGTGCTGCCCCCTCGGGCAGCGAACCCGTCGGAGGAAGAGTCGTCGCCCCCACACGCACAGCCGCCGCCGGAACGCGAGGAGGAGACGAAACAATTGAGCTGAGGCGGCGAGATCCGGGTGTTGGTGACCGTCTCCAGCGTCTCGAACCAGGCGTCATGGGCCGGTTCGACCTTGGCGTCGCCACGGATGGGAAGGACCCACGAAAATTCCTTGGGGTCGCCGGAGTACTGGATCTGGTCCCAGAGCACCGTCTGTTTGGTGGAAAAGGCGAACGCCATGCGATGTGCGGTGACCACCGACGTCATCACCTGCGGGACGAAGCACCCGCCGCAGGCCTCGGACGTCGCCGGGTGTGCCAAAATGAGCAAGGGTGACAGAAATGTCAGGGCCGCCGCGTGCCATCGTTTCATCGAACCCTCCAACTCCAGCGAAAGCAGCCAACAATTCGGCTGATTGCAGGGTCTCCTACGCAAAGCGCGTGCTAGGGCCCGCACGCCCCTTGTAGCACGGGGCTTACGCCTCGGACTCGGGGGCTCCGCCGGTTCGGGCGACGTCTTCGGGGCGAATTTTCTCCGGGTTCATCCCGCGGGCGCGCCGCGTCATCGAGGGGAGGAGCTCGTCGAGTGACGGGAGCTCGCCCTTGATGAAGCGGATCGGATTCACCCGCGCGACGACGAACGTACGAAGATAGGGGCTCTTGAAGCCGCGCGCCTTCAGCTTCTCGACGGCTTCGCCGACCGCTTCGTCGAACTCGAGCACCAGACCGGCACGTCGCTCGCGCTCCGGGATCCCCGCCTTGACGCGCTTGCTGACCCAGCCATCGACCTTGCGCAGCACCGGGTAATACGCGCCGCCCGAGAGCCGCGCCCTTTTCTCGTACGCGAATCCGAGGGTGATGAGGGCCGGCTCCTCGAACTCGAGCGCGTAGGATTCTTCGTCGTCACCGTCGAGCCGGGCGAGCTCGCGATAGAGACGCACGACCTCGAACGCTTTCTCTCGCAGGTTGTAAGCCTTCTCGATGTTGAGCGCGAGGATCTGATAGGCGACCTGATGCTCGGGAACGAGCAGCGCGATGGCCGTCTTGGAGCCGAGCTCCTTCAACGCCGTCAGCCGGTGGTTGCCATTGGGGGTCAGATAACGACCGTTCTCGTCGTCCCGCACCACGATGAGCGGATCCAAGAATCGCTTGGTCTTATCCATGGCGACGGTGAGCCGCCGCACGTGGGCATCGGAGACCTCGCGTTGATAAGGGGTGGGCTCGATTTTTTCGACTGGCAGCGAGACGAAAAGGAGCGCGTGTCCACCGAGCGGCTCGCGATACATCGAAAGCACCGCGCCGCCATCTTGGCGCACTAGGTCGCCGAGCGCGGTCAGTTCCGGGGATGGTTCGGCGATCGCGACCTCGGAGGCTACCAATTCCGTCGGTTGGAGCTTCACCCCTCGCCGCTTGCGCGTGCCGGGCGCCTTCGTCTTCGCCGCCGTCTTTGCCTTGCCCACGGGCCCTGCGTACCTCGTTTTCGGCCCGTGCTCGAGGGCAAAAAGTAGCGGAGGCTGCTGGATAGCATTACCGCGTCAGATCCTCACTACCAGATCGTCTCATCGGAGTAGCCATAGGCCCACTTAAGTACTGACCGGACAGGCGGAACTGGCTGTCGGCGAAGCCGAAGAGGCGAAGCCTAGCGGCGATTCCGGTCTGACGCGCGGCTTCCGACGGCCTCGCCGTCATTTGCGAGGGCGACGCGCGGCAATTGCTGATCGTGATCTGTCATCGCCAAGATCTTACGCAGTAATGTTAGGGCCGGCGGCCCCGGGCGACGGCGGCGCGGGGGGCGCCGAGCGCGCGCAGCGTGCGGCAGATCGCCTCGTCTCGACACGGACCAACGCGCCCGTGGTGACCGGGCCAGGGGACTTCACGCATGCGTTCTCGATCGCGGACATCGGGGCCTCGCCACGACGGCAGGGCGTGCGCCAAAGTCGCCTCGCGTTCGCTCACGACCTTGGGACCGAGGTAAAGCCCCGGCAGAAGACCCACCCGCTGCACCGGCGTCCCGTCGGGTAACGCATAGATGAGCGTCGTCAGGCGCAGCACGCCGGCATGAACGTCGTCGTCGAGGTACTCCTGCGCGCACCCTTTGCCGTACGTACGGTAGCCCGCGACGACGCCCCGCCGATAACTGGCGAGGGCGCCCGCGATCATTTCGGCCGCGCTCGCGGTGTCGCCGTCGACGAGCGCGGCGACCGGTCCTTGCCACCGATCGGTTTCGGGGGGTTCGGGGGCGCGCTCCGTTTCGATGAGGCCATCGCGCCGCTTCATGGGAAACAGGCGCGCTCCGGGCAGAAAGAGACCGAGCGCCGCGTTGGCGCCGTCGGTCGATCCACCCCCGTTGCCGCGAAGATCCAGCAGGAGAGCGGTCGGCGGTCGCGTGGAGCGAGCGCGCGCGATCGTGACGGCCAAGAGATCGCCGAGATCGTCGGGGACGTCGGCGATGTCGATCACCAGCACGCTCCCGTCCGCGTAGCCGACCCATTGGGTGGGGAGCAGCCCCCCCTCTTCACCGGGTTTGTCGGACTCCGCGGGGACGGGCACATCGATCGTGCGCGCGGAACGCTCGCCTTCGCGCAGCAGCACGATCGACCGCGGTGGCGTCGGCTCGACATCGTCGAAAATCGCGAGCTGCTCGACCTGCTCGACCGAAAGTCCTGCGGTCGGAACACTCGCCACTTGCAACACCAAATCGCGCGGCTCGAGCGGAGACGCCATGCCCGCGTTCACCCGCACGCCGAGCGCGGTCCGTTCCATCCGGTCCCAGAGCCTCGGGGGAGGCAGCGCCTCGAGATCGACTTCGTACAGCGACGTCTCCTCGTCGAGAGGAGCCCACCCGCCATGCGGGTCAATCTGGGGGAGATACGCACGAAGCGCAGCGGCAAGAACGGCCCGGCTCCAGGCGCCCGGTGAGAGCGCGGGGATGAACCGATCCTTGGCCGCCCGGCAGAAAGGAACGACGGGGTCGCCGAACGAGCGGCTCACGACGCCGATGGTCCGGCCGAGCTCACGAGCCAGTTCGCGCGCGGGCCGGGCCACGACGCGATCCTCGAACGCGGGTTGCGAAGCCAGCCGAAAGGCATCGACGAGCGGTTGTGCCTCGGCGTGGCGCTCGGCCTCTTCGAAGAAGCCGCTGAGACTGACGATCCAGTTGGCCATCAGGGCCCCCGCCTCCTCGGCGATTCGACAGGTGCCGCGGCCGATGGGCGCCTCGAGCTCGCGCACCAGCTCGCGCTCGTGGCGATGTAAGAAAGCCGCGAGTGGTGCGTCGGGCGATGCCGACCAGAGCCCGTGTGGGTCGAGCCAGTCGACCGCTGCGTCGGCCAAAGCGCGGGCGTCGATCCGCTCGGGATCGGCGGCGAGATGAAGGCGCGCCTGCGTGACAACGCGTCGCGCGTCGCGGCACGACAGACCGGGGGGAGCTCCCGTCGGAAGCTGCAAGCTCCGCCCCGCCAGCCGATCGGCGGCTTTGGTGCTGTCCGGGCGCGCCTCATCGGTGGATGGGCTGGCCGCCGAGGCGCAACTAGCGGGGGGAGCTGGAACAGCGGGCGCCGTCGGCGTGGGTCGGTGCAACACCCACCAGCCCCCCGCAAGGACGAAACCCGACGCGACACCAAAGCCGGCGAGCTTGGTCAAGGCAGGTCGGCGCATGACTCCAATAGGACTGCCACAGATCCTCGAGGGTGGGGGCGGTATTCAGCATGCCTCGGCCAGACCGGGGCAGGCAAGAAGCCGGCCCTTGAGACGATGGATCATCCGCTCTTCGAGCTGGCGCACTCTCTCTTTGCTGATGCCGTAGCGCCGCCCGAGCTCCTCGAGCGTGAGCGGATCGTCGCGCAGAAGGCGGGCGCGGAGAATCGTCCGTTCCCTGCCGGAAAGCCCGCGCAGAAACGATTCGATCTCAGCGCGGGTCTTGGCGCGCCGCTCGCGCACGATCGCGCTCTCTTCCGGTGACGGCTCGGGCGATGCGAGCCGATCGAGCGGCGCCACCCCCGACGTGTTCGGCTGATCGGTGGACGTGTCGCGCGCCGAGAGAAGCGGCAACAGCTTGTCAAGCGCTTCGGGGCTGAGCCCGGTCATCTCCGAAAGAATTTGGGGATCGGTCTCCTGGGTTCGCCGGTAGATCCGCAGCGCCCTGCGCTCACCTTTGGTCGTTCCGAGGCGCACCATTCGGTAGGCGCGGACGACGTACTCGCGGATCTCCGCACGCACCCAGTAAGCGGCGTAGGTGACCAGGCGGCACTCCCGATCGGGGTCGAAGCGCGCGGCGGCCTTGAGCAGGCCGAGATTTCCCTGCTGAATGATGTCTTCCATGGGCACGCCCCAGCAACGGTACTCGCGGGCAATCATCAGCACGAAAGGAAGACAAGCATGAATCAGCCGGTCGCCGGCCCGCCGGTCACCTGCACGGTAGCGGCTCGCGAGATCGCGTTCCTGCTGGGCCGTCAACTGCGAGTAGCGGCTGATCGCTAGGCGATAAGCCTCGAGCGAGCTTACCGAAGTCATCGAAGAAGTCGCACTTTCGCCCATCGTTTCTCCACGTTCCGGCTGCCTCGAGCCTGGCCTGGCGGATGCAGCCCTGGTGCCGCGGTTGCGCCGTGTGAAATCGATGGGTTTTCGAGTGCCCGGCCGACCGATCGCGCAACCTCGGCCCGGCACCCTGACCGAACGCGCAAACGTTTCGCGATCCAAAGCACGACGATTTGCTTGTACGTTTCGAAGCGGTGCAAGCTCCGAGGCTCTTCTGGTTGCTCGCCATTCCCGTGCTCGCTTGCCAATCGCCGAGCCAACGCAACCGGGACGCGCAGGCACTCGCCCTCGACGCAGGTCTCTCCGCCGCGGCGCGGCTGGTGAGCGTCGAAAATCAACGAATCTTCGACGGCATCACCGACGACGATCTCGGCAGCCGCGATCCGGCGATCCGGCGGCGAGCGGCTCGAGCGCTGGCGCGGATCGGCAACCCGGGTGCCGTGAACTCGTTGTTCAAGGCGTTGTCCGACGAAGATGGCGACGTCGTTGCCTGGGGAGCGTACGGACTCGGGTACGCGTGTCGATCGGAGGGCGTCAACGCCGCGGAGATCGTGCGCGGATTGGTGACCCGCGCCCCAACGCTCCCACCGCCGGTCGTGGCCGAGCTCGATCCGACTTTTGCGCTGGCCCGTGCCCTCGGCCATTGTGCGTCGGACGAGGCGGAAAAGACGCTGGAAGCGTGGCTATCGGGCCCGCGGCCGCGGGCCTCCTTTGCGGCACTCGGCATCGGCGACATCGCGTCGAAACGCAAGACGCTCGCCGAGCCGACGCAGCTCGCGCTCCTTGCCGCCGCCGCCGGATCGCTGACCTCCGCCCCCCTCCCCTCGGCGCTCTACGCGTTCGGGCGACTCGAGCACCCTCTCGAAAGCGCACTCGATCGACTGCGCGAAGTGGCCAGCGCTCGTCTCGCGGATGCCGGGCCCGACAGAATCTTCGCCATCCGTGCGCTCTCGCGCGCTGGTGGGAAGGCGGCCGGCGAGCTCGGTCGTATCCTCACCGCAGCGGAGGGGTTCACACCCGCCGAGCGCGCGGAAGCGGCGCGCGGGCTCGGCCGATTGGGCGACGCTGGACAGCGGCGGCTGGCGGAAGCCTTGTCTTCGCTCGTTCCCGCGCGCGACCCGCTCGCGCTCACGACGCTCGGCACCTCCGCTTTCGGACCGCTCCTGGTCGCGCTCGAAACGCTGCAGCGAAGCGACCGTGCCCCCGCCAAACGGCTACTCTACGAGCTCGCGGGACTCGCAGCACCGAAGGACGCTCCGGCGGTGCTCGCGCGACGCGTCACCAGGCTGCGCTGCCGGGCTGCCGCTCTTCTCGTGAACGGAGCGGCGGAAGAGCCGCTGCTCGTACGCTGCGATCCGGATGAGAACGGCGAAATCGGGCAGCGCGCGCAGCTCGAAATCCTCGGGCGCCGGCCGATCCAGGGTCGCAGACTCGCACTCTTTCGCAAGTTGCTGGGATCGCCACACGTGCGCGTGCGGGAAGCAGCCGTCGAGCTTCTTGGCGCGCACCCCGAGATCGAAGATGTTTCCACGATCATCGGCGCCGCTCTCGCGGCGAGCGAGGCGGGGCTCGTAGCGACCGCGGCCGAAGTCGCCACTCGTCACCCCGAACGCCTGGCGGGTACTCAACACGCATCGCGCCGAACCGCCGACGCAGGAGCGCTCGCACCCGCCGCCATCGCCCCCGAAGTCTCGAATGGTCTCAAGCGCGCCCTCGAGCGCGAGTGGCCGGGCGATGCGATCGAGACGGTCGGAGCCCTTTTGGAAGCTTCGGGAGCGCTGCGATTCGAGGCGGCGACTGCCAAGCTCGAGTCGTATTGCCGTCACCCGAACCCCACCTTGCGTGAACACGCGGCACGAGCCCTCGCGCTGATGAAAAATGCAAAATCGAGCTGTGAAACCGCCGCCCTGCCCGCGGAAGCGGCGCCCGAGCTGACCCACCTCGTGCCAACACCGGTCAAGCTCGACATCGTCACCGACGCGGGTCCACTCGGCTTGATGCTCGACCCGACGGTCGCGCCGGTCACCCTCACCCGCATCGCCTACTTGGCGAGGGAGGGTTTCTACAACGGCATCGTCGTCCATCGGGTGGTGCACGGATTCGTGGTTCAGTTCGGAGATCCGGCGGGCGATGGTTTTGGAGGGCCCGGCCGCCAGCCGCTGCGCTGCGAAACGACACCCGCCCCCTTCGAGCCTTTCGACGTGGGCATAGCTCTGGCCGGACGCGACACCGGCTCGAGCCAGCTGTTCATCACGCTCGCGCGATACCCTCACCTCGACCAGGAGTACGCCCGGATCGGCAAGGCCACCGGCGATTGGCAGGCCCTCGCCGAAGGGGACTTCATCCGCACGGTGACCGTCGCTCGCTGAGGATCGAAGCCGAGTGCCCGCCGTCCACCCAAGATGCTATGACCCGTGCCTGTCATGCTGCTCACGATCGATGCGGGAAACACGAACATCGTTTTCGGGCTTTTCGAGGGCGACCGGCTCATCCATCAGTTTCGATGCGAGAGCGGCAGGCAGCGGACCTCCGACGAATACGCGGTATTCATGCGGCAGATGCTGCTGCTCAAGGACGTCGATTACCGGCGCATCGACGCAGGCATCCTCGCGAGCGTCGTGCCTTCGCTCACCGACGTGATGATCGAAATGGTGCGCCGGGCTTTCGCACGCGAGCCGCTGGTCGTCGGTCCCAAAACTCGGTCGGGAATGGCCATCCTCTACGAGAACCCCCGCGAAGTGGGAGCCGACCGGATCGTCAATGCCGTTGCCGCGTACGAGCAGGTGAAAGGCGGCGTGATCGTCGTCGATTTCGGCACCGCAACGACCTTCGATTGCGTGAGCGAGAAGGGAGAATACCTCGGCGGGGTGATCGCCCCGGGCATCCAAATCAGCGCCGACGCCCTCTTCGCGCATGCGGCCAAGCTGCCCCGAGTCGAGATCGCCAAGCCCGCGCGCGTCATCGGTCGCACTCCCGTGCAGTCGATGCAGTCGGGCATCGTGTTCGGCTATGCCGGCTTGGTCGACGGCGTCGTCGCCCGCATCAAGGCCGAGCTCGGCTACCCCTGTGCGGTGATTGGAACGGGCGGTCTTGCAGGCCTCATCGCTCCCCTGACGGCATCGATCGAGAGGGTCGACGACGCGTTGACGTTGCACGGGCTGCGCCTGCTCTATGACCGCAACGTCGAGGTTTGACACGCGCGTCGTGGCGCTCCTCGTCGGGCTGCTCGGCGGCGCCCTCGCTCTCGCGTTGCTGTTCGGCACTGAAACGACTTCGCTCGCGCGCGCCCTCTCCGAACCCGACAGCCTCGATCGTCTGGTCATCATGAAGGCACGTCTCCCGCGAGTCGCGCTCGCCGCGACGGCGGGGGCCGGCTTGGGCGTAGCGGGAGCCGCGCTTCAGGCGTTGCTCCGCAACCCGCTCGCCGAGCCCTATTTGCTCGGCGTCTCGGGAGGCGCCGCGCTCGGTGCCACGCTCGCCATCCTCGCAGGTTTCACGGGAACGACGCTTCTCGGTGCGGCGCTCGTACCGGTGGCGGCCCTCGGCGGAGGGCTGCTGGCGACCATGCTCGTCTACGCGCTGGCGCGAGGAGCGGGATCGATCTCGGGCACCGAGATCTTGCTGAGCGGCATCCTCGTGAACGCGATGGCAAGCGCGCTGGTCACCTTTGCGAAAACGCTGACCACGGCATCGCGCACCCAAGACCTTCTTTTCTGGCTGGTCGGTTTCCTCGATGTGCCGGCGCCTGCCGCCCTTCTGGCGGTGGGATGCTACGTGGCCGTCGGATTCGCCGCGCTCTGGCTCGATGCCGGTCGAATGAACCTGCTCGCCCTCGGCGAGGAGCCCGCCGCCCAGCTCGGCCTCGACGTGCCGGCACTGGTTCGGCGGGTGTTTTTTGCCTGCTCCCTCGTGGTCGGGGCCATCGTCAGCGTCACCGGACTCATTGGTTTCGTGGGGCTCATCGTTCCGCATGCCGTTCGCCGGCTGGTGGGTCCGGATCTGCGGCTCGTCCTGCCGGTCTGCCTGGTTGGAGGGGCGACGATTCTGGTGCTCGCCGATCTAGCGGCGCGGGCATCGTTCGTTTGGTTCGGGTCCGAGCCCCCCGTCGGGGCGGTGACCGCGCTCTTGGGAGGTCCGCTGGCGCTCGTCTTGTTGCGGCGCTCGACGACTTTCCGGGCGTAATTTGACTTTCCCTTGTCAAGCGTGGACCATGTGAAACGATAGAAAGATCGGACTTTCGGGGTGATCGCATGTCTACCGGGTGCCGACCGATAGACGTTAAGCCATAGAATCCACGAGAGAAGCTGGCGGGGAGGTGAATGAGATGCCGACGGTACAAGATATCCTGAACCAAAAGGGGAGCCAGGTCGCCTCGATCGGCCGCGATCGAACGGTGCTCGAAGCCGCGCAAGAAATGAACAAGCGGCGAATCGGCTCGCTCGTGGTCCTCGAGGGTCAGAACGTCAAGGGTATCTTCACCGAACGTGACATCCTCGTGCGCGTCGTCGGCGAGGGGCGCGATCCGACCAAAACCACCGTCGAGCAAGTCATGACGGCGCCCGTCGTCTGCTGCAATCCCGAAACGGATCTCCAGGAGTGCAAGTCGATCGTCACCGCGCGGCGCATCCGGCACATCCCGGTCATCGCCGGCAGTGAGCTGGTCGGCATCATCACCAGCGGCGACATCATGGCGCGCGAGTCATTCGAGCGCCAAACGACGATCGATTCGCTGTGCGAGTACATCAACGGCCCGGCCGTGCACGAGACTTCCTAGCTACGGTCACGCTTTGCGTTGGGCGGCCTGGGAAAGCTGGGCCTGCTGTTGCTGCAGGAACTGCGCAACCATGCGCGAGCGCTCGATCGCGAACTGCTTCACCTCGCGGTTGGGGGAGCCGGCCAAGGCATTGAGAAGCTTGGTGACCTTGTCGATCTGCCGCGATTGAAAGAGCGCTTCGAAGTAATTGTTCGCGAGCCGAACGTCGCGCGCCATCTTCCCTTCGTGTGCCTGAAGGAGCGAGATGACACCGTCGAGATCGCCAGCCTGGCCGTAGAGCGCCGACAAGCACAAGATGGCGAGAGGGTCGTCTGCATTACGGGCGACGGCCTTCTTCGCCCACTGCACGGCCTTCTCGCGCGTGGCCTCCTCACCTGCAAAAAAGCCTTGGATCGCGACGTACGGCGCGACGCTCTTCTGATTGACGGTGGCGTTGGCGAGCTCTTCGACCGCCTGAACGGCCTTGTCTTCGCCGTCCGCGTCGCGCACGAGCTGAAAGTAGTAGGCCCATGCGTCGACGCAGTTGGCGTCGATGCCGATGGCCCGCTGCGCCATCGTTCGCTCCCCCTCTTTGTCCCCCTTGGACTGAGCGACCTTCGCGAGATGAAGCGAAGGATACGGATTGTCGGCCATGAGATTCTGCGCGCCGCGCAGCGTTCCCTCGGCCTTGTCGAACTTCTTCTGCTGGAGCTGCGATACGCCGAGCGCGAGCCAATCGTCCCCTACGCCACCCTTGGCGACGATACGTGACAGAACGGCTTCGGCTTTGTCGAGGCGGCCGTATTTGAGGAGCTCTTGCGCCAGAATACGCCCTCGATTCAAATCGTCCGGAGCGTCGTCCCAGTGCTTTTGGAGTCCGGTGATGAGATCTTCCAAACCAATCGCGAGTGGCCGCCCTTGGTCGTCTTGCACCTGCACCGCAGGACCGTTGAAGCCGAGGAGCTTCCACATTTGATCGGGCGTGACGGCCAATGGCCCTTTGTCGAGTTGCGCTTTGAGCTCGGCCGTGGGGGCGGTGAGAGGGAGAACGATGAGCGCGTTGGTCGGGATCCCGGTGGGAAATGCGCTGACCGGCGCAACAATCGCCGCCCCGCCGGCGATCTGCAGACCCCCGCCCGCGGGACCGTTCGGTCCACCCTGCCCTGCGCCCGCGGGTCCGCCACCTCCCGATGGACCGGCCGGCGGAGGTGTCGACCCATTGTCCGCCGCGCTGAAATCCTGCTTCTTGCCCGGCAAGTTGTTGCTGCCGATGACGCCCATGTCGATAGCTCCTTCTTCGTTCCGGCTTTGCGCGGACCGGAAACCTAGCAGCCGCTCCCCAATCGGAGCAAGCCCCGGCTACCGATCCTATCGGCCTGCGGCCGGACGGCTCCATTCACCCACCTGATGGAGCGGTGGCGGATTCCACACCCCCCGTCCGGCAGAATCGCGGGCCGATTGTCAAGCCTCGTTTGTCGGAAAGGCACTCGCAGCTTGCGGAGCATCCACGGGTATGAATAGCCTAGAAAGGGGTAGGGATTCATTCGCGGTACCAACGCGCGCTGCTGTCACCCCAGTGGTGCAAGGAGACAACGAATGTTGGTTCGAACCTCGAAGTCCGTTTTCCGCATCGCATTGCTGGTTGTAGCGCTGGCTTCCACATTCCTCGCATCCAGAACGGCGCGCGCCGACGAAATGATCATCAAGCACCCCGGCGATCATCCGAACTACTCGGTCGAAATCGAACCGCATCTCGCGGCAGCTTTCTTTCGCTACGGCGCGAGTGGCATCGGTCTCGGCGGCAGGTTCACCATCCCCGTCGTGAAGAATGGTTTCGTGTCGACGATCAACAACAACGTGGGCATCGGTTTCGGGCTCGACTGGCTCCACTACAGCGGCTGCTACGGGTACGGGCGCTGGTATTACTACTCCGGCTGCTACTACAACTCCTTTTGGTTTCCGGTCGACCTGCAATGGAACTTTTTCCTCGCCACGCATTGGAGCGTGTTCGCGGAGCTCGGCTTGGCGATCGTCTATTCCGACTGGGGCACCGGCTACTACGGCGCCTGCGTTGATCAGTTCGGACGGCCCGGGCCCTGTTACTACGACCGCAGCCATTTCGAGCTCGAGCCGGTGATCTTCGTAGGCGGTCGCTACCACTTCTCCGAGTCCGTCGCTCTCACGTTACGCCTCGGCTGGCCCTACGTGAGCATCGGCGTCTCGTTCATGCTCTGACGAGGCTCCCATCCACTCGCCGGCGGGCCGCAGGCCGCGCCGAGTACCATCAGCAAGTCGCGCCATGGCGCGAGTGGATTGTCGCGGTTAGAATCTACCTGCGATGACGATCCTCTTTGGAATTCTGGGTCTCGGCGTCTTGATGGTGGTGCACGAGTTCGGCCATTACATCGCCGCTCGGGCCTTCAAGATGCGGGTGACCCGCTTTTCGATCGGCTTTGGGCCGGCCCTTTTCCGCCATACGCCGAAAGACAGCCCGACCACCTACCAGATCGCGATCATCCCTCTCTTAGCCTACGTCCAAATCGCCGGGATGAACCCGATGGATGAGGTCGATTCACACGACGAAGGCAGCTACGCCAATGCCAGCTTGATCGGCCGAATTACCACGATCTTCGCCGGTCCTTTGGCCAACTATCTTTTCGCCTCGGTGCTTTTCTTCGGCAGCATGATGATCGGCGGCCAACCCGTGCCCACCACCAAAGTCACGGTACAGCCGAACAGCGCCGCAGAAGCTGGGCAGATGAAGACCGGCGACAAAGTCGTGGAGGTTGCAGGCAAACCGATCACCGAGTGGGATCAGATGAAGTCGGTCATCGCGGCGAGCCCGAACAAGCCCGTCGACATCGGCGTCGAGCGCGACGGCCAGGTGATCCACCTCGCCGTCACGCCGGCTGCCATTCCCAATGGCGAGGGGCGCATCGGCGTCGAGGCCGTCTACTATTCTCGTCCTGCCAAGGTAAGCGAAGCGGTCGTTTATGCCGTGAAGGAGCCAGCCGAAGTGGTCGTGGGCACGATGGTCGGCTTGGGTCAGATGCTCACCGGGAAGCAAAAGCCCGATTTGGCGGGCCCGGTGGGCATCGTGCGCGAGACGGCCAAGGCGGCCAAAGGGGGGCCGGCGCCCTTCTTCTGGATCCTGGGGCTCATCTCGGCGTATCTCGGGGCGTTCAATCTGCTCCCGATCCCCGCCCTCGACGGAGGTCGGCTCATGTTTCTCGGCTACGAAGCGATGACGCGCCGCCGACCGGACCCCAAAGTCGAGGCGCAGGTTCACGCGGTAGGTTTGGTGATGATGCTGGCGCTCGTCTTGGTCGTGACGTTCGTCATCGACATTCCCGGTCGCGGTCACTGACAATCGCGTTCGTGAGCGTGCCGGTTCGGCTCGAAGGTTACGCGCTCCACGCGGGAGTCCACACCGCCGTCACGCTCGCACGTCACGACGGACCGATCACGTTCGGGCGGGGATCGGATCGGGCGCCGCTCGAGACCTTACGTGTCGTGCGCACCAATTGCGGCGTGGCCGTGAGCGACGGGCGCGGTCTCGACATCGACCTGGTCGAGCACTTTCTGGCGGCATTGGGTGGCCTCGGCATCCGACAGGGCGTCTTGGCGCTCGTCGAGGGACCCGAGCTCCCTCTTCTCGACGGCGGGGCTCGTGCTTTCACGGAGGTGCTCGCCAACCTGGAAATTCCGCCCGCCCCGCCGCCACTCTTCGTCCAACGAAGCGGCTGCTTGCGCCAAGGGCTCAGCACGTACGAGTTCGAAACCGGCAGCGGCACCGACGTGGTCGTCGACGCTTGCTTCGAGCATCCGGCCATCGGACGCCAGCGCGCGAGCTGGGGAGGCGATCGAAATTCGTTTCTCGACGACATCTGCAAGGCTCGGACCTTCGGCTTTCGCGCCGATGCGCCGTCGCTCTTGCAGGCGGGGCGTGCCGGTCTGGCGACGAAGTCGTCCGATGGAGAGGCCAGCGCGGCGCTCACCAACGCCGTGCTCGTCTTCGACGAGAAGTCCCCGGTGATTTCCGCCGGCTCACGTCCTGCGGCGACGAACGAAATCGCGAAACACAAGCTGCTCGATCTGATCGGGGACTTCGCATTCTACGGCGGACCACCGCAAGGTCGCGTCGTCGCGACGCGCCCCGGTCATACGACCAGCCATCGGATCATCCGCGAAGCTCTCTCGACTGGCCTATTATCGCGACGATGAGCTCCCATGGCGGGCTCGCCTCACGAGGAAACCTCGGCCGATGGTTCTCGGACGCAGCCGTCGTCTTCGTGCTGCTTTCTGTCTCGGCGACGGCCCTCGCGGAGCTCCCGGTGACCACCACCCAGCTCTCGGTACCCGGAGGCGAAGAAGCAACCGACCCCTATGCACTGCCCGATGCTCCCGCGCCGCCCACACTTCCGGATCTCACCCATCGCGGTCTTGCCGCGTCGCTCGAGAGCACGTTCGCGAGCATCCGCGCCAATCCACTTCCCGATGGGACCGAACCGGGACGATCCTTCGGGTGGACCGAGCGAGTCGAGCTCGAGCAGGCTCTATCGCTGCGGCGGTGGTACGTGGGGGTGAGCGAGCAGCTCGCGCTCGGTCGGTCATCGGCCGGACATTTTCTCATGGTGGCAGGCAACCCCGAAGCGTGGGGGCGCGCGCTCTGGGCCTCGCAGGCCGGGCTCGCCTATGGCGGCGGACTCGGCCTCGTGCTGCCCGCCGTCCATCACGGCGCCGAAGCGAGCGAAGTGGCGCAGTCGATCCGGGTGGTCCGACCCTGGGATTACGTCGATTTCGTCAACGACGACTTCATCGTGCGGCCGTTCATCGACGTCCGCGGCATCGACGGCCGGGTCATGCTCCAGCTGCGCCAAGGCATCGATTGGGATCGCTCGAGCGGCGCGCTCACCAGCCGAACGACTTTTTACATCGGCTACAGGCCGAGCGACTGGTTCGGGCTCGGTCTCGAGTTGTGGGAGGTCTATCTCATTCAGGCGCCGCTCCGCAAAGACGACGGTCGCGCCGCGTACGCCGTCAGTCCTGGCGTTCGCTTGATGACGCGGGTGCTTCAGCCGGCGGTCAGCTTTCTTCTTCCCATCGACCGCCCTCTTTTCGACGCGGTCGCCACGTTCTGGGCGGTGCGCCTGTCGATGAGCGTCGTCCTCGAGCGCAGCCAAGCGCCGCGTTGATCGTGGCAGTTAAGTCTGAGGGGCTCGCGGGCGGTCGGCCCACGCGTGCGGCCCGGCGCCCTGAAGGAGTGCGTCGCACATCTCGCCGAGCGAGGCGATGCGGTGGACACCGCCGCGCAGAATGGCCGCCTTCGGCATGCCGAAGACGACCGAGCTCGCCTCGTTTTGCGCGATGGTGAAGGCGCCCATCTCCTTCATCTCGAAAAGCCCATCCGCGCCATCGTCCCCCATCCCCGTGAGCACCACGCCGACGGCATTGTGACCGGCCACCTGCGCGACGGAGCGAAACAGAACGTTCACACTCGGCCGATGGCGCGAGACGAGAGGCCCATCGGCGAGCGCGATGAAATAATCGGTTCCCTTGCGCTGCACGAGCACATGACGGTTGCCCGGCGCAATCAGCGCGCACCCCTCCAGGATCGCGTCGCCGTCGGCAGCCTCTCTCACCTCGATCGAACAACTGCGATTGAGTCCACTGGCGAACGCACCGGTGAACGGCTCGGGCATGTGCTGCACGATCACCATTCCCGGAGATCGGGCGGGCATCGTTTGAAGAATCGTTTTGAGCGCCGTCGTGCCACCCGCCGACGCGCCCATGGCGACGAACTTGATGGTGGCAGGAATGGTGTTGACGAGCCCTGAGCCGAGCGGCGCTCGCCGCCCCACCGACGCCGGTTTTTTCGCTCGTTGCAGGTCGCGCACGATCGCCAAGAAGGCCAGCAGCGGCGCGCGAACGTCGGCGGCGCGAACGTCCAAAGTCCGCGCCACGAGCGGGATATCGTACTCGCGAATCCAGCCTGCCTGCTGATCGTCAGGCGTCAGTCGATCGGAACAGAGAACGACGATGTCCGGGCGCCGATTCTTCATGCGCTGCTGCGCCACCGACCAGTCGAATGCCACGGCCACGCGCAGATCGGGTTCCTTCGAGAACAGGGTCTCGAGAAGCTGACGAGCGATCGGGGAATCGGAGACCACCAGCAGATCGTGCCGCTGGATTTGGATCGGCAAGCTCGGTCGCCGTCGAGGGAGCGCTCTTCCCCGCATACACGAAAGGTTTAGGCGTTTTGCGAGGCGAATGCACCTGACATTCACGGTGTGCGCTTGTCGATTGTGACCTGGTGGCATTCGGGCCCACACGCTTGGCCGTTGGGGTAGGAGGCTGTGTATTGGGGAACGGTCTCGGTGACGGATAGGACCATCTGTGCCAACTCGTTCTCGAGCGTTACGCGATAGGTATCCCCGTCTTGGGGCGTGCCCAGGTAGTCGGGCCAGTCGACCTGGAGCGACAAAACCCCCTGGCTCGAAGCAACGACCAACACGTCGACTCCGGAGCTCGTGGCGGCATTCACGTCGACGGGAATGAAGACGCCGACCCCGGTGCCTGGGCTGGGAGGCGCGTTGAGATCGGCGAAACCTCCTTGAAGACACATGTCGTTACGGCAAACGGTGAGCTTCGCTTTCTGCAGCTGCTCGAAGGTCAGCGGGCAGTCGGTTTGGATCGTGGCGATGGAGCTGCATCCGATCTCCGTGCAAGCTGGTTTGTCGTTGCTGCCGCCGCTACATGACAGGGCAAGAACGAACGCCAGCGACATCGAGAAAACGTACGAAAGCAAACGCGTTCGGCTCATTTCTTCTCTACCTTTCAATCTCCTCGACGACGACCGTACAGCGTCGACGCGATCGAGCCAAGTTGCGCAGGCACGTTTCCGACCGTTGCTGTCGGAATTGTGTATTCAGGGCATTCCGTTCGAATTTCCGAAGCGCGATGACGTGACAGGCGCGCTGCGGACATGAATAATCTGTGTGGTTTCTTCATCCGAAGTTGCTCCCCGATGAAGATCGAGACGGGGTGCAGCCATGAAACCATTGGTCGGCGTCTTAGCGTAGGAGGCACTCCATGAAGACGGAATCGTCACCCCGATGGGCTTTGGTGGGAACGCTCGGAGCGGCCTGCTTGGCGGCATGGGCAGCGTGTTCGCAGTCGGATTCGGGTGGGAACCCGTCGACGTCGAGTGGAACCGGCGGCACGCCGGCAACTGGCACGTCGGGAAGCGGCACCGCAGGATCTACGACCGACGGGACAGGTGGCGAGACGGGCACCGGCAGCGCGACCGGCGGAACCGGAGGTGACACCGGCAGCGGTGGAACCGGAGGATCGTTGGGCGGCAGCGGTGGAGCGGGTGGCAGCGGACCGAGCAACGGCGGCGCGAACGTGCTCCAGTATCACAAGAATCTCTCGCGCGACGGGCTCTACGTCGACGCAGCCTTCACCAAAGCGGCCGCCGCGAAGATCCATCGCGACGCGGCGTTCAACGCAACGATCCAGGGCCCCACGTTCGCCCAGCCCCTCTATTTCGAGGGAGCCGCGGGCGGCAAAAACGTCGTCATCGTCGCAACTGTCCAGAATCGAGTCTATGCGCTCGACGCCGCCACAGGCGCCGCAGTTTGGCAGAAGCAGGTCGCCATGCCCGATACGGGCACGTTCGGTTGCGGCACGAATCCGACCGTCGGAATCATCGGAACTCCGGTGATTGACGCGGGTTCAAAAACTGTCTTCTTTGATGCCGGTCAAACAGGCCCTACGCGCCGGATCCACGCCCTCTCGCTCGACGATGGATCAGAGCGCGCGGGCTGGCCTGTCGACGTCACGAAACTACCCTCTTTCGACCCACGGATTCACAATCAGCGGTCAGCGCTGTCCCTCTTGGGTGGGACTCTATACGTCCCCTATGGTGGCTTCGTCGGCGATTGCGGCAATTATCACGGCTGGGTTGTCGGCATCTCGATCAGCGACCCTAGCCAGGTCAAATCCTTCGCAACCGCCGCATTGAAAAGCGGGATCTGGGGACCTGGCGGACTTGCCTCTGACGGCACATCGCTGTTCGTCACGACCGGCAACGCGCCGCGGGGCACGATGGCGTGGGGACAGCAAGAAGCCGTTCTACGTTTGCAAGCTGGCCCGGTATTCCTCGAACAGCCGGTGAACTTCTTCTACCCATCTGATTGGTCCACAGACTTGGATGCGAACGACAGGGATCTCGGGGGTTCAGGCCCCATTCTTGTCGATGTTCCTGGGGCGACGCCTTCGCAGCTCGTCGTGGCGCTGGGCAAGAACGGCGTGATTTACCTGCTCAATCGCGCGAATCTCGGCGGCACCGGTAAGGGGAACGGTGTGACAGGCGAAGGGGTGACAAGCAACCGCGCATCATCGAGCACCATCATCACCGCTGCAGGCGCCTATACGACGGCACAAGCTACGTACGTCGTCTTCAGAGGAGCCGGCATCAACTGTCCCGGCGGCCAGACCGGCGATCTCGTCGCGGTAAAGATCAGCGCGGCAAACCCACCGGCTCCGACCGTCGCTTGGTGTGCCCGGCAGAACGGCGCCGGCTCACCCATGGTCACGACCACTGATGGTCATGCCGAGGCCATCGTATGGGGTCTCGGCGCCACGTCGAGCAACCGCCTGATGGCATTCGACGGTGACACCGGCGCCGTGATCTTCAACGGCGGAGCTGCGGGCGACGTGATGACTGCGACGAGCAAGTGGATCACGCCGATCGTTGCCAGAGGGCGTATTTACGTGGCGGCGGACAATAACGTGTACGCGTTCACGATGCAGTAGCCACGGCGAAACGACTTCAGAACAGGTACACGTGTAAGACTCTTTGGGCTGGAGCGCTGGAACCTATTACATTCAACGCGCCGAACGTAGCGAGCGGCGACACCGTGCTCACCGTGGTCGATGATCGCAGCCAATATCCGATTACCTTATTTTTCAGGATCAACTGAGCTTGCGCTATCTCGCGCGGTAAAGACCCGTGATCGGGTCGACTGGTTGGCGGAGGCCGGCCCAAAAGCCGCGACAGAACGCGACGATGGGGGTGGCGCCGCTCAAGCGACGTTGCACGACGAGGTTACGCACGAATTGGCCGAGGGCTTCGTGCCCCCACTCGTAGGCGATGACCGGTACGATGAAGCGACGCCGGAGCTTGACGTACTTCGCGAGAGCGGCCCCGATACCGTAGTAGTTGCGCAGAGCGAGGTCGCGACCTTGCTTCCACGTGCGAAAACCGTGGTGAATGATCTTGATGTCAGGCGTCTCGAAAACGGCGTAGCCAGCCATCAGCATGCGAATGGCGAGATCGCCTTCTTCGTGACAGCGGAGCGGCGCGCCGGGACCGAGCATGGGGTCGAAGCCCTTGACCGCCCGGCAGATGCTGCGCCGTAAGCCCATGCAGGCTCCGATCCCACGCACGCGGTTTTTGTCGCGCACGCTCTCTGCGAGGTAAGGCTCCTTGCGCTCGTAGGTGGGGATGAATCCGTTGTGCGAGAGGTGATCGCCGGCGAGGACGTTGCCGAACACCATCCCGATCCGATCGTCGCTTTGCAACGCCTTGATCATTTCGCGCAGCCAATCGGACGGCGCTTGGCAGTCGTCGTCGGTAATGGCGATGAACTCGCTCTTGGCGTGCTCGATGCCGATGTTTCGACCTGACGAGACGCCGATCGTCGCGCTGGGAACGTAGGAGAACCGGCGGTCGGCCAAAAAAGGTTGCAGCGCCTTCTCGGTATCGTCGGTGTCGCTCTGGTCGATGACCAGAAGCTCGAAATTCGGGTAATCGTTGGCCAGAATCGAGCGGATGGCGCCGATGACACAGTCGCTCCGATTGCGCGTCGACACCACGACGGTGATGGGCGGAGTGGCGGGATCCGGATCTGGCTCACTCATGAATGGAGGTGAGGGAATTCGCGCCCTCGAGCTGGCGGCTTCAAAAGCCGAACTCTACCAGATTTGCGCCATGCTCGAGGCTAGTTGTGGTTGTCGTAAAGGAGGCCCAGCTCGAGCACGCGGAATCGATGCAGGTCGATCTGGTTTTTGACCTCGTAGGTATCGAGGAGCCCCGCCTTCCACGCCACCTGGGCCGACGGTGACGCGTCGGCATAGAGACTGACGGCGCCGGAAAAATCGCCAACGAACGCGCCGTATTGCTGAAGTGCGCGCGCGATGATCCTTCCCGAAGGGGAAAGACCGAGAGCGCCGAGGTCGAGCGCCGGATCGAGCTGGATGCGACCGCCGCAGGGGATGCCGCGGGTGCTGACGGCCTGGTCGGTCGTGGCCTGGGCGGTGCTGGCTGGGGGCGTGTAGTAGCGCGACCGGATGTGAGGGTAGGCAATGACCAAGGCATGATCGATTCTCCCCCTTCGCATCTCGTCGACCGAGATGAGCCCCGCCATGAGGGGAAATCCGCAAGCCCGCGCGCCGTGTCCCATCCACCACGCGCCGGCCGCCGCGGGCGGGCGGACGCCGTTTCCCGCCAGATCGGCCATGGCGCAGACCGAACAGGTCCACCCCCCGGGCGTTTTCGCGGCTTCCCAGAAGTCCCACTCTTGGTTCGTCTGCTTGTCGACGATGCAGACGTGCTTGTCGGTTCCGACGGCAGGGGTCGTCTCCGGCGGAATGGGCACCTCGACGTCCCGGCGTTCGAACCCGAGGCCTCCCACCCGGGTGACCTTCACCTTCTGGCGCGGCGTTCGCCGATCCGCAAAGTACACGGGAATCCCGTACTGCTCGATGTTGACGGTGAGGAACGGCCATTGGGAGCTCGCGGCCAGGTCGGCGATGAGCGCGTCGGAATCAGGAGCCAGCTTCGGATTCGGCGGCACGGGTGTATTCCACGGGCTCGTCGCGCTGAACGGGCGAAACGCCGCGGCAACCGGTGCGATGGGTCGACGCGGGACCGCCGGGTCAGCCGCCGGAGCGGTGCTGCAACCGATGACGAACACGAAGAGGAAACCCGTGCGACCCACGATCCTCTCGGAACTAGCGCATCCACCGGTTCTCCAGCCTCGGACGAAGGTGTCGCTCCTCGTCGAAAGCGGGCGCTTTTGCTTTCCCCCGGGGCGTTTGCCAAGGTAACGCGAACCCGTGAACAGGCTGCTCGTCATTGCCATCGCGCTCGCCGCGATGATCGGATTTGCGAACGCGAGCCGCGCGGCCGACCCCGGTGCCGACACGCTCGCCGCTCAGCAGATCGTGCACCTGCTCGATTACGTGGGCTCCGATTACGGCGGGGCCGTGTCCGAAGGTCGCGTCGTCGACGAAAAAGAGCTGGCTGAGCAATTGGAGGTGCTCGCCGAGGCGGGACGCCTCGCCGCGCGCTTGAGGCCACCCGCCCAGCGCCATGCGGCTTTTCAGCCGCGGGAGGCCGTCGAGCGAGTGAAGCGACTGGTCGAAGCCCATCGGCCCGAGACGGAGGTGGCTGCGGCGGCGAAAGCCGGGCGCACCGAATTGGTCGCCTTCTACGACTTGGTCCAGGCGCCGCGCGAGCTCGCCTCCCGCGAGCGGGGCCAACGGCTCTACGAGCAGCACTGCGTCGCTTGCCACGGGATCGATGGCCGCGCCGATACCCCGCGCGCGCTCCAGTTGTCGCCCCGACCGGTGAACTTTCACACGCCGGAGCTGGCGCGGGCCCTCTCGCCCCAGCGCGTTTTCAGCACCGTCCGGTTCGGCGTTCCGAACACTGCCATGGTGCCCTTCGATTTCTTGTCCGACGCCGAGCGGTGGGACGTCGCCTTCTACGTCAGTGAATTCGACCACGCGCCCCCCCCGACCGGCTCGCACGACTCAGCACGCCTCTTCGGCTTGGGAGAGCTGGCCACCGAAAGCGACGACGAGCTCCGGGACGACTTGCGAAGCTCCGGCATCGAGGTAGGCGCGCTCGAGACGGCGCTCGCCGACCTTCGCCTACGGGCTCCGTACGACCCGCAAACGCTGCAGCCCAAGGGCGCTTCAGGGATGGTGCAGCGCGCCCGACGCGGGCTCCAAAAAGCCAGCCTGCTGCTACGCCGCGACTCTGACGCGGCCAAAACCCTGCTCCGGAACGTTTATCTCGACAACATCGAACCGCTCGAAGCTCCGCTGCGCGCGCGCGATCCCGTTTTGACACGCGACATCGAGGCGAGATTCAAGGAGCTTCCGGCGGATATCGACCGAGGGGCGCCCCAAGCCGACGTCGACAAGAAGCTCGAGGCGCTGCGCGGCGAACTTGCGCGCGCCGGCCACCTGCTCGAAGAAGGCACCGGCAGCGGCAGTTCGTTCTGGACCACCCTGCTCCCGAGCGCGGGCATCGCACTGCGAGAAGGAGTGGAGGCGGCGTTGCTCATCGCCGCCCTGCTCGCGATCGTCGGCGGCGCTGGGCGTCCCGAGCGCAAGCGGTGGGTGCACGCTGGATGGACGGCCGCGCTCGCAGCCGGCGTCGCGACCTGGCTCGCATCGCGGCGAGTCGTGGAGATGTCGGGGGTCGGGCGGGAGCTTCTGGAAGGGATCAGCGCGCTGCTCGCGGCGGCCGTGCTCTTTTATGTGAGCTATTGGTTGTTCGCCAAGCGTGAGGCCGCCCGCTGGGTGACCTATCTTCGCTCCAAGGCCAGCAGCAGTGGCGCCGCGTTCTCGTTGTTCGGAATCTCGTTTCTCGCGGTGTACCGCGAGGCATTCGAAACGGTTCTTTTTTACCAAGCTCTGATCGCGCAGCCCGGTTCGGCGTATGCCGCCGGCGTCGGCGCGGCCCTCGGCGCGGCGCTCCTCGTCGCCGGCGTGTTCGCCTACGGACGCGTCGTCGGCAAGTTTGTGCCGCCCCGTTCCTTCTTCAGCCTCTCGACCCTGTTGCTCTACGCCCTGGCGGTGGTGTTCGCGGGACAAGGCATCTCCGCCCTGCAGACCACCGGGCACTTGCCGCTTCACGCGGTGGGGCTACCGAACCTGCCCGCGTTAGGCGTCTACCCGACGATCGAGACCTACCTTGCCCAGGCTACTTTCGTCCTTCTTGCCATCATCGCCGGCATCGTGATGCGCATTCACCGCTCGCGTCCCGCTGCTCGCGGCCCGGGCAGCGGAATTCCAAGCGAGGGCGCCAAGCTCTGAACCTGCTCGTTCATCGACCGGGGGCGGCCGGTGCGATCGCGGGCTCGCGCGAGGGGGTGAAGCTGGGATCGAGCTTGAGCGAAGGTAAGAGCCTCTCAGAGACGAGCGCCAGGCGATCGGCGACCTCGTCCTGCGCAGTGGGTCCGTCGGCTTCGGTTTGAAACGCCATGAGGAGGCACCGCCGGATCGACGCCACGATGGCCACCACGAATCCGCCGGTGACCGGCGTGGGCGCCCCGCGAGAGGTGACTCCAACGGCCACGCGAGCGTCCTGATTCTTGAGCAGCGTCCGCGTTTGATCCTCGATGAGGGGAGATGTCTCGAGG
>WNGB01006813.1_pt1 | contig 32193 bp, 33 predicted proteins | sample 5400681 | NCBI WGS metagenome assembly WNGB01 (sample SAMN13153367, study PRJNA577476) | soil metagenome | isolation source: 115 cm soil or saprolite under grassland replicate 2 | place: USA:California | collected 2016-06-15
GCGCATCGAGGCGCTGTCCGACGACGACGCCGTCATGTTGAAGCTGACCATCCCGACCCAGCCGGGCCGCTACGCCGGCCTCGCCGCCGACCCGCGGGTCCTCCGGGTGCTCGCCCTGTCCGGCGGCTACAGCCGCGACGAGGCGTGCGCGTTGCTGGCCAGGGACCCGAGCATGATCGCGAGTTTCTCCCGGGCGCTGCTCGAGGACCTATCCGACCAGCAGACCAACGAGCAGTTCCACGCGCAGTTGGACGCCTCGATCAGGCAGATCTTCGACGCCTCCGTGGACAAGGTGCCGACCGGCGGCTGAGCGGTTTCCGCTTCCGGCCGGAAGGGTCGCTCACTGCGCCGGGTCAGTGCACACTCGCTGCCGCCGGCTACCACACCCGCCGCCTCACCGCCAAGCTGAAAGTCCTCGGCCACCAGGTCAGCCTCCAGCCAGCCGCCCGACATCCGCTCCAAGAACCCGGCTCCGCTCACGCTCCGCCGGGTGCTGCCGCCTGCCCAGCTGTGGGGCCATTCTCGTATCAGCCGGTAAGAAAGCTCGAACAGCCGCCCAGCTCGGCCTCGAACACCCTCGCTGACCCTCGCGACCTCACCCGCCACGCCGCCAGCATGCAAGCTGCCTCGCGCGGCCGCAACCACGATATCGGCCTGCCCGGCCAGTCCCGCTGGCCCCGAAAAGACGCAGATGACAACAAGCCCCGCGTGGGGCTCAGCCCGCCCACGGGCATCAAGGCCGTGGCGGGACGAGCGTCGCCACGTCCTGGCCTGGTAAGCGTGGTCTGACCGCGCATATGCCTGGCGGAGTAGCGGTCGACGCCAGGCGACATGTGCCGCCCGCCTCATCGGCCCGCGCGAACTCCGTTGCCGGGTTTGGTGCTCGCCCCGGCCAGTGGCCGCTCCCCGCCGAACAGGATCTGCGTGAAGCCCTCCGCGGTTTCCTGGCGGCCCCAGTCGCGCTGCAGCTCACAACCCACCTGGACCATGCTGGTCGGCTTGCCGCCGGCCAGGGCGATACGGTCCAGCCCGGCCTGGTGCGCCTCGGGTGATGTCCCGCCGACGGCGTCGGTCACCGGGTAGGTCTCGTATCCCTCGCGCATCGCATCCAGCGAGGGGAAGGTCAGGCAGGCCTCAGTCCACAGCGCGGCCATGATCAGCTTGTGGCGGCCGGCGGCCCGGACCGCTTGCTTGAACTCGGCGTCTTCCCAGGCGTTGATCGTGGTCCGGTCCAGGGCCGTGATCCCCGGCAGGACGTCCTGAAGCGGCCCGATGGTGGGCTGGTTCCGGCCGGTGCTGACGTTGACCGTCGACAGCACGACCGGCAGCCGGTACAACATGCCGAACCGGGCCAGGTGCACGATTCGGTCGACCAGCAGGTCCTGATCCATGGATTTGACGGACCTGACCTGGGTGGGCTGGACCGTATCGCCCTGGCCGGCGGCAAGCCGACCAGCATGGTCCAGGTGGGTTGTGAGCTGCAGCGGTCCTGATGGCCGCCATGTTCGCGAAATTGTTGCCGTGGCTGATCATGCGCTATCTCGGCGAGATCAGCTATGTCGAAGATCGGGCTTTCCGGGGCAGAGGGGTTTGGGCTTGGCCGTGCTTCGCAGGACAGCAGAATCGAATCTGTGCTCGGCTGTCTGATTCCTGGGCGCCGTGAGTGAAGATCTTGGGGGGCAGTTTGGGGGGCAGAATGCAGCCAGCGACGGCTGGCCTGTGCTGGCCTCCGCTAGCGTGAGCTAGCGTTCGGCCTGGTCAGGCCCTATACAGCGGTTTTGGGCTGGTTGATGGTGGTGATGGTAAGGAGAAGGTCTACGGTTCGATTCCGTAAGGGGGCTCCAGGTCATGAGCGTTTTTCGATCGTGTATCCGGTGATAATGGAGCCCGGAAGTGCCCCCCGGATGCCCCCGGCGCTGTGCGCGATGCTCCCCGGCGCTGCGCTTGGGACGCTGATCATGGCGGTGACCTGGGATTGCGCGACTGGTGAGCGTTTCCGGTTCCGGGAATCCGGCAGCAATCTGGCCTTGATGCCGCGAAGGTAACGATGACGCCCGAGGGCGCGGCGTTCGCAGGCGGCGGCGATGAAGCGGAATAGCAGCTGGGTGCCGGTGTCGTCCAGCGGGGCGAACCCGATCTCCTCAACGAGGATCAGGTCGTTGCGGAGCAGGGTGTCGGTGACCTTGGCGACGGAGTTGCCGGCCGTGATGTGATCATCCACTTTCCGCAGTCGGTCATAGGCGGGACAGAGCTCGGCTTGACGAAGCGGACAGGTCGGGGAGGCACGTTGGTGCGATGGTCGCCAAGGGTTGGCGGCCACGGCCAGAAGGAGATCACACGATGTACGACTCGACGAGAACCGGCGAGCGCAAGAAAAGGCGGGTGGGTGCGGTTGGCCTGTTGGCTGCGGGCGCAATCATCGGTGGCGTCATCGCTAGCACGCTGAGCGCGTCCGCCGCGAGCAGCACTCCCGCAGCGAGCGGCAGCACTGCGTCCACCTCGAGCGGCAACGATGCGACGCGGCGGGGGCCCGGCGGCGCCCAGCCGGTCCGTCCCGACGAGAAGAGGGTATCGAGCGGCACGGCCGCGACGCTCCGTGCGGCGGCGCTCAAGGCGGTTCCGGGTGGCACCGTCTACCGGATCGAGACCGACGCCGGTGACGGCGTGTATGAGGCGCACATGACGAAGGCCGGCGGCTCTTTCGTCACCGTCAAGTTCGACAAGAACCTGAAGGTCATGAAAGTGGAGAGCGGTATGGGCGCTGGTGATCCCGCCCCCGCCAACCGGGGCACGCCGGGCGCCGGCGCATGAGTTAGCCGGGGTTCGGCGCGCCAGCGGCCGCTCATGGCCGGCGACATCAGGCCAGGCCGACTTCGCGTGCCGAAACAGCACCAGCTGCCGCCCCGCCCTGCTGGCCATGATGCAACCCTCGCATATCCGGCTAGTCACGCCCGGCCACGCTCGACACTCCAGCGAACCCGCAGCCTGATCTTCTCTTCCCGCGATCAGGTCGCGGACCGGGCAAGGGCGCCCTCGAGCTGCTCCCGCCGGGGCAGCCGCCAGTCCGTCACCTCATACGGGCCGTCCTCGTCAGATCGCCCGCAGCCGGGTGAATCGAAGGCCGAGTCGGCGTTATATGTGCCTGCGAGCGTTCAGGGACCGCTGCCGCACTCACACTGCGCAGCAGGCGCCTGGCTCGCTGGCCGTAGGCCTCGGGCATGCTGATCAAGGCAGCCCCGAAAGGTGAGGTCTAGCAGCAAGCTGGTCGCCGCGGCCCTGCCCAGCCGCGCTGGATGCAGGTCCCCCTCTTCCTGCACATCCACACTTCGGCGCCGCTTCGGCGGGATGGGCCCCCGGACTCGCCGGGACGATTCACCGCACGATCCCGCCGCTGGTGGCACGGGCCTGCGGGCTGGCTGGGCTCCTGCCTTGCCGTCGCCGCCGGGCTGCCACCAGGCTGCCACCAGGCAGGATGGCATCCATTCGCTGCCGTCGGGTTCGCTTGCAGACAGGTCACTGACCGTAACGGATCCTCAGCGAGGCAACACTCGCAAACCGCCGATCTGTACGCCGACCGGGATTGGCACGGCGGCGGCTGCTCTCGAGCCGAAGGGATCGTTCGGCGTTCTTGAGCAGCCTGCCGTCTGCTGTGTGAGCCGACCGCTCCGGCGAAGGGCCGCTCACGTGGGCGGCCGCAGTCGAGTGCTATCCGGAAGCCAGGCGCTCAAGGGCGCCCGCCAGGCTCGGACGTCCATCGGACGCCGAGATCGTCCATGTGACGAACTTTGTCGGTCCCATCAGGGGCTTGAGCGAGGCCATGAGCTGGACGTGCGGTGGCGTGCGCATGAACTCGCCAAGCGTCGTGTTGTCGTTCCACACAGAGAGGGTCCAGTAGTCGCGGGCCAGGGGCTTGGCCCGCAACGTGTAGCCAACCAGACCGTCCGCGGTGGCGAGTTGCTTGCGCACGGCCGATACGCCCCGGAAGAACCGTACGGTGGAGGAGATCCGTTTGAGCGGCAGATGGGAGGCCATCACCAGGTAGTCCGATCCCGGTTCCATCTCCGCGCGAGTTGCCCACGGCAGGTCAGGCACGGCTCCGAATCTATCAGTGGGCGAATCGGGCGTTGCTGATCGAGCGGGCACCGCGCTATCTGGTGGTTCCGTGTGGAAGACCACGCACACGGCCGCCGGGCGGACCCAGCCAGCGTCGTCACGCTGCGTCAAGAGCGTTCAGTTTTGCTTGACGCGCCCGTAGCCGCCGATCGGTGTGGCTAGCCCTGTTGTCAACCTGCCCGTCCGGACCATTCCCGAGCGGGGCGATCTGTGCGTGGCCACAGGCGGCGCGGGCCCGGCGGACAACGCGGTCGTGCCGATCAGCGTGTGCCAGAAGGCCGTTCTGGAGGCGACTCACCGGGCAGCATGCTCGGCTCGCCCTGCAAAGATGGCGGCATGGACAGCGAGGATCTGCGGCTGGCGGTGTACCGCTCGTTCGCCGAGGCGGGGCGTGCGCCCGAACCCGGCGAGCTCGCAGAACAGTTCGGCAGTGACATGCCAGCGGTCATCGGGGGACTGCAAGCGCTGGCCGGTGCGCGCCACCTGGTTCTCGACGGGCAGGGCCGGATCGTGATGGCGCACCCGTTTTCGGCCGTGCCGCTGGGGTTCTCGGTCATGGGTATGCGCACGCTGTGGTGGGGCGGCTGCGCGTGGGACTCTTTTGCGCTACCGCATTTGCTTGCAGGCGAGGGCGAGATGCTGGTGGCGACCAGATGCCCGGCATGCGGGCGCCCGCATTCCTGGAACGTCGGCGCGCAGCAGCCGCCGGCCGGCGACCAGATCGCTCACTTCCTCGTGCCCGTATCCCGGATGTGGGATGACGTCGTCCACACCTGCCGGCATCAGCGGTTGTTCTGCTCCGAACGCTGCGTCGGCGCCTGGCTGAGGGACACCGGGCACCCGCGCGGATACGTGATGGACCTAGCCACCCTCTGGAGGCTGGCCGCGCACTGGTACGACGGCCGCCTCGACCGTGGCTATACCCGACGAGAGCCGGCAGAAGCCGCGGACTACCTGCGCAGCGTCGGCTTGTCGGGACCATTTTGGGGACTATGACCAGCTGCCGCGAAGTGAGAAGTGAAAATGAGTACCTGCTCCCATTCAGCTCGTGGAGCCAGACAAGCGGGGCCCGGTCCTGGTTCGCAACGCAGACTCTGAGGCAGCTGACGCCTACCCCTTCACCCAACCACACGCGGACCAGTAGTCCAGGCCAGCCCGCCCGCCCCGGCCCGCAGCCACCGGAGTGAAGCGCACCATCGCTGCGATCGGCACCCCCGCATTCCCCGGCGAAGGTGAACGCGCGCCAGTCTGGTCGTTCGGCATGGCCGCTCGTACCGCCCCGAACAGCTATTCTGTTGCGCTCTGTCGGCCAGGGTTTGCTAATGCTCCCCGGCGCCGTCCAGCTGCCCTATGCGTTCGCCTGATCCCGCCGATCCGGCGCTCGATCGTGCGATGAGCGTGCGCCTGGTGTCAATTTCGGGCAGAGCCTCTGCTGAACAGTTCGGTTTCCGCGGTGGGCGGGCGTGGAGGACGATCGCCCACTTCCCCGGCGTTGTGGGCTCGCTGGGTGAAGATGGCGGCCAGTTCGCCGCTGGTGTAGGCCGGGAAGTGGGAGAGCGTGGGAACCGGTCGGCTAGGCCGGGGGTGCCGTGGGCCAACTGGGTAACCGGGTCGTGCGGGTCGGCCAGGCTCATCACGAGATTCCCGCCGCGGTGCTCGTCGGCGGCCTCCTCCAGCAGGCCAAGCGCCTGCCGGTCGCGGGCTTCCCGAGTTCCCGGGAATGTGGCAGCTTGCCACGGCGCGGGCGAGGAGGACGGTCACGAGCCAGAGCGCGGGCTTCAGGCTAGCGGCGGGAGTTCAACCCCGCCCTGGCGGCGAACCAGGCACCGGTCAGGAGCGCTACGCCGACCACAAAGGAGACGGCCGCCCGGACCAGGTGATGTCCCTTATGAACGCTCCCCACCATGAAATGCAGGGAGTTCGCTGCGCCGGCCAGGTAGAGAATCCCTGCGATGATCGCCAGGACGCCGATGATCGCCAGGATGACGGCCAGCGCCCGCCTGCCGGGAGAACCGCTAGACATGGGTGCAGAATGCACTTGATTCACCTGCTCCTCTGCGAGATGTCGGGGGCCGCCTTCGTCGGTGGGCCCGCGACTAGCAGACGGCGGCCGACGCGCTTGGGGTGCCGCGCGGTGGCTGGCCCCGGCGGAGGCAGGGTCGGCCGGGCCGCGGCCACCAAAGGGGTAAGCAGCGGCGACTGGGCGACGATGACCACCGGCGCGCCGGGCGCCGCCAGCTCCACGGCCCTAGCTCCCGGCGGGAGCTCGCCCGCCTGTGGCAACTCGTCCGCGCCGGCACCGAGACCGGGGAGCTCACGGCGAAGCCGGAAGGTGGCCGCAGCAACACCCTCGGCGTCGGTGTCGGGCCCGACGGCGACGCGGGTGGCGAGCGTCGTTGGCTGCTCTTCCATGGCCACACCCGGTACCTGCGCAGCTCAAATCCGTGAGCCTGCGTCCACGATCATAGAGGGGCGGGAAGGCGGAAGGAAGCGGGAACGCTTCGCGCGGATCCGGATCCGGAGATGGGGAATCCGGGCCGGGTGCAGTCTGCCTGGCACCAGCAGCGCGGGGGCTCCGTTTAGGGCGGACAGGGCGATGATGGAGTCATGACTACCTGCATCCGCGCCCGGTGCGGCGCGCGATGCGATACAGCAGCGGAGGCGCGCCGTGAGCATCGGCGAAGACCTGGCGGAAACGCGCCGCCAGGCCGGTCTCACCGTGACCCAGGTCAGCCAGCGGACCTGCATCAGGGAAACAATCATCGGCGGCATCGAGCGCGACGACTACTGCGCGTGCGGTGGCGACTTCTACGCCCGGGGGCACATCCGCGCCATCGCCCGGGTCGTCGGGGCTGATCCCGAACCATTGATCCGGGAGTACGACGCGGCTCACCGCGCGCCGCAGATCACGGCGGCGGATCTGTTCCGGCCGGCCCGGCCGGTCGGGATGCACGCCCGGCACCGGGTGAACTGGGCCGCGGTGCTGGGGCTGGCGCTGGTGGCCGCCCTTGGCTTGGTGGCGTACCACGTCATCACGGCCTCGGGCCACGCGCCGGGCGCCGCCACCGGGGCCGCGGCCGGGCTTCACCGGGCCAGCCACCGCCACGCCACACCATCTCCGGCCGCCACCGCGGCCCCGAATCCGTACGCCCACAAGATCGCCATCCACCTCACAGCCATCCAGGACTGCTGGGTTGAGTTCACCGCGCCAGCCGACGGGTACCTGTTCCAGTCCTATGTCGTTGCCGGAACATCGAGAAGGTGGACCTTCCGGCATGGCGTTTATATGAGGCTCGGTAATCCCGGCGGCATCAAGCTGACCGTGGACGGCAAGAACCCGCTGCCGCCCGGCACGGCACAGCCGATCACGCTGAGCCTCGGCGTGGACGGCAAGATCTCCAGCTGACGGCCGGCACGTGCGGCCTGCACAGCCAGGCAGGGCGCCTGTGAGCGGGCCCAGAACGCCCGGGTGCAACGGATCCGGCCGGGGCGGCTGCGCCGCCTGCGGGCGGGCGTAGCCGGCGCGGGGCCGGGCAGGTTGCCGCAACCGGCCAGGCGATAGCGTCGGCGTTAGCGGCGCTCTTGCGCCATGCTGCCCGGGGAGAGCAGGCACCAGATGAGCCCCCCCGTGGAACTGGGGAAATCAGCCTGGCGAGCTTGCCCGCCTGTGCGAGGCGATGGCCAGCAGCGGCGTCAACGTCCTTTGTGCGCGACAACGCACGGTGACAGCGGCGTCGTCGCGTTCATCGCCGACGACGAGGCTTCAGCCCAGACGGTGCCCGGCAGCGCGGGCACCGGGTACCTGATCCGGCCCGTGCTCACCGTCCGGATGCAGAACCAGCCCGGCATCGGCGCGGCGACCTTCCGCAAGCTCGCCGACGTCGGCATCAACGTGGACCTGCTCCTGCCGGTTCGCATCTGCGACGAACTGTTCCTCGCCGTGATCTGCGTTGACGACGTGGCTGCGGCGCACGGCAGTGCCCCGCCGGGGCAGTGCGTGAAAGGGGTTGCAGGCTATGTGCGCTCCAGCGGCGAACCCGGCCGGTGGCCACAGTGAGCCGGCCCTGATGCGGCGGCGCTCCGGCGCTGGGAGCGCGTCGAAGTCGCCGCCCCCTACGTCACGCTCTGTGTTCGGCTTTGTCCGCCACTTGACGAACCGTAACCGTCTCATATGAAGCGGACCGTCAAGTCTTTGCAGATCCTGAGCCTGGTTCGTGTTGGTTTCGCTCATTTGGTGCCGGGTTTGGTGCGGTGTTTCGGGGCAGGCCTGTCTGACCCCGATTGTCCTGGTAGCTGCCAGGGTCGTGTGAGCGGCGGCCTGGGTCAAGGGTGTCCGCGTACGACCTCTGCTGTCGGATGGCGTACGACCTGATGTGACGGCCGGGATGGGCGGGGTGCGTGCCTTGTTCTGCTGGTTCTGTCCTGCTGTGCGGGGTCAGTGGCCTGCGGGGCGGGGGGTGCGGTTGCCTCGCTGACTGACCGGGTGCCGGGGTTCTGGTGATGTGTCCTTGCCGGCCCTGTGAAGTGGACCACCCTTCGTTGTGTCGACTGCCAAGACGACTGCAGCGAAGGGTGATCTCTTCGATGATCCTGCATCCGGAGAACTGGATGAACATTCGGAGATTCCGCGCCTTGCATGAGGCGGGCGCGTCATACGCCGAGATCGCGGCCGAGGTGGGCTGTGACTGGCGCACGGTGAAGAGGTACCTGTCCGGGGATGTCCCGGCGGTCCCGCCGGCCGGGTCTTCGCGGAAGGGGACCCAGCCGCGCAAGATCGCCCCGTTCGAGGGAGTGATCGATTCGTGGCTGCGCGCCGACATCAGGCTGCGGGCGTCGGTGATCTGCGAGCGGCTGGCCGCCGGGTACGGCTATGACGGCAGCTACCAGCGGGTGAAGCTGTACGTGGCGGAGGTCCGCCCGAAGATCGCGGCGGAGCTGGCGGCGGGCGATGACAACCCGCTCGCCGGGCTGCACCGCCGGTTCGCGGTGGCCGCGGGCGCGCAGGCGCAGGTGGACTGGGGAGAGGAGTCCGGGGTGCTGATCGGGACCCCGAAGGTCTACTCCTTCCACATGGTGCTGTCGTACTCGCGGGACCCGTTCTGCTGCTATACCGCCCGCACCGACCTGGCGGCGTTCTTCGGCTGCCACATCCGGGCGTTCGAGTATTTCGGCGGGGTGCCGGGCTCGGTGGTCTATGACCGGACCAAGACCGTCGTGCAGCGGCACGTCGCGCCGGGGAAGGCGGTGCCGCTGCACCCGGAGGCGGTCGCGTTCGCCGGGCATTACGGGTTCGATATCGACGTGCTGGCCGCGTACCGGCCGACCGGGAAGGGCAGGGTGGAACGCCAGGTCGACATCGCCCGCGCCCACGTGCTGGCCGGGCGGGCGTTCTGCTCGCTGGAGGAGATGGACGCCGCGTTCCTGGACTGGGCGCCGATCCGCCGCGGCCAGGTGCACCGCACCCACGGTGAGGTGATCGGGGTCCGGGCCGCGGCCGACCGGGCGGCGCTGCGGCCGCTGCCCGCGGCACCGTACCTGGTCGCCGGGCAGCACCTGCGCCGGGCCGGCAAGGACTGCCTGATCTCGTTCGAGGCCAGCATGTACTCGGTGCCCGCCCGGCAGGTGCGGCCGTTCCAGCGGGTGCACGTCCGGGCCGGGGACGGCAAGGTCGCGATCTACGCCCTGCCGGGCGACGGCGGCGGCCTGCTGGCCGTCCACGCCCGCGCGCAGCGGCGGGGCAGCTTCGTCGTGGACCAGGCGCACTGGGACGGGCTGCCCGACGGCCGCACCCGCGCCGTCACAGTCGCTGCCGGCGATGCTCCGCCAGCCAGCCGGCCCGCCGCCGCGGGAACCGGCACGCTGGGGATGCTGCTGGCCTCGCACCCGGCCGCCGCCGCGCCGGTCGCCCGCCGGCCGCTCAGCGACTACGAGCAGGGCGTCTTCCCCGGCATGACCGGCCGCGGCTAGCCGCCTGACTGTTTTCCCTGGCCACAGATCCGGACGCGGCATTCCCTCATTCCCCGTCCTGGCAGCCGGCGCCCGCCGCCCGGGCCTGTGACCACGCACGAGACGACACAACCCCCCGCGCAATGCCCTCCGGTTCCATTTCATTGCATTGCGTTTCGTTCACAGGAGTGAAATGAAAAGCACGCTTGCCGTGCCGCCCGCCGCCACGGCCGCATGCCGGTATCCCGGCTGCGGCAACCCCGCCCGGCCCAGGGCCGGTGACGGACCGGGCGCCCCGCCCCGCTACTGCGGGCAGGCCGTCGCCGAAGACCGCGGCGAGCCCGGCACCGCCAAGGTCACCCACACCGCGCTGACCGCGTTCCGCCGCCGCCAGGAACTCGCAGGCCAAGACAGCGGCCCCGATGCCAGCCGGCCGGTCACCGGCGCGGTCGCGCGGGCCGCGGCCATCCGCGATGACGCCCTCGCCGCCATCACCCGGCTGTCAGCCCAGCTCGAAGGCGCGCTCGGCCAGCTGGGCGGCATCGGCGCGCAGCTGGCTGCCGCTGCCAGCCCCGAGGCCGCCGAGGCCCAGATCGAGGCGGTCCGCGCCGAGACCACCGCTGACCTGGAAGCAGCCCGCGCCGAGCTGGCCCGCCAGGTCACGCTCACGCACGCCGCCCGCGAGGCCGGAACCGAGGCCCGCGCAGCCGCCGCCCAGGCCATCACCGCGATGGAAGCCGCCCAGGCAGCCCAGGCCGGCGCCGAAGCCGCCGCCGCCGCCCAGGCCGAGGCAGCCCGGCAAGCGCATGCCCAGGCCGAACAGGCCCGCGCCGGTGCCGACGCCGCCACGCAAGCCGCCCGCGACCAGGCCAGCCAGGCCCGGGCCGAGGCCCAGGCCGCGATCACAGCCGCCCACGCCGGACGCGACACTGCGCTGGCCGCCGCGGCATCCGCCGCCACGAGCGCCCAGGATGCCCGTGACCAGGCCGCCCGGCTCCGCGACGACCACGAGCGGCACGCCGCCGCTCTGGCCGCCGCCCGCCAGGCACAACTCGACGCACTCGGCGACACCATCACCGAACTGCGGCAGCGCCTGAACCGGGCCGAGGCCGACACCGCCGCTGAACGCGGCGAACGGCAACGCCTGACCGCTCACCTGCAAGAACTCACCACCCGCCCGGCCAGCGGCCGCAAGACCGCCACGCCCTGACCCCCGCGCCCGGCCGCCGCCCGCCAGCGGCGGCCGGGCCGCCAGCCCCGCCTCCAAGGAGCACCACCATGAGCGAGCTCGTCACCACCCGGATCACCGCGCACGCCACAAGGCTCGGCCTGCGCCACCTCGCCGCCAGCGCGCCCGCCCTGATCCAGCGCGCCCACGACGCCCAGCTCGGCTACGCCGACTTCCTCGACCTCATCCCCGGCGAGGAAACCGCCGCCAAAGACGACCGCCGCTTCGCCAGCGCCCTGCACGTCTCCGGCCTGCCCCACCACAAGACCATCGACGACTTCGACTTCACCTTCCAGCCCGACCTCGACATCCGCAAGATCAAGGACCTCGCCACCCTCGGCTTCGCCGCCCAGGCCGCCAACGTCGCGCTCCTGGGCCCGACGGTTATCCACGGTTCAGGCTCGTGATTGCCGCATTCTTGCAGGTCATTTCGATGTTGCGATTGATTGAACGTGGTTACGTCGCTGCGGGCTGGCCGTTCCAGCCGAGGCGGGTGAGTTCGCGCCGGAGTTGCAGGTTCTCGCCGTGAGCCTGTTCAAGGGCGGCGCGCAGGGCGCTGGTTTCGTCGCGGTGCTGTTTCTTAAGGCGGGTGACCTGGCTGGTCAGGGCTAGGACCAGCGTGTTCTCGCTGTCATCGCTGGCGGGCTGAGCCTGCTGGGGTCGTGTCTGGGACCGCAGGCGCTCGATCCGGGCGCGCAGGTCGGGATTGCCGTAGAGGAAGGCGTGGGAGACGCCGGCTTCGCGCTGGACGGACTGGAAGGTGACGGGCTCGCCTCGCTTGACCAGCCTGCGGATCGCCTGGCCGGCGGCGTGGGCTTTCGCTTCGGATTTGGCCTTGGCGGCGGCTGCGAGGACGGCGGTGCGGCGGGCGCGGATGTCGCTCATTCGTGGTCTTTCCGGTGGACGGTGATGTCGATGGTGACCGGGACCGGCCCGGCGGGCGCGGCGCCGCATCCGGCGCCTTGCACTGCGCGGCCTGGCGCGGCTTGCATCGCGGCCAGCACGCGGGTGAGCGCGGCGTGCTCGGCCTGGCGCTGGGCGAGCCAGATGTTGTCCTCGGGCATGGGGCGGCCGTGGCGCTGCCGGAAGTCGGCGGTGACGCGCTCGATGAGGGCGGCGGTGTCGGCGAGCTGGCGTTCGAGGTCCTGCTGGTGGGTCTGGTCGGTGACGAAGACCGAGCAGGTGAGGCACGCGTTTCCCTTGCCGCAGGCCTGCAGCGGCGGGAGCAGGCACCAGCCGTTGGGCAGGATCCGGTCGGCGCGGCCGAGCAGATGCATGGCGTCGTGGTCCTCGCGGGAGAAGGCGACGTGGGTGCCGTCGGCTTTCAGCTTGACGGTAGCCAGGAATGCCTGCTCGGCGTGTTCTTCTCGCTGGGCGATGTAGTGCAAGGTCATTGTCGGGGTGGCGTGCCCTGCATAGCGCTGCAGGACGTGGACGGGCAGGCCGAGCTCGGCGAGCCGGGTGAACTTGGTGTGGCGGAACCGGTGGGTGTGGCTGAGACGGACGGACCGGCCCTTGCTGTCAGCGACCTGAACGATCTTGCTGAACTCACGCAACCGGAACGTGTAGGTGCCCGACGGGTAGGGCTTGCTGCCGGCCCGGTTTCCGGTGAGCTGAAGGAACAGGTGCTTGGGCTGGATGCCGGGGAACCGGTCACGGACCCACCGCTGCTGTTCCTCGATGATCGCCACGACCTCGGAGTCGACGAGGATGGTGTCGGGCGCGATGTCGATTTTGGTTTGTGCGTAGCGGAACCGGGCGATCTCCTCACCCTGGGCAGCCTCGGCAGCCCGGCCAGTGGCCGGGGAGAGACAGCTGAACTCGCAGTGGCGGATCTCGCTGGAACGCCGCCCGGTGAGGATCTGCAGCAGGATCATGCGCATGGCCTGCGGGTCGTCGAAGCCGCTGGCGACGATCTGCTCGCCATCGCCGCGGGTGATGCGCATCTGCTCACCACGCGGCAGCCCGAGCAGCGGCAACGCGGCGGTGATCTGTGCGAGGGCGTGATCATCGACGTAGTTGCCCTCGTTGAGGGCCGGCTCATGCGGGATCCTGGAGACCTGCCGCAGCCAGCAGGCGGCGTGGGCATCGGTGACGGTCGTCCACGGCGTCGCGAGAGACCCGAGGACACGGCGGGCCTCGGCCTGGTTGGCGGCTATGAAGGCGAACAGCTCTGCGACGGCTCGCAGATCGTCGTTGATCAGCCGGGGGTGGACCTTCCCCGGGACCCGGCGATGCTTGCGGCCGTCGCTGCGGTTGGCTGGATCGGCGTCCCACCGGCGGAACGCCGCGGCCTGATTCGCCGTCGTAGCCGGGTCGGCCAGGACCTCGCGGGGGTCGTCGAAGGCGATCGCCAACCACCGGTCAAACCGGTGCAGGCAGCGGAGTCTTTCCTGGCTGACGGTGGTCCAGCGCAAAGCGCCGGACTCCAGCATCGTGCCCAGATACCACTTGACCGCCTCCCGGAGCCACAGATGGGTGATCAGCGCGGGTAAGCATCCGTAGTGCGCCTGCGGTTCACGTTCCGACAACGGAATCCGCTGGTCGCAGCGAGGATGCCAGTAGTCCAGCTCCCACCAGTGCCCGTCGTGACAGGCCGCGATCAGCGCGGTGCGCGCGAACCGGAAGATGACCCGCAGCCGCGCCCGGACCCCATGCGGCGGGAAACGTCTCCATCGAGACGCGTAGAACCATGCCTGCAAGGCTGCCGCGGCCTCCCAGTCCATCTGCCGGATCGACGGCGGGAAGGGCCGGTCTTCCCTGATCGCTCTGCGCAGGATGTTGGCGAGCTGGCTGATGGCCAGTACCGACGAGCGGGTGCCGTCCGCGGCCTGCCAGTGCGCCATCCACGCCAGCTCGGCCTGGATCACCTCGGGCAGCCCCGTCAGGTTGATCCTGTAGTCGTCGTTCTCGGTGATCGACTCCCAGCCTTCGACGTCGTCGCCGATGACCGGACCGCGCCAGGGCTCGGGCAGCTGCGACCACAGCCGCCAGATCGGGTCCTGTTCACCGGCCAGATGCAGGTTCTGACGCTCACCGGCCATCGGGCACCTGCCATGAGGATGCGTACGACTTCCAGCTGGCCGCGGCCTTCAGCGCCCCATCCTCCCGGACCCACCCATACAGGTCGATGGTGGTCTGCACGTGGGCGTGGCCCAGGCGGCGGGAGACCACCCATTCCGGGGTGCCGGCCAGCAGCAAGGCGGATGCATGGCTGTGCCTGAACCAGTGAGGCGTCCACCCGGCCGGGCCGATGCCCTTCTTCTTCAGCGCCGTGACCTTGTCGCGGACCGTGCCCTCCCGGATCGCGGCCAGCAGCGGCGGGCGGTCCAGGTTGACCAGCAGCGGCGAGCCCGGCGACACGTTCATGCCGACCCCGGCGGCCCGGCAGGCCAGATGAGTCAGGTAATCAGCGAACAGCCGTTCCAGGTCCGCGCTGACGTAGATGCGGCGCGGGCGCATCATCTTCACCCGCGCCCCGTTCGGGTTGCCCGCCCGCGGGACGACCTCGATATAGGCAGTGCCGCCCCGGCCCATCACGAAGTCGCTGATCGCCATGCCCAGCACTTCGCCCAGCCTCATCCCGCTCTCGGCCAGCAGCGCGAACAGGAGGCGGTCACGCAGGTTTCCTTTCCAGTCCCCGGCTGCGTCGTCCCAGGTGGCGCAGCCGTCGATGATCGCCTGGATCTCCTGCGGCAGCAGCAGCGGAGGCCGGCCCGGCCGACGGCGGCGGACCTTGACCAGCGATGACGGGCCAGGCTCGCGCCGCGCGTCCAGGTGCGCGAGCAGCCCCCGCGACGGCATCCGGGCAGCCCGCCCGCGCAGCAGCCCCCCGGCGACCGGCACCGAATGGACCGCCTCCTGCCACTGATAGAACGAGATCAGCGCGGCCAGCCGCGCATGCAACGTCTCCGCCGACGGGACCCCGGCCGACGCTGCCAGAGCATGCTCGACGGTGCGGCCGTTGCGCAGCCACGACAAGAATCCCGATACCGCCGGCACCCCTGCCTCGGCCCACCGCCCGGCCTCTCCGCGCTGCTCCAGGAACGACCACCACTGCGCCAGTGAGGTCGCGTAACCGCGGACCGTGTTCGGCGACCACAGGTACCGGTGCGCCTCCAGCCACTCCTCAACCGGCCCGACCGTCGCATACGACGCGTCGGCTACCGTCCAGGTGCGGTCCCCGCCCGCAGGCCGCACCGCCAGGCAATAAGCCATGGCCCCCGTTCCTTCTCGTCGCTGAAACCCCGTAGATAAGAGGTCAGCAACGATGGCAGAACGTGATCACCTCGATCGTCGTAGACATCGATGAGGGCGGGTCAGGTCCCGTGGATAACGTGAGGGCGGGTCAGGTCCCGTGGATAACGCCGGGCACCGGCAAGACCCACCTGGCCTGCGCCCTGGCCGTCGCCGCCTGCGCCGCCGGCAAGTCCGTCTACTTCACCACCCTCGACGACATGGTCCGCAAGCTCCGCACCGCCGGCACCGCCGGCGACCTGGGCCGCCAGCTCCGCGGCTACCTGCGCACCTCCATCCTGATCATCGACGAGGCTGGCTACCTCCCCTTGTCCCGCCACGACGCCAACCTCGTCTTCCAGATCATCGCCCGCCGCTACGAGAAAGGCTCCGTCATCATCACCAGCAACAAGACCTTCAGCGAATGGGGCCAGGTCTTCACCGACGAGGTCCTCGCCACCGCCATCCTCGACCGCTTCCTCCACCACTGCGACGTCATCACCATCAACGGGCCCAGCTGGCGAATGAAAACCCACAACCCCGCCACCGACACCGCCCCGCCCATGCCATAATCCAACCGCCAGACCCCCGGCCAGCCGACACGTCAGGTAGTACACCGACCGACACGCGAGGTCGTACGCCGACAAAGGGGCGCGTAGCGCTCGTCTTGGCGACGCCGGAGCGGCGCGGAGGCGCCGTTGACGCGGGCTGGCGGGAGCCGGTGATCGGAGCGGCAGGGCATGAGGGCCGTAGCGCCGGGCGGGTCTGGGGGTGAGCGCGGCGGGTGGGGGTGGCCTGCCGGGGCGGCGTCGTGGCCGTGGCCACTGCCACTGTCATATGCGCGGGGCCGGGATCGCAGATCGGTGATCCGCAGGATGGTGCCCCGCACTCATTACGACAATCGCCAGTGCGTTCATAGGCGGTCCGGGGGTCGTTCCTGCGGCGGCGAGCGTCCCGGCAGGCCACCGGCTGGGGGCGGGCAGCCCGGGGTGGTCCTGGCCAGTGCGGCCAGGACGCGCCAGGCGGTTGCCCGTCACGGTCATCGGGAGTGTGATCTTCCTCCTGGCTGCTCATCTCGGCCCAGGCGAAACCGGCGAGCTCGCGCGCGACTGCGGTCAGGGCCATCCCGGGTGGCTTGCCGCGGGCGGTCAGCGTCTTATATCTGGCGTGCAGCCGCCGCTGGGCGTGCCAGGAGCGGGCCAGGGTGTCCGGGCTGGCGCCGGCCTGGCGGCGGCGCAGCCCGGTGCCGATCGCGGGCTTGTGCCGGTACGCCCGCGAAGCCTCGATCAAGGCGGTGCGGGCCGGCCCGGACCCGGTCTTGGTGATCGAACCGCGGCGGACCCGGCCGCCGCTGGAGTACCCGGCGGCACCAGCCCGGTGAACCCCATGAACGCCCGCGCGCAGGGGAACCGCCGCCAGTCCGCTACCTCGGCGCCAGGGTGAGGCCGTTCAGCCCGGCGATGCCCCGGTAGCAGCCCAGCCGGGCCACCAGCGGCCCTGGCGGCTCCCGTCCGGCCCACGGCGCCAGCTCGGCCTCGACCGCGTCCAGCTCCGCCCGCCTGGTGTCCAGCGCCGCACGGTAATGCGCGAACGTGACAGCCAGCGCCAGTTCGCCGAACCGCTGCCCGACGATCCACCGTTCGCGCGCCTGGGTCCACGACGATCCCCGCCAGATGCGGCCGTGCCGCAGCAGCATCGCGGTAATCCGCTGCTGCGCCCGCTTGCGGTCATCCAGCAGCGCCGCCCGGGCCCGCACCAGGTCCCGCACCGCCTCCTCCGCCGGAGTGGGCACGCGGATGGGCGTCAGTTCCCCGGCCCGGCGCAAACGCGTGAGCCGGCTCGCATCCCGCTTACCGGTTTTGACCCGGTCCCCGGGGCGGCGCGGGATCAGCGACGGCGCCACCACGTCACAGGCCACCCCCATCGAGGCCAGCAGCCGGTGCAGCCCGAACCCGCACGCCCCCGCCTCGTAACACGCCCGCAGCGCACTGACGTCGCCGAGCCGGCCGATCAGATGGCGCACCGAGCCTTCCTCGTTCCAGACCCGGTCCAGGATGGGGGTTTCCTGATCAGGCATCAAGATGCCTATCACGATCGTGTTCTCCGGGGTATCCATTCCCAGATGGATCGCCCTCGCCGCTGATGTCACACCAGGCATGACGGCCGGCTCCCTTCCGCCATAGTGACCCCGGCTAGCTGGTTACCTGCACCTTCCAGCTTCTGGTGACCCACGACATCAGCCAATAGCAGGCTCTGACGGTCACCAAGGAGCCGGCCGCTTCATAGTGACTAATCTGCACGGCAGTACGCCTTGCGTGGTGGGCCTGCTCGCCCAGCTGCTCGGTGTCAACCGGACCACGATCAGCCGGGCGATCCGCGACACCCTGCCACTGCTGAACCAGTACGCATCTGCCATCCCCGAGCCGGCAACCACCCGGATCCACACCCTGGCAGACCTCCACGCCTACGCCGCCGCCAAGGCCGCAACTCTGGCACAAGAGATCAAACCAGCGTGTTAATCATCTGCGAGCTCTTACTCCGTGGGCTGCCTCGGCGGCGATCAGGTCATGGCGACGGCGGCGCACCCGGCGCCCATCGGTCCGGACAGCCGCTGCAGGCGCCGGGGCTGGCGCCGCACTCCCATCACCAGTTCATAACCAGCGGCATCGATCACCGCGGCGAGAGCGGGGATGGAGGGCTGACGGTGTCCGGCCTCATAAGCGCTGATCACGCTTTGCGTGACACTCGCCCGGGCGGCCAGCTCCACCTGGGACAGGTCGGCTCGCTTCCGTGCCCGGCAGAGCAGTTCTCCAGCCGTCGCTGTCTCCTAATCCGCCACTCTAGTATAGCGGATCGTTAATATTCATCACGTCTGTCGCGCCAACTCGAGTGGCCTTGCCGGGCGGTGTGCGGCTCGGCTCTAGCTGCCTCCCGCTGCCATCGGAACAAGATCAAACTGAGTGGCATGTCGAGTGCAAACGGCGCTCGTGAGGGCCTGCCTGACGCTTGTGGGCGCTGGTCTGTACTGTCGTTCTAGCTGGTCAGGCGCCCTGCCTGCGGTTATGGATAACCTGGCTTAGATGGGCTGCGGCTCATCCGCTCAGCCAGCGCGGCGGCTCTTCACGGGGCGGCTCGCCGACCCAGAAGCTGTCATCGGCGGGTTCCCTCGGAGCCGGGATAGTCAGTGATCCGTCGGGTGTGCCGGTGTCGTACCAGGGCTCGCCACTCCACTCGGCCGGGGGCTCGCGGCGGACGACATCCAGCACAACCAGGTGAGCGTAGCGTGCATGGTGGCTGACCTGGACGTCCTTAGCCCAGCAGGCGGCGGCCAGCAGCTTGCGCGCGGAACTGAAATCGGCGGCGCTGGTCCCTGCCCGGCACCACACGTAGACGCGCTCGCCGAAAGGCTGGCGCCTCGTCAGCAGAATGATGGGAATCTTCCCGTAGCGGGAGTGGATCCACGCCTGGGCACAGCCCACGCGGACGCGATGAGGCGTCACGATGCCCCACGCGCGCGCCGCGAGGAACCTTCGCCCCCGGGGGAAGCAGGCGGTGATGGCCAGCATGGCGGCCAGCCCAGCAGTCAGCCAGGCCGCGGCAGTACTGTCCAGCGCCATCCAGGCGGCCGCGAGTCCCGCCGCCCCCGCTAGCTCGTAACGCCATCGCCACGCCGCGACGATCGGGTTGGCGCGGGCCACCGTCCCGACGGCATACTCCAGGCCTGCCCTGGCCTGCCTGGTGCTGGCCGGGCGGAGCGACGGCATCATCGTCCTCGCCCCCGATCCGGCAGGGGCTCCGGGACGACCGTGATTCGGCCCGTCCCTCCGCAGCGCTCGCATGCCTGGTCCGCGAGACCAGTCCCGGTACCGAGGCAGATCGCGCAGCTGCGGAGACTGTCGAACCGCGGGTCCCGATAGGTTCGGGCCAGCCCGCCACGGCGGGCCATGATGTGCCAGCCATACTGCCTGGCGCGCGCGTCCTCGGCCTGGAACAGCCGGCCGCCGACTGTCCTGATCAGGAGGGCCAGCCGCCCGGTCACCCGGGCCAGTCGGCCGCCCTGGCCGGAGCCCTTCCCAACTTTGCTCATGTAACCAGGAGAGCGCATTGGGAACGTGATGTAACCGTGCTAAGAAACTACGTAATTAACGCATGGGTCGCTGCTCAGATACCGTAGCGTCATGGTACCCCGCGGGCGCCCGGTCGAGCGTCCGGCGCATCTCTCTCCGGAGCAGCGCAGGCAAGCCCAGGTTCAGACGAAGCAGTGGCGCGAGCAGTGCGGGCTAAGCCAGCGGGAGATGGCTGCCGCGATCGGTGTCAGCCTGCCCAGTTACCGTCCGTGGGAAAGCGGCCGGGATGCCTATGCCGGGCCCACCCGGCTGCAGGCTGAGCAGCTGGACAAGGCGCTCCGGCAGCTGCCGGGCAGCCAGTATGTGGAAGGGCATGCCTTTGACATATGGGGCTGGCCCAGGCAGCAGGACATGAGTTATGACGGGGTGGTCGAACTGCTTCGCTCGGCCGGATTCGATGTGCCACGGCTGCAGGCGGATGGCAGGCCTCCCGCCGGGGTCATCTGGGTGCACCGGGCGCGAGAGCCCAATCTGGTGCACGGCGTCTTTTCGCTGGCGGCAGCGGCCGCCACGCGGGCGGGGCTCCCGGTGCATCTGCTGCTTGACGATGTCGCCGTGAACGACCGGCGGAACTATGACCTGTGCGAGGAGCTCGAGTCCCGGATAAGGACCTGGGTCGCCTTAGCCTCTGGCGACGACGCCAAACTGTCGACCAGGCTCTACTCGGAGGTCCTGACCGAGCCGTACCTGGCGGAGCGCGGCTGGTCGGCCATCAATGACTATCTCAATCCTCGAATCGGCGTGCTCGATTTCCTGGTCGCCAGCAAGGTGATTTCGCCGCTCCAGTACACCATCAATGCCGAAGAAAGCGTCCTGGCCCTGCTGCGGAACGCGGAGTCGCTCGGCGCTGAAAGGCTGCTCACGCCGCTGCGGAACTGGCTGGTCTTCGAGAAGCAGATCGCGTGGATCCTCGCTCGGTCTCCGGGCGGCATGGCCAACTCCGTCATTACCCTGGGCGGCGAGGATGAGCGGACGCTCTGGGATGCGTTTCACCGTGGCTGCTCCGACGACCTGTCGGCGCGGGTCCGGCATATCTATCTACGTCCCATCCCCATGCCCAGTTACCGGTTGCCGTGGCAGGAACGGGCGCTGTCCGCGCGGACTGACCGGTCTACGCTGACCACCTACCTGGCTAACCGGACGCCATCCGACCGGGCTGACCTCCTCGAATGGCTGCTCAGGTCCGCCATCCACCTCCCCGCGTCACTCAACCCTGGCTTCCGGGCGGGGCTTGAGCCTGTCTTGCACGATGTGGCTGCCCTCTTGAGGGCACCGGCCAGTGAACTGCCGCCCGCGACGGTGGGAGCCATTGCCAAGGCGGTGGTTGAGTGGCTCAACGTCTGACAGCACCGTGATCTGCTCCTGACTAGCTAAGACCCGCTTAGCAAGAAAATTCATGAGAGCTAACCAAGTTACGGTGTTCCGTGCCGCTGATCACGGTACGCTCGTCCCGGGTTCGGGGCGGCCTCCGCCAAATTTACTGGTCAGTAAGGCACAGCAAGGGCGGTAGCAAGTGGCGCAGCGCCTGATGGGCACCGCGTTTCATGGCCTGGTCGAGCTGTCACCTGGTCATAACCTGAAGTCCGTGGACGTGTACGTTACGTCGCAGTGTAATCGTCGGTGTACCTATTGCTTCCTGCCATCCGATTTCTTTGCCTCGGGCATGCGGATGAGCGTCGAAGCCTTTTCGGACGTGGTGGCATGGTGTCTCCGGTACAGCGTTGACGAGATCACCTTCCTCGGCGGGGAGCCATCCCTCCACCCCTCGTTCGTCGACATGGTGTCTCTTGCCAGTGGCCGGGGGCTGGACGTCCGCGTCGTCACCAACGGCGCTCGCCGGTTCCGGCGGCTCATGGAAAGCGGCCTGATCGGCCCGCATAACCTGAGCCGGGTCGCGGTGAGCCTGGATACGCTGGACGAAACGGTGCAGGACGGGTTCCGTGGCCGCGGGGCCTGGCGGGACGCCATGGACACGATCCGCCTGCTACGCCACCACGGCGTCCTTTTCGACATCAACGTCACAGGCGTGCGGCTGGTGCTGGGCGGGATCGGGGCGCTGATCCGTTTCGCTGATGAGGCGGGCTGCCGGCGGGTCAACGTGCACTGGCCGTCGAGCATCGGACTCGGAGCCGATCTGGCCGCCGACCATATCCCGGACCGCGAGGAGTGGCAGAACCTGGTCCGCACGCTTGCGGAACGGGTGGAGACGCGGCCTGACTTCTTCGTCGAAATCGAGCGCGGGTTTCTTGCCGAGGATGACCGGCTCACCGGGTGCGCCTTGGAAGACTTCTCCAACTTGCAGATACTTCCGGACGGGCGGGCCTACCGCTGCGGCTTGCTGGTTGACCAGGAGGGCATGGCATCGCTGGCCATGACCGGCGACCAATTGCGGCTGACTCGCCCCGGCTTCGGGGAAGAGTTGCTCAAGTCACTGACGCCGTCAGGGTGTGATGCCTGCCCGGCTGTGCAAGCGGATGGCCGGCGCGCGTGCATCTACGACAAGGTAAGTTCGGTCGGGTCGGCCTGATTTCTGCCTCTTTCCGACTCTACGTCCTATTTTACGGAAGTGTCTCCTGTCGGTTGAGCTGCCTACAATCAATCAGCTGATCCGGGAGGAGGGCTGGTTGCGTGTGGACCAGGGGCCTTGTCATCTTTGATGCGTTCAATACCCTCGTCACGGCGCGCCGGGGCAGCAAGCAGACCTTCCTCACTGGACTCGTCCAGGCCGGTATCAACGCCTCGGCGGCAATGCTGGCGAAACTGCAGGCGGCCAGTGAGGGGCTAGACCATTCCGAATGGTCCGGCTCTCGCCAGGCGTATTCCGGGTGGGCAGCTGAGACCCTTACCTCGGTTGCGCAGGCCGACACCGACCTGGGCGCTGACCTAGCTCCGCACGTCGTCCCGGCACTGGAGCAGTTGCACCAGGCTCCCATGGTTGCCCTGCCAGGTGCAGCGGACTGCCTGGCCATGCTCAAGCGTGCGGGGTTCACCATCGCCCTGTGCTCCAACTGGGGCTGGGATCTGGCCGCTGATATCGCAGGAGCGGGCTTGGCGGGTTGCATCGATGTTTTCGTGACGTCGGCTCAGGCCGGTTACCGGAAACCCCATCCGCGCATTTACGATGCGACGCTCCACCTGGCGGGGTTCAGTGCGGAAGATGCCGTCTTTGTTGGCGACAGCCTGCGGACTGATGCTCTCGGGCCGCAGAGCATCGGTATCCGCTCCGTGCTCTTGGCGCCGGTTGCCAAGAGGCAGGTCCATCGGGAGCAGGTCGCATCGCTGGCTGATGCGGCGCGCCTTCTGCTTGGCACGGGCACGCGCCCGGCAACCAAGTGGTCTTCGTCCTGAATGCGGGCTGATTACGCCTCAGGGACGATAGTCGCGGATTGATACGCAGGCCGCCCGCTGACGATCGGCGCCAGCACGCCGATGTCCGCGATCCGCTCCGGCTCCACATCCATCGGGTTGCGGTCCAGGATCACGAAATCGGCGAGCTTGCCCGGCTCCAGCGTCCCGATCTCCTGCTCCCGGTGCACGGCGAAGGCGGCTTCCGTCGAGTAGAGGGCGAGCGCATCCCGCGTCGGCAGGCGCTCGCCCGGCCCGAGCACGCGGCCGCTGCCGGTCCGGCGCAGCACCGCGTCCCGAATCCCCGCCAGCGGACTAGCCCTGATCACGGGCGTCGGAGGACCCTGCCACGGTGATCCCGCCCGCCGCCACGACGCGAACGCGTACAGCTTGTCGCGGCGGCCGGGAGGAGCCTCGGCAAACCCGTCGCCGAGGGCGGACAGGAACCCAGGCTGGCTGACGACTATGATCCCCAGCTCCGCCGCCCGGGCGGCGAGCGGCGGAATTCATTGCGCCGCCGTGCTCGATGCAGTGCTGGAGCGGGTTCTGGGGCGGCCGGCCGCCGCCGTGGCGTAGGCGTCCAGGGCGGCCTCGATCGCCCAGTCCTCCTGGGCGTGGATGCATACCTGCAGCCCGCGCGCGTCGAACTCCCGGGTAATCGCGGTCAGTTCGTCCGGCGAGAAATACATGATCCCCCACCCGTGCGGCGGGACCGCGTATCTTCCGTAAATGGCCTCGGTGCGGCTGCTGGATCGCCGGGCGGTCCGGCACGGCGGCGTGGAGGTCGGCGCGGGTGGGGTGTCGGCCCTCGCGGAGCTTGTACTCCACGTACCCGCGCCCGGTGACCCACGAGCCGTCCGGGGTCCGGGCGGCGTCCGCCCGCAGCCGCGCCTGGATCGCCGGGATGTCGGGCGCCGGCGGCTGGCTGCAGTCGGTACCCGGTCGCGAGGTAGCCGACGTCCATGAGGTGGCAGTGCGCGCCGATCAGCCAGGGGATGACGGTTGCCCCGTCCAGCGGCACCGCCTGCGCATCCGGCACGGCCGCCGCGCGGACCTCCTCCGCGGAGCCGACCGCGGCGATCCGGTCGTCGCGGACCAGCATGGACCGGGACGGCCGGTTGTCGCCGGCCATCGTGACGACCGCGTCCTCAAGAAGCAACTCCACCGCTTAGCCCTCCAGCCCGGACGAAGTGTTCAGGATGCAGGCTCGAAGATCTCGATGGGGCATCGGGAGCCGGGGGCTCGGGCGAGTTTCTGGTCGCCGGTGAGCAGGTGGCGCCCAGGGGTTTAGCGAGCGCTACGTAGGCGGCGGCGTAGATGGTGAGGTTGTCCCGTAGCTCCCAGCAGCGGGGGGAGCAGGGAGCGGCGCGGTGCCCGCCGGGCGGACAGGGCGGCCAGATCGTCAAGCGCGAGGCGAAGCCGCCGGGCGTCAAGCGTGCCTGCTTTCATCTGCTGTCGCAGGACCGAGGCGACCTCCAGGTCGGCCAGTTCGGGGACGGTCAGCCGCTCGCCGTGCAGCTGGGCCAGGGCCAGGTCTCCGTCCGGGCCCGTCATCGGCCAGGGCGACGACCAGGACGCTCGCTTGCTGAGTTTGCAGCTGCCTTCGCGGAAGGGGGCCGCGGGGCAGATGTCGGCTGGTGGGGGAGGCTGCCGCACAGGGTTATACGGTGTCACGCTGTCCTCATAACCCAGAGGTCGCGGGTTTCAAATCCCGCCCCCGCACCAGGAAATGCAGGTCAGGGGCCCGATTGCCAGACGGCTATCGGGCTTCTTGATCGTTCGTTGGCGGGATCGGACCTCGGAGTGCGGTCTCGGAGTGCGGCACGGTGTGTCCGTGGCCATGAGAAAGTGGCTCTGGCCCACTTTCCGGAAAGTGGGCCAGAGCCACCGTAACTTGGCCATTGACACGGTGCGCGGAAGAATGGCACGGATCGGCATCTCGGCCGGCCGCCTGGCCAGGCTTGGGCCATCGCGAGCTGCCGGCGGCGGCATCGGGCGTGTCACTCTGTCCGCTGCACGGCGTGAGCACTTTTGTGGCGCTGAACGCTCGCAAGCACGCAGATCGCGCCGACTCTGCGCTTGGGCCGCTGACGACCTCGTCGCCGCAGCCGGCGCACCGATCGCCCTGTTCTGTTTCGCACACCCGGCCCGGCCCGCGAGCCAGCCCTCATCATCGCCGGGGTGAGCCCTGCGCAGCCACGCGAAGGAGCCCTGACCCGGGCCGCCACGCAGATTCCCGCTCGGCGTTGACGGCCGGCGCGGCGGAGCGGGGCGGATTGCCGCGAGGGGCTTGGTGGTGCTGGGGGAGCGGTTACGCTTGGCTGGCGGGTATTACCGGGGTTGCCCGGCCGGCAGCAGGCGTGCGGAAAGGCGCATCATGGCCAAGAACTGGTTCACGCCAGCAGTCCCGGGCGGGCCAGGCAGCGCCGCGGAGTTCGACACCAGCGTGGCGCACCCGGCCCGGGTGTATGACTACTGGCTGGGCGGGAAGGACAACTACGCCGCCGACCGGGAGGCGGCCGAGCAGGTGATCGCCGCCAACCCGCATGTGCTGGCGGGGGTGCGCGCGAACCGGGCGTTCCTGGGCCGGGCGGTGCGGTACCTGGCCGGCGAGGCGGGGATCCGCCAGTTCCTGGACATCGGTACCGGGTTGCCGACGGCCGATAACACCCATGAGGTCGCGCAGCAGGTCGCGCCGGCCTGCCGGATCGTGTACGTGGATAATGACCCGATCGTGCTGGCGCACGCCCGCGCGCTGCTGACCAGCACACCGCAGGGCGCCACCGCCTACGTCCAGGCGGACCTGCGCGACCCGGGCAAGATATTGCGGGAGGCAGCGGCGACGCTGGACTTCAGCCAGCCGGTCGCGGTGATGCTGCTGATGATTTTGCAGTACATCCCCGATCCGGATGACCCGTGGGGGATCGTGGCCCGGTTGCTGGATGCGGTCCCGCCGGGGAGTTACCTGGCGGTGTCGGACACGGCCTCCGACATCGACGCGGAGGTGGTGGCCGAGTCGGCACGGCGATACAACCAGCGGCTGGGCCCGGTGCGGCAGACCCGCCGCACGCATACGGAGTTTGCCCGGTTCTTCGAGGGCCTTGACCTGGTCGAACCGGGTGTGGTGCCGCTGCCCCAGTGGCGGAGCCTGGCCAGCCCCAGCCAGCGCATTCCCGCCTACGCCGCGGTCGGCCGCAAACGCTAAGCAGCCGAACCACGCACCCGCTCCCCAGCACTGCACTCGCCTGTGCAGCGGCCAGCCGCGACGCAACGATCGCGGCATATTTACATGGAAGGTGATCTTCGATTACCTTCGCCCTTCGCGCCACATAATGGCCGATCTCGAGTGGCCCAGACTGCATTCGTACCAGGCCTGTATCCGCGCCAGATTAGGGCGGAAGCGCGCCTTACGAACCCAATGCCGATCACGCAGCGTGAGCCGCTGCCTGTCAGCCTCCCTCCGTAGGTGCCGGCCGAGCGTGGCGTCGTAGCGGGCGCGCAGGTTAGCAATCAGCGCGGGGTCAAGCTGGTGCCCCGGCCCTGGTGGCCTCGACAGCGGGGGTCGCCTCGCGCAGGATCTCGCGGACCTGCTCGGCTCGGGCCTGCCACTGCGCATTGGGCCCACGCGGACATCCGGACCTTCACCCTCTGGCTGGCACGGCCGTCTCGATCCCGCCGAGTTCGTGATCTGCGCCCCGTCTTCTCGGCGAGCGCTGGTTACTACGTGCCACATCCAGCTTGGACCGGTCCTGATCGGTGCGTGTGCGGAAAGCGGACGAAACGGGGTGTCGCGCGCATTGGCCCTTCTGATATGTGTTTGGAGGAAACACAGCGCGAGCCGATGGGTGCGCGTGAGCCGGGCGGCAGGCGGGGTATGGGTGTCGATCTTTGAGGAGACTGGCGGAGGATTGTCGGCGGTCGCGCATGCTGGTGCGCGGCCTGCGCGGTGAGGTCGACCCGCATCGCGTTTCCGGTGCTGATGTTGAAGTAGAGGGTCCCCACGAGTTGCACCGCGGTCGCCCACCAGTCGATCCTGCGGGGCTGGAAGACGAAGAAGCGCCGCCGGACGGCACCTGGCGCCTGCGGGCTGGCGTCCACGGCTTCCCGGTAGGTCAGAAACCCGGCCGCGGTGAAGAACAGCGAGCCGACGAAGAAGGTCACTGAGTCCCAGCGGGTCCCGACGGCGCTGGCGTACCTGGGGAGGGCGCCGAGGGGCAATAGCAGCGACCCCACGGCGAACAGGACAGCGATCCACCATCCCCGGGTCTTAGGCGCCACCACGTCGAGCCAGCGGTCAATCCGCCCTGCAGGTGCTTGGGGTGGTCGCGGGATTCCCAGCGAGCTACGACGCCGTCTGGGCGGACGCGCTCGACGAACGTCACGAAGGGGCCAACGCCCCCCTCGCGGCCTCCTCGCTCCCTCACGGACATAGGCACGTCCCATCTGATCGGTTCGATCTTCCCCGCTAAACCGCACCCGCCTTCTGCGCACTGCCCTTGCGTATCAGTAAGAGGTCAACGGCGAACAACTCCGGGTTCAGCGCCGCCAGGAACGCCGGCCCGGAGAACGTGGCGTTCATCCCACTGAACCGGCATCGTCATGGTCTCCCGATAGCCATCCGGCGCTCCGGGCACCATCTTCCCTGGGAACACGCAGGCGGATCTAGGGAAGATGGTCCAGTTGCCTTTGCTGTGCGCACGCGGCGGCTCGTCAAGGGATTATGCGCCCACCCACGGTGGGTGATGACGGCGGTCCCTGCCTGCCAGCATCGGAACCAGTCCGCTCGCTCCGCTTGCGGGGGCCGGTGGCAGGCCGCCGGCGATCCCAGATTCTGGCCGGCGCGGAGCGGATCTTGATCAAAGGAGATGCTGGCTATGCCGTTGCACGAGCGTGAAACCGTCCGTGAGCAGCTGGAGGACTCAGTGTTCGCTGGGCACAGCCTGACCGCGCCGGTACCCAAGTACCGGTTCCCTCAGGACCAGACGCAGTCGAGGGAAGCGTTCCAATTGGTGTCGGACGAGCTGATGCTGGACGGCAACGCCCGCCAGAACCTGGCCACGTTCTGCCAGACCTGGGCCGAGCCCGAGGTCCTTGCCCTGATGGCGCTGTCGGTCAACAAGAACATGATCGACAAGGACGAGTATCCGCAGACCGCCGAGATCGAGCGGCGCTGCGTCCACATGCTGGCTGACCTGTGGCGTGCGCCGAAGGCGGCCAACACGATCGGCGCGTCGGCCATTGGATCCTCGGAGGCCTGCATGCTCGCGGGGATGGCGGCCAAGTGGCGGTGGCGGGCCAAGCGGCAGGCCGAAGGCAAGCCGGCGGACAAGCCGAACATGGTGTGCGGTCCGGTGCAGGTGGTATGGCACAAGTTCGCCCGCTACTGGGACATCGAAATGCGCGAGGTACCGATGTCCCATGGCCACTACGCCATGGATCCAGCCTCGATGCTTGACCGGGTGGACGAAAACACGATCATGGTCGTCCCCACCCTGGCGTCACCTACACCGGCGCCTACGAGCCGGTAGAGGCCATGTCCAAGGCCCTCGACCAGTTGCAGGCCGACACCGGCCTCGACGTCGGCATCCACGTGGACGGGGCCAGCGGCGCCTTCCTCGCCCCGTTCTGCGCGCCCAACGTGGTCTTCGACTTTCGCCTCCCCCGGGTCAAGTCGATCAGCACCTCGGGGCACAAAGTTCGGGCTCGCCCCGCTTGGCGTCGGCTGGGTCATCTGGCGGGACAGCGAGGAACTCCCCGACGATCTGGTGTTCCACGTCAACTACCTGGGCGGCGACATGCCGGTGTTCCAGATCAACTTCTCCCGCCCGGCCGGGCAGATCATCGTTCAGTACTACAACTTCCTCCGCCTGGGTTATGAGGGATACCGGCGCATCCACAATGCGTCCTACGAGATCGGCCAGTACCTCGTCGCCGAGATCGTCAAGCTGGGCCCGTTCGAGCTCCTGTGTGACAGCAACCCGAACACGGGAATCCCGACGGTCACCTGGCGGATCCGTGACGGCGCGGACCCCGGCTACACCCTGTTCGACCTGGCCGACCGGCTGACATCCAAGGGCTGGCAGGTGCCTGCCTACACCCTGACCGGGACAGCCGCCGACATCCCTGTGCAGCGCATCCTGGTCCGCCTGGGGTGTCAGCCGGGACATGGCCTCCCTGCTGCTCGACGACTTCCGGGACGCCATCGCGCACTTCGGCAAGCACCCAGTCACCGTTCCCATGTCCAAAGAAGAGTCGACCGGATTCAACCACCTGTAGCGCGGGGCTTCCTCAGCAAACAACTCCTTTGTCTCGACCCCGGCACAGCAAGTCAGGGCTACTCGCCGCCTGCTCATGGTTCCGGCGCTCCCGATGCGTAGGTGTCGACGAACGCGTCGACACCCCGATTTGCCACTTGACTTGATCCGCTCGGCCATCCCATCCCCATAAGCCACAGGGATCACACCGGCCGACCGTAGCCAGTGGTGGTTTGCCTCGCTGGCAATGCCGATGACGGCGGCCCTTACGAGCTGCCAGTTGCACTCCACCAGTAATCCCCGGCGTTCCGGCGCCCGGATGGGCGGCCGCATGACCGGCATCGGGCTGCGCCGCTCATCGAGCAGGCCAGGCTCAAGGGCCAGGACCTCGTGCCGTGTGCCGGGTGGGGTCGTCATCGGGGTCTTCCGCCTGCCCCGCGTCGGCCGGGTAGTTATGGGCGGCCAGCAGCCGGATTCCCGGGCTGAGCGGGATGACGCCAGGCAGATCGAGGTGCGCCCGCCTGGTGACGACATCGGTTCCCTGGATGGCCAGCGTGGCGGTGATGTCACAGCGACCGGAGCGCAGGGCAACCAGTCGTCCAGCGCTGATCCCTGCCAGCAGGGCACTGATGGCGAGCACGACAGATAGGCCTATCTGGAGGGTAGCCACTTGGTGACCGTCGACCAGGACCGTGACAGAGGGATGCTGGGTCGCGGTGACCTGGTGCGTGGCCAGATCTACTAGCTCGATGCTGCCGGGCGCTGCCAGGGTGTGCCGCGCGGCGGCGGTGAGGTCCTGGTGCTTGCGCCACCCGTCGACCAGCACGCCGATCAGGTCGACGTCCAGGAGCCCGGCCGCTGCCGTCGTGACCTCGCGAACGGCGGCCTCGCGGGTGGCCTTCGGGAGGTTCTCCAGGGCACGGCCAAGGTTCACCCCGGCGCTTGCAGACAGAATCTGGCGGGCCAAGGCCTCCGGGGCTTCCTGGCCCGGGCCGAGCAGCAGATCCAGGGCAGTATGCGGGCGGTCCTGCACGGCTGGCGTCATGGCCGAGCCTCCTCGATCGTCGTGATGCTGGTTCCAGGGCTAGGTTCGATGCGCACCGTGTGCGTCACGGCTGTCCCGGTGTCATGGACGCTCATCAGGCCCGGCGGGCCGGCATCCGGCACGACCCGCACGATTGGCTCAGGCGCCGACGGCGGACGTGAGCGCCGCAGGCGGCGCACTACCAGCGCACCGCCAGCGGCCGCGAGGACTGCGGCCGCCAGCAAGATGACCAGTGCACCGGCCGCTTTCGACGCCACGGGGTTGACCTGGAACGACTGCGTCACGCCGGTGGCTGGCGCGTAGCGGGCGCTGCCGCCTTGCGAGGCGGTGATCGTGCACGTCCCGGCCGCGGCGGTGGTGACGGCAGAGCCCGACACCGTGCACACCGGCGGGGTGTCGGAGGCGAACGTCACCGGCAATCCGGAGGTGGCCGACGCTGACAGGGTGACCGGCGCGCCGACCTGGGCGGCGGGCGGCTGGCTGAAGGTGATCGTCTGCGATTTGCGGCCGGCGTTGACCTGGAACGACTGCGTCACGCCGGTGGCTGGCGCGTAGCGGGCGCTGCCGCCTTGCGAGGCGGTGATCGTGCACGTCCCAGGCGTCACCGTCATGGCGGTGGACCCCGACACCGTGCACACCGGCGGGGTGTCGGAGGCGAACGTCACCGGCAATCCGGAGGTGGCCGACGCTGACAGGGTGACCGGCGCGCCGACCTTGGCGGCGGGCGGCTGGCTGAAGGTGATCGTCTGCGATTTGCGGCCGGGGTGAACCTCGAACGCGCGCGCCACGCCGGGGGCCGGCGCGAAGACGGCGCTGCCGCCCTGCGAGGCGGTGATCGTGCACGTGCCGGGCGCCGCAGTGGTGACGGTGCGACCCGACACCGTGCACACCAGCGGGGTGTCCGAGGCGAACGACACCACCAGCCCCGGTGCCGCTGACGCCGACAAGGTAACCAGCACGCCGACCGCCTCGCCCCCCCGCGGCGCGAAGCGGATCACCTGCCCTTTCTGGCCGGTGCGGACCAGGAACGAGCGCGCCACGTCAGGGGCCGGCGCATAGCGGGCGCTGCCACTCTGCGAGGCGGTGATCACGCACGCTCCGGCCGCCACAGTGGTGACGACGGACCCTGAAACTGTGCATACCAGCGGGGTGTCCGAGGTGAACGACACCGCCAGCCTGGACGACGCGGGCGCCGACAACGTTACCTGCGCCGCCGCCGCCGCATCCGGCAGCTGCTTGAAAGCGATCGTCTGCGGTTTCTTCCCGGCGAAGGCGGCTGTGAGCCAGGCGCGCTGCACTTGCGTGGTTGGGCTGGTTTCCTGGTAGACCCCGGCTGCCAACTTCGCCGGACTGCTCACCATAGCGGCGAGCAGGCAGATTCCCAGGAACCTCCCCACCCAGGACCGGCGCCTGGCAGGGCCAACGGGGACTTTCCCGCCGAGATCATTCAGACCGGCTACCTCACCCGGCGATGGCGGGACCAGGTCCATGACCGCACTCCTTGCCCCCTAACGGAACATCCCGTAAGGGCGTCACTACGTCACGAAGCAGGAGTCCTGGGCTCGCGGGCCAGATACTTGCCCAAAGGTGAGGGACTGCTGACCAGCGCTGCCCGCACGACGACCGTGCCAGACCTGCGTATCAGGCTGGCCAGGGGGCAGCGGACAGCGCGGCGCTCGCCCCTTGCTGACGTTCGCTGCCGCGCTCTGGCTGAGGCTATTGACAGCATCTGGGCCGGCTCGGTAGTGCCGCGTGCGGCATGATCTTCGATGGTTTCCAGCCACTGGACCTGGTCGGCCCGCACGAGGTGTTCCGGTACGCGGGGAGGCTGTCGGGCGGTTGCTGCTGTCAGGTCGCGGCTCGCTGCGCGGGGCCGGTTCGGTCAGGCAGCGGCTTGCC
>WNGB01003505.1_pt1 | contig 32177 bp, 27 predicted proteins | sample 5400681 | NCBI WGS metagenome assembly WNGB01 (sample SAMN13153367, study PRJNA577476) | soil metagenome | isolation source: 115 cm soil or saprolite under grassland replicate 2 | place: USA:California | collected 2016-06-15
GCGCAAAGAACGCCATCATCCGCCCGCTGTACAGCAACTGGTGCAGCGGCGGGTTGTCGAGCGCCAGATCGGGCATGAATGCGATATCAAGCGCGGCGCGCGCGACCAGATCGATCGGCGGTGTGCCTGGCTCGGTGTGGCCGGCCGCTGCCAGCCGCTCGGCGATCTCCTGGCGCGCGGCCAGCACTTCATCGCGATCCAGGTAGCCGGGCAGGTACAGGTAGCCTTCCGCGTGCATCCGCTCACGCAGCGCCATCGGATCATCCAGAAGATCGATCGAGCTTTCGAGCGCGCCAAAGCGCTCCGGTGAGGTATCAATCGCCTGTCCCGACGCGGTCAGGTATGGTACAATAGTGGCATCCCTGCTCATCCAGATCCTCCATTTGGCCCACGGGGGCCGGCTCGAACAATAGATGAATGCCGCTATGATATGCCATGCAACATGCAGAAAGAATAGTGGCTTTGGCAAGAAAAATGTACATTTTGGTATACATATGCCGCAAGCAATCGAAACCCGGCTGCTGTTCCGTAACGATGCGCAAACACCACTCGGTCGGCTGACGATGGCGGGGTTTATCCGCAACAGCGCCGGCGTTGGCAGCGCTGCCATGCGCGTGCTGGGCAGCTACGCGATCGTGTTGCTGCTAGAGGGCAGCGGACGCTACCAGGATGTCAACGGTCGCCAGCAGCGCGTGCAGGCCGGCGACCTACTGCTGGTTTTTCCCGAGCTGGGGCACCGCTATGGGCCAGGCCCAGGCGAGTACTGGAACGAGTTTTATGTAGTGTTCGATGGGCCAGTCTTCGACATGTGGCGTCAGGTCGGGCTGCTCAACCCAGCCCAGCCGATCCAGCACGTCGAGCCGATCGGCGATTGGCTGGCCCGGCTAGAGGACGCCCTACGCGAGCCACGCCCGCTGACGGTCGCGGGCCGCACGAGTGAGATTGGACGCTTTCTGCATGTGCTGACCGATATCGTCGCACCGAACAGTTTGGAGTCGCCAGTTGTGCTGGAACCGCTCTGGCTAGCGCGCGCATGCACGTTGCTGGAGGCCGAGCTCACACAGGATGTCGACCTGCGGGCCGTCGCCGGCGCGGTTGGCATTCCGTATGAAACATTTCGCAAACGCTTCCAGCAGCATATCGGCGTCTCGCCGGCGCGCTACCGTGCTATTCGGCGCATCGACGCCGCCTGCGCTATGCTTCAGCAGCCCGGCCCAACCATGCGCGCGATCGCGGCCAGCCTGGGCTTCAGCGATGAGTTTCACTTCTCGCGGCGCTTCAAGCAGATCACCGGCATGTCGCCACGCGAGTTTCGCCGGCTGCTGCCGCACGCGGCCGACAGCGCACAATGATCCGGCTGCTCGACGATCAATCGTGCGCGCGCTGCCCAGCGCTGGTGGCCAGCCGCTGCCGGATCGTGCATGGCTACGGCGACCCAAGCGCACGGATCGCATTTATCGGTGAAGCGCCCGGCCGCCACGGCGCCGACCGCACCGGCGTGCCGTTCAGCGGCGATAAATCCGGCCGCGCGCTTCAACGTATGCTGATCGAGCTAGGGATGTCGGAAGATCAGCAGCCGAGCGACCAGCCACACTTGCGCTGCTTCGTAACCAACATCGTGCGTTGCTGCCCGCCGGCGAACCGCACCCCCACCTTGCGCGAGCAGGCCAGCTGCGCGCCGTTCCTGGAGGCCGAGCTTGACGCGATCGATCCGCAGATCATCGTGCCGATCGGGCTGCCGGCGCTGCGAGCGGTGGCGCGGCGATACCTTGGCAAGGTTCCGCGCGCCATTCGCCCTCTGCACGCCACACCAATCTACAGCGCGGGGCGCATAATCGTACCGTTGATTCACCCCTCCCGAATTTCACGCGCGCAGATTGAGGCGTTTGTGGCAGCGATATGGCGGGTGATCGAACCACTGAGGCGCTGAGGGGGTGAGCGCGCTGACGATGGACGATAGACGATGGACGCTCACGACATCGTCCATCGTCCATCGTCGCAACGAGCAAGTAATAAGTGCCGACATGCCCTATTTCACGCTGCATCCATCGGCACAATCAGCCGCTAATGCCATGTTATCGCTCAGAATCTCATCTAGCGATCGGCTCCCGAACCGGAAGCGGTTCTGCGCGACCCACAGCACGACGCGCCGCGCCAGCGGGAGCATGTCGGGCGAACTGAGCCGAAGCGACCAGGCTCGGTAGTCGTGTAGCGCCCATAGACACATCAAGAAAGCCTTAGCTTCGCTATAGACCGCGCCATCGTCGTCGATCACCGTCAGCTCCGATGTCGTCGCAGCGTGATCCAGCGCGGGAAAGCGACGCCGTGCCTCTTGCGAGCCAGCCGGCACAAACGCCAGCTGCACATACGCCGGCTGTGCTTCGAGCCAGGCGCGCAGGTGGCTACACAGATTGCAGCGCGCATCGAACAGCACCGTGAGCGTGTCCATAGCTCAGACCCGCTGGGTGGCAGTGTGGGCGTCGGGCGCGACCGGCGGCGCGGCAAAGGGCAGCTGCGCCCGACGGCGGATGCGCGTGAACAGGTACAGGTTGAAGAAGTGCATCGCGCCCAGCACCAGCAGCACAAGGCCGATCTTGATCGAGAGCGCCTCAATGCTTGCCTGTGGGCTCTCGACTGGGCTGGCGATCTTGAGCATCAGGCTCACGTAACCCAGGTTGATCAGGTAGAAGCCGACCACTAGCAGGTGGTTGACCGAGTCGGCCAGGGCTTCGTTGCCATGGAACACATCGACGAGGAACAGCCGGCCGTTCTTGAACAGTGTCTGGGCGACCCAGACGGTCAGCGCGATGCTGATGATGAGATACAGCAAGTAGGTGATGACGATTGGATTCATGATGTCCTCCTGCATAAATGAACGTGTTCACTATCTACAGTATAGGATAATCCACTTGAATTGTCAAGTGCTATTTTTCACAAGCTTGGTATGTTGACGTAGCAGAGGAGGTGTGGGGGCGGCGCCCAGCGGGTACCCGGCCGCCCCCAAGATAACCGTATTGTTGGCTGTGTTGCGCGCTTCGCGCGCAACACAGCCAATAACAGGAGCAGATTTCTTGGAGGGCCTGTCGCCCTCAAAGGCTATCACTTGGGTAAGTTCCATTTACCTACATTAGAGCGCGCCGCCAAACACCGGCTCAATCGCCCGCGCCAGCCGCGCCAGGGCTTTCGATATCGGCGGCATGCGCAGAACAGGGCGCACCAACGCCAGCGTATCGCGCGCCAGCTTGATCAGGTCATCGGTGGCGTGCTGATCGGGGCTGCGATCGTGCAGCCAAAACAGCAGCAGCGCCAGGTGCAGCGCGTACAGCACAGTCGCCAGCTGGCGCGCCTGGCGCTCGCGCGGCGCGTCGGTGGCGCCACGCACGAGGTCATAGAAGACATGGCTCACGCGCTCGCGAATATCCGCGGTTTGGGCGCCCAGCACCGCAACACCGGAATTGGGCGTCAGCGCCGCGCCGAACAGCGCGCCAAATGCATCGCGATACGGTGCGATCTGTGCGATCTTCGCGTGCATCGCCTGCGCGAAGCGATCGGCGATCGGCGCCGGCGACAACGACTGCACATATGCCTCCTGCTCATTGGCTGTACGCTGATACAAGGCCAACACCAGGTCTTCCTTGCGCGCGAAGTAGCGGTAAGTCAGCCCAAGCGAACACTCCGCAGCCGCAGCGATATCGCGCATGGTCGTGGCATCGTAGCCCTTCTCGATAAACAGCCCAAGCGCTGTATCCAGGATGTGCTCACGCGTACGCTCGCCTTTAGGTGTGAGCTGTGTGGCTTGCGCAGTTGGCATAGTTGCTCCAGGCTGGTTTAAGTGAACTTGTTCAGTTTATAGTAGCACAACAGTTAGAACTTACGCAAGTTCCTTCGGCAAACGCTTTCTAGCCTGCCCTTCGACAGGCTCAGGATGTACGGCAGCAAGGTACTTCTTCTTTTAGGCTGTACTTCGTTTTTCGCTCGGAGAGCGAAAAACGAAGTACAAATGGTAGCATGATACTTTCCTTTTTTTGGGTATTGGTTTTCGCCCGGCCGGGCGAAAACCAATACCCGAACAGTTACAAGTCATCCGCGAGCGAAAACGTGGAAGACAAAACGAGGATAGGACGGCGTATTGACGCCCTGTGTTCGCCGTGCTACCATTGCGCGCGGAACGTGCTGCAAGCTGTAACCCGTGAGCCGAGTATAGATGACACAAATCCTACTGATCTTCGTGACCGCGCTTACATTCTCGATCCTTGGCACGCCGATCGCGCGGCGGCTGGCGCTGCATACCGGCGTGGTGGATGCGCCAAGCGCGCGCAAGCTTCACGGCGCGCCGGTGCCGCTGCTGGGTGGCGCGGCGATCTATGCCGGATTCATGCTGGCGCTGCTGTTCCTGGGCGATCGCTTCTATGTTCGCGAGCTGGTGGGCATTCTGCTCGGCGCAACGCTGGTCTCGCTGTTCGGCCTGGCCGACGACCACTGGGGGATGCACGCCTACCTGAAGCTATGTGGGCAGGTGTTAGCCGGCATGATCTTGATTCTCGGCGGCACGCAGGTCAGCCTGTTCGCCAACCCGTGGCTGAACTGGGCGATCACGCTGCTGTGGATCGTTGGCATCACTAATGCGCTTAATCTGCTCGATAATATGGATGGCCTCTCCGGCGGCGTCACAACTGTGGCGGCCACGTTCTTCCTGCTGCTCGCGGCGATGGGCCGCCCGCCGCAGGTGCTCGTCGGCGCGCTGGCGGCAGCGCTGGTGGGCGCGTGCGTTGGCTTCCTGCGCTATAATCTGAACCCAGCGACGATCTTTATGGGCGACGCCGGCGCCCTGTTTCTGGGCTTCCTGCTGGCCGCACTAGGCATCAAGCTGCGCTTCCCTTCGAATGTGCCGTGGATTACATGGCTGGTGCCACTGTGTGTGCTGGCGCTGCCGATCTTCGATACCAGCCTCGTATTCATCTCACGGCTACGGCGCGGCAAGAACCCGCTGACTACGCCAGGAAAAGACCATCTCTCGCATCGGCTGGTGGCGCTGGGCCTGACGCGGCGGGAGGCCGTGCTGACGTGCTACCTGATTGGCGGCGCTTGCGGGCTGGTGGCGGTCTACATCGCACAAGCGCGCTTTCCCGATGGCTATGTCGCCGCTGGCCTGCTGGCGCTGGCCGGGCTGGCTGGGATTATCTGGCTGGAGCGTGTCTGTCCAAGCGGCGTACCGAGAAGCATCTGAGATAAGGGAGGACGATCATGCTGACGGACGAACAGCTGGGATTCTATCACGAGCAGGGCTATCTGCTGGTCGAGCGCATGTTCACGCTGGAGGAGTCGGCGGCGTTGCGAAAGGAATGCCATGAGCTGGCGACCCGACTCTCGGCCGAGCGCAATATCGATGCTACCTGGGGCAGCGCACGCGAAGTCAACGCGCAGGCTAAAACGACTGCCGTGTTGCACTGCCACGATGTGCAATTCTACTCAGCGGCGTTCAGCCGCCTGATCGTCGATGAGCGACTTACCGGCGCGGCAGCCGCGATTATCGGCAGCCCTAATGTGCAGCTGCATCATTCAAAAATGTTCATCAAGCCGCCCGAGCGCGGGTCGCCCTTCCCAATGCACCAGGATCAGCCGTTCTTCCCGCACGTGTACCATAGCATGATCGCAGCGATCGTCCACTTCGACGACGCCCCGATCGAGAAGGGCTGTGTGCGGGTGGTGCCTGGCAGCCATAAGCGCGGGCCGCTGGCCCATGTTGCAGATGGCGGCTGGCACCTGCCGTTCGAGCAGTATCCAATCGAGTCGGCCAGGCCGTGCCCGGCCCGCGCCGGCGATGTGCTGTTCTTCAGCTACTTGACAATCCACGGCTCAGGGATCAACGTCAGCGATGAGGCGCGCACAACGGTGCTGATTCAGATGCGCGACCCGGCCGACCCGCCAGCGGTGAAGACCCACGAGTCGCGCGGCCAGGGCATGATGCTGCGCGGAGTCGCCCCGATCTCTGCCCCAGTGGTGCCAGCAGAGGCAATGGGCAATGCACAGCGTATGTAATTCATAGGACTTACGCAAGTAGGAGGTTTGGAGGGCCTTACGGCCCTCCGAGAATTTTCTTTCCGCCCGCTGTGGGCGGCAGAGCCGCCCGTAGCGGGCGGAAAAAGAGAAGTCTAGGCGAGGAGAGAAGGATGGCGCAAGACACAACCAAACGATCAGGGTCCGAGGGCACGCTAGCCTGGCCAAGCCGTCTCGCGGCGGCGGTCGCAGATATCGGCAGGATGCCCGCAGCCTCCACGACGACTGAACGAATGACGGTCGGCCAGCTGCAACTCCAGCTGTTTATGACCAGCTTCGTGATCCTGTTTTTCGAGCTGGCATGCATCCGCTGGGTGCCCGCGCATGTGCGGCTGCTGAGCTACTTCATGAACTTCATCCTGCTGGCGGCGTTCCTAGGGATCGGCGTCGGCATTCTCGCGGGCCGGCGCGAACGGCTCTGGCTGCCGCCGTTTCCGATCATGCTGGTGGCGCTGGTGCTGGTGATCGCCTTCAATCGCTTCGACTTTCAGATCGCTTCGACCCAGGTGCTGTACTACGGCGCGGGCGAGGTCGCTGCGGCAAACGAGCATTATTTCGTGCTGCCGCTGATCTTCATCCTGGTGGCGCTAACCTTCGTGCCATTGGCCCGGCCGCTCGGCCGCCTGCTCAACGCGCTCCCGCCGCTGCAAGCCTACGCGATCGACATCGCCGGCAGCCTGGCTGGGATCGCGGTCTTTTTTGTGATGTCGTATCTGGCGCTGCCACCGCTAATCTGGTTCGCGCTGCTGGCACTGGCGTTGCTGCCATTGCTACGCCCACGTGAGATCTGGCTGGCGCTGCCATGCCTGCTGGCAACGCTCTTCGTCGTCTACCGGCTCGGGATCGGCAGCGTCTGGTCACCTTACTATCGCATTCAGGTCTACCCGAATCAGCTGGGCGGCTATGTCGTCAACGTAAACAATTCCGGCCACCAGGAGACGATGCCATACCTCGACAAAGAGACATTCTACTTCCGCGCCTACGACCTGCTGGGCCAGCCGCCATTCAAGCGCGTGCTTGTGCTGGGCGCCGGCACCGGCTCCGATGTGGCAATTGCGCTGCACAATGGCGCCGAGCACGTCGACGCGGTTGAGATCGACCCGCGCATCTACCAGCTTGGACAGACGCTCCACCCCGACAAGCCCTACGCCGACCCACGGGTGAGCATTCATATCGACGACGGGCGCGCGTTTCTGCGCAACAGCCACGACCAGTACGACCTGATCGTCTTCGCGCTGCCCGACTCGCTGACGCTGACATCGGGCTACTCAAGCCTGCGGCTCGAAAGCTTCTTGCTGACGACCGATGCCATCCGGCAGGCCCGCGCGCGCCTGGCCGACGACGGATTGCTGGTGATGTACAACTACTACCGCCAGGATTGGCTGGTGCGCAAGCTGGCCGGTATGGTCGAAACAGCTTTCGGCGCGCCGCCGTATGTGACCACTTATGGCGCCTGGGGCCGCGCCGCCGCGTTCATGGCCGGCCCGCGGCTGGCGCGGCTCGACCCCGCGCTAGATGCGCCATACAGTGAGCGGCCGGGCATCACCGCACCAGGGCGGGGCAAATGGATGCCGGTGATCGGCCAGGGCCGGCTCACGGGCGACCCGAATCGCACGCTCGCGACCGACGACTGGCCGTTCGTCTACATGCCCGAGCCGGCCGTACCGGCGATCTACCTGGCGTCGCTGGGCATGGCCGCGCTGATCGCATTGGCGCTGCTGCTGGTAGTGGCGCCGCGTGGCGCGCTACGGCGGTTCGACTGGCACTTCTTCTTCCTAGGCGCGGCCTTCATGCTGCTCGAAACGCGCAGCCTTGTGACGTTCGCATTACTGTTCGGCACCACCTGGATGGTCAACTCATTGGTGTTCTTCGCCATCCTGCTGAGCGTGCTGCTGGCGATTCTGTTCAACGCACGCTTCAAGATTACCCGCCCATGGCCGCTGTATGTGCTGCTGTTCGCCACTGTGCTGCTGAACTATGGCCTGCCGCTCCAGACGCTGCTGGGGATTGAGTCGCCGGCGCTGCGCTACACGCTGGCCAGTGTGCTGACATTTACGCCGATCTTCCTGGCGAACGTCGTATTCAGTCGCTCGTTCCGCGACACGCAATCGGCGGATATTGCATTCGCATCGAATCTGATCGGCGTCATGGTCGGCGGCATGTTCGAATATCTCGCGCTGGCGACTGGCTACCAATCGCTGCTGCTGCTGGTTGTCGTGTTCTATGCGCTAGCACTGATTCCCTGGCGGCGCCAGCGCGAGCCGGCGCTCGGCGCGAGTGCTGCGGCCGTGATCGATCAATAGTACGACTTACACGGTGGCCTGGATGTGATCATTCGCAGCGGTGCTTTATCTTCTTTTGTGGTTCATTTTTTCGCTCTGCGAGCGAAAAAATGAACCACACATACAATGGCAAGTACCTTGTCCAATATCCTCTCCGACCAACGACCGATTGACGGCGCGTGCAGGCTCTGGTATGCTTCCGGGCACAAAGCGACGATGGAGCTGAGTAGCAGAAGCACCTGAAGTTCAGAGAGCTGCCGGCGCTGCGATGGTGGCCTTCAGACCCTGCGAAGACCCTCCTGAGCGTGGAGAAAACAGAATTGCAGATTGCATATTGCATATTGAAAAGCGCTGGGCTATTTTTCAATATGCAATATGCAATCTGCAATTCCTAGTAAGCTCCGCCGGCTGCCCCCGTTACCGGGCCTGAAGGTCGCTGCCCTGCCCAGGACAGTGGCGAAGCTGCGGTGGCACCACGAGAAGGTCTCCCTCGTCCGCGCGACGAGCGGGGGCCTTTTTAGTGCTGAGGACTAAGGACTGAGGACTGAGTAAGCTTGCAGATCTTACTCAGTCCTCAGTCCTTAGTCCTCAGTCCTGATATTGGAGGTGTCATCTCATGGAACGAATCTGGACATCGGAGATCGGCCAACACGCCGGCGCGCGGGTGCGACTGGCGGGCTGGCTACACCGGCTGCGGCAGCTGAAGGACGTCAGCTTCCTGGTGCTGCGCGATGCCAAAGGGCTGGCGCAGATCGTGGTCGAAGACCCAGCGCTGGCCGAGCAGCTGGCGCAGCTGCCCAACGAGTCGGTGCTGGAGATCGAGGGCCTGGCGGTAGCAGAGCCACAGGCGCCTGCCGGCGTAGAGATTCACCAGCCGGCGATCCACGTGCTAGCGAAAGCCGTCGAGGCGCCGCCGCTCGATCTGTACCGCCCCACGCTCAAGGCCCAGCTGCCCACGATCCTCGATCACGCGCCGATTGCTCTACGGCACCCGCGCCAGCGTGCGCTGTTTCGGCTGGCCGCAGCATCAATGGCCGGCTTCCGGGCCACGCTGGCCGCGCGCGACTTTGTGGAGATCCAGACGCCCAAGATCGTCGGCGCGGCCACCGAGGGCGGCGCGAATGTGTTTGCGATCGACTACTTCGGCGTGCCGGCCTATCTATCGCAGAGCCCACAGCTCTACAAGCAGATCATGGTCGGCGTGTTCGAGCGGGTCTTCGAGGTTGGCCCGGCGTTTCGGGCCGAGCCGCACGACACACCGCGCCACATCAACGAGTTCGTCTCGCTCGATGTCGAGCAGGGCTTCATCCGCGACCACTTCGACGTGATGGAGACGCTCAACCGCGTGCTGGAAGGCATGCTGGCGGCGATTCAGGAGCAAGCCGCCGATGCGCTGGCGCTGCTGGGCACGCGCAATGCGCCGCTGCAGCTGCCGCGACTACCACACACCATCCCGTCGATCCATTTCGCCGATGCGCTCGACCTGTTTTCCAAAGCCAACGGTGAGGATGTGCGTGGCGAGCCCGACCTTGCGCCGATTCACGAGCGCTGGCTGGGCGAGTGGGCCAGCCGCGAGCACCATTCAGACTTCCTGTTCGTGTGGGGCTACCCAACCGCCAAACGCGCGTTCTACACCTACCCCGACCCCGAGCGGCCGGCGTCTTCGCGCGGCTTCGACCTGCTGTTCCGTGGGCTGGAGCTTGTGTCGGGCGGCCAGCGGCTGCATCGCTATGAGGATTATCTGGCGGTGCTGGCGGCGCGCGGCATGAATCCCGAATCGTTCGAGGGCTACCTGGAGGCCTTCAAGCATGGCATGCCGCCGCACGGTGGCTTCGCGATCGGGCTGGAGCGCTGGGTGGCCCGGTTGGTCGAGGCGCCGAACATCCGCGAGACCACACTGTTCCCGCGCGACCTGACGCGGCTGATGCCGTAACCTGACGAACGACCAACGACGAAGGACGAAAGCGACGTGCGCTTGTCCTTCGTCGTTGGTCGTTCGTCTTTGGTCAATTGGCAAGCAGGCCAGCGCGCGCGAGCAGCGCCTCAACCTCGGAGAAATCACGCTCCGGCGCATCAGCAGCTGGCAGCTGGAGCGCCGCGATATGCTGGCGATAGGGCGCGGCGATCCGCTCGGCCTCGGCGATCATTGCGGTATAGGTGGCGGCATCCATGACTGCTGGCGCTGCCAGCGTAGCTGGCTGCTTCAGCGCGCGCGGGGCATACGCCCGGCGAAACGGGGCAAGGATGCCTGCAAATGTATTGAACATAAATGTAGCAACAAGAGTGTTCATAATACCTCCAATCGGGCGACGTGAATGAGCGCTTTGATCATGTAGAACGTAAGCCGGCGCCAATAAGTTCTACTATATGAACGAATTGTGAGCTGGAATTCGTCCAATCGCCCGATTTGTCATCGACCTTGGGAAATTGCAGAAAGCGTGCCATCAAATCAATAGGGTGTGGCCACAATCCGTGGGCGCTCGCCCTCCCACAGGTTGATTGAGTTGTAATTGACGCCGCCACACACAACCTGCGGGAGGGTTTCCACCAAAAGGCGAAGGCCGAAGATCTAGCTAAATCGGCATGAACACGCGCTTCTTGTCATCCGGTGCCTTCGTCGTGCCGGCTGGGAAAAGCTGCCTTGAGCTCGTCGCGCAGCAGCTTGCCAGCGGCGTTGCGCGGCAGCGTGGCAGCGAAGCGCACCAACTTGGGGACTTTGTAGCCGGCCAGCCGCTCACGACAGAAGTCGATCAGCTCGGCATCACTAGCTGCCATTCCACCCCGCAGCTTGACCGCGGCCGCCGGCACGTGGCCCCAGCGCGCGTCGGGCAGGCCGACGACGGCAGCCTCCTCGACAGCCGGGTGCGCCAGCAGCACCGCCTCGATCTCGGCTGGGTAGATGTTCTCGCCGCCGGAGATGATCAGGTCGTGGCGGCGGCTGACGACATACAGATAGCCTTCGGCATCCAGGTAGCCCAGGTCGCCAGTGTGCAGCCAGCCATCGCGCAGCATCTGCGCGGTCTCCTCGGGCCGATTAATATAGCCGCGCATCACGGTCGGGCCACGCACCAGAATCTCGCCAACATCCGTAGCGCCAGCCGACACGATCCGCAGCTCGGTCGGCAATAGCGGCTGGCCGGCTGAGCCGAGCTTGCGCAGCGCGTCGGCCGGCGCGAGCGTGGCCACCTGCGATGCTGTCTCGGTCAGGCCATAGGTCTGCACCACAGGCACGCCACGCGCCGCACAGGCTTCGAGCAACCGCCGGGGGGCCGGGCCGCCGCCCAGCAGCACGCAGCGTAGCGCCGCCGGGTACGACCGATCGCCGCGGTCGTCGAGCATGCGCTGGAGCATGGTGCTAACCACCGAGATGATCGTGACGCCATCTTCGTCGATCGCGCGATTCACAGCGACCGGATCGAAAGAGCTGTGAAGCACAGCCGGGATGCCGTAGATCGCCGCGCGCACCAGGATCGACAGACCTCCGACATGGAACAGTGGCAGCACCGCCAGCCAGCGATCGCCGATGTGGTTGCCCAGGTTCAGCGCCGAGCCAACCGCGCTCCACCAATAGTTGCCGTAGGTCAGCAGCGCGCCCTTCGGCCGTCCGGTGGTGCCCGATGTGTAGATGATTGTGTAAACATCTGAGAGATCGATCGGCGCGCACACTTCCGCCGCAGCCGCGCTCCGCGCGTGTAAGCTCGCAATATCGACAGCCGCGACCGAGTCAGCATCCGCTGCCTGCTTGAGCGCCATCTCGGCCAGCGCCGCCGTGTCGGCATCGTAGATCAGCAGGTGCGCGCCGGAATCTGCGATCTGCCAGGCCAGCTCGGGCGCGGCCAGGCGCGTGTTCAGCGGCACCAGCGTCATGCTGGCGCGCGGGGCGGCATGTGCCAGCGCCACGAACTCGGGGCGATTGCGCAACAACAGCGCAACCCGGCTGCCGGGGGCCGTACCATGTGCCAGCAGCCCACGCGCCATGCCGCTGGCCCAGCGATCGAGCTGGGAAAATGTCCAGCGCGCGCCGGCCGCCAGCAGCGCCGGCTGATCGGGCAGCACGGCGGCGCGGTGAGCCAGCCAGTTGGGCATTAATTGAGCGTCGTTCATCATCTTTATTAGTGTAGCGTCTTTTGCGCTGCGGCGCAAAAGACGCTACACGGGACTTAACGCAAGTATCGTGAAACACAAAGCGTGCCGCGCGCGAATGACTTGGTCATTCGCGCGCGGCACGCTTTGCTATACCAAATGCGCCGAACTAAGCCTAGAACCTCGTCCACAGCGCCTGGTTGTACACCTCGTGATGGAACTGGATCTCGGCACGCTTGATCAGCGTACCCAGCAGACGCGGGCAGCGATCAGCCGAGGCCTGCTTCAGATCGGCGTACTTCCCGACCACTTCCTCGCCGAGAAGTGTTGCATTATGTTCGCTGCTGCGGAAGTTGTCGATCGCGGTGTAGATGTTATCCGGCAGATAGCTCTGGTGCGAGCGAACTCCCTGGGTGATCGGGCCTTCCAGGCCGGTCTTCAGCAGCGTGTACATCACCAGGTACGGGTTGGCGTCTGGGGCGACAGAGCGTACTTCGACGCGCGCCGACTTCTCATTACCGATCGGGATGCGCACCATCGCGCCGCGATTGACTGGCGAGGCATTGATCTGGTTCGGCGCTTCGAAGTGCGGGTCGAGCCGGCGATAGGCGTTGACACTGGAGTTCAGCGCCAGGCAGGTGTCATTCGCACTGCTCAGAATGCGGTCGATGAACTGCCAGCCGGCGTCCGAGAGACCCTCCGCCCCAGTGCCATAGAAGATGTTCTTGCCATCCTTGGAGATCGACAGATTGGTATGCATACCGCTGCCATTCACGCCGGTTACAGGCTTGGGCAGGAAGCTGGCGGTCATCCCAAGCTTGTCGGCCACCTGGCGCGCGATCAGCTTGTACAGGATAATCTGGTCGGCGGCGATCGAGGCCTCGGTGTACGAGTAATTGATCTCAAATTGCGACGGCGCAACCTCGGGGTGATCCTTCTCATTGGCGAAGCCCATCGCGCGCTGCACCTCGGCCACCGTGTCGATAAATGCGCGCAACGGGTCGCCCGGCAGCGAGTGATAGTAGCCACCCTCGTTCACAAACTCAAACTTGCCAAGCGCGCGATAGTTGCGCTCAGCATCGCGGCCATTGAACAGGAAGCCCTCGATCTCATTGGCGGCGTTGCAGGTTAGGCCCTGCTTCTCGTACAGCTCCTGGGTGTAGGCCTTCAAACGCGCGCGCAAATCGGCTGAGTACGGCGAGCCGTCCTTCTCGAGCACATCGCCGAACACCAGCACTTTGCCAGCGCCGAAGAAATCGGCCGGCAACCAGTAGAACGCTGCCCAGTCGATCGCCAGCCGCAGGTCGGATTCCGACTGCACCGTGAAGCCGCGGATCGACGAGCCGTCGAAGGTCAGGTTATCGGCCGACTTGAGCAAGAACTTCTTGTCATAGTCGAGCATATGCAGCCGGCCTTCGAGATCGGTGAACAGAACGGTGACGGCCTTGATGCGCTTCTCATCGGCCAGGTAGCGCAAACGCTCCTCTTGGAGTGCGGCAGGCGACTTGCGCGCCAGCCGCTGCGCCTTGGCCTCAAGGTTCAGATCCTCGAGCTGATCGTAGGGAATCTCAAGAAAATCACGAAGTACGTTTGTCATAGCGGTCCACACCTTTCAGTAACGAATAGATCGACGCGATCAAGGGATGCTGTACACATATTACAGCGCGCTGAAGGGTTCGGTATTGGCTGTCACCTCCTGCCATCCGCTGGCATACAGGGCCACTTGACGCTCATCAATGCTCACGCCCAATCCCGGTTGATCGGGCACATACAGAGCGCCATTGCGGACTACCATGGGCTGAACGAGTAAGTCGCCGACAAGCAGCGTGCCAGTAGCGAGACCACAGGCAAGCGGCGTCGGCAGCGTTGCGGCGAGGTGCAGTGCCGCGGCAACGCCGACACCAGCGTCGATCGTTGTGGTGACAAGAGTTTGAAGGCCAGCCAGCTGGGCCTGGGCGATGATAGCGCGTGCGCGGCGCAGCCCGCCGGCCATCATTGGTTTGATAACTAACACATCGGCAGCGCCCGCGGCGATCACATGCGCCGCCTGCTTCGGCCCACCGACCGATTCATCAGCAGCGATCGGCGTGCGAACCGACGCGCGTACCAGGGCCATCCCAGCTAGGTCATCGGGCGCGACCGGCTGCTCGACGAGCTCAAGCTGGTAGCGCTCGGCGGCGCGAACGATCGCGATCGCTTCCGACACATCCCAGGCGGCGTTGGCGTCGATTCGCAAGCGAATATCCGCGCCGAGTGTTGCCCGTACTGCGGCGATCCGAGCCAGCTCGGCCTCGCCCGTGCCCATGACCCCGACCTTGAGCTTGACGCATAGTATACCAGCTTGCGCAGCTTGTCCAGCAGCGCGGCAGGCTGCGGAAATATCAACAGCGCCGACTGCCGCATTGACCGGCACCGCAGCCGCAGCCCGCAGATCCAGCAGCTTCGCCAGCGGAAGGCCGGCAACTTGCGCCTTTACATCCAGCAGCGCTGTGTCGAAGCCGCACGCAGCGGCGGCCATGCCAGCCTCGGCGTAGTCGAGCCGATCCAGCAGGGCCAATGCGGTATCGAGATCAAGCCCAGCGATGCGTGAGGCCAGCTTCGCGATCCGCGCCAGCGTGTCGTCGAGCGTGCCGCCGCCGAAGGCCGGGAGCGGTGCGGCCTCGCCCAATCCCACCCGGCCGTCATCGGCCGTAACTTGAATGATCGCGCCAAGCCGCGCCTGCTCGCTGCCATGGGCAGTGATGAATGGCATCACGTATGGGATTCGGAACGGAAGCCAGGCAACCCGAACAACACGCATCTTCGCGCCACTACTGATAATTCAAGCTTAACAAGTATACAAAAGGTTACTGGATTGAGTCTTTGTATAAAAACACTGAAATATTGAGGTGTTAAATCGGCTAAATATTACAAATCAAAGCAGCAACCCGATCGCGAGCAGCACCCCAAACAGCATATGCAGCCGGCCTGTGCCGGCCAGCGCACGGTTGAGCGGGCGGCCCTCTAGCATGAAAACCGTGCGAATCAGCGAAACAGCGATCGGCAGCGTCAGCAACGGCAGCAGCGCCCATGTGCTGGTCAGGCTGAGCAGCGGGCCAAGCGGCAGCAGCAGGTAGGCGCCGGCGACCAGCAGCAGGTACTCGACCCGTGTGGCGCGCCGGCCGATCAGCACCGCCAGCGTATGCTTGCGGGCCAGCCGGTCGGTGTCGATGTCGCGCAGGTTGTTCACGACTATAATTGCTGTGACAATCAGCGCCACTGGCAACGCGGCAAACCAGGCCACGGCGGGAACCGCGCTGGTATGCAGGTAGGCCGTGCCGCATACCGCCACCAGGCCAAAGAAGATGAACACAAACAGATCGCCCAGGCCATGGTAGGCCAGCGGGTACGGCCCACCGGTGTACAACACGCCTGCGGCAATTGAGAACAGCCCGATCAGCAAAATCGGCCAGCCGCCGACGAAGACCAGGTATAGCCCGACCAGCGCCGCCAGCCCAAACACCAGCACCATGGCCGACCGCACGGTGTTAGGCGCGATCAGGCCGCTTTGGGTCACACGTACCGGCCCCAGGCGCTCAGCGGTGTCGGCACCCTTGTGGAAATCGAAGTAGTCGTTCGCGAAATTTGTGCCGATCTGAATCAGCACGGCCGCCAGCAGCGCCGCGACAAACACCAGCGGCAGGAAGCCGAACCTGGCGACAGCAGCAGTGCCGACCAGCACCGGCACCACCGCCGCCGGCAGCGTGGGCGGGCGCGCAGCCATCAGCCAGGCGCGCGCCTGGCTGGGGCGGGGCGGAGAAGCATCGATCGCCATATGAGTCTCCTAGACCAAAGACCAAGGACGAAAGACCAAGCTCGTCCTTCGTCCTTCGTCCTTCGTCCTTGGTCAATCTCAATCATGGGAAGCGTCGGAAGCGCCGGAAGTTCGGGCGGCGCTTTTCCATGAACGCCTTGCGGCCCTCCTGTGCCTCCTCGGACATATAGTAGAGCAACGTGGCATCACCGGCAAACTGCTGGAGGCCAGCAGCGCCGTCGGCATCGGCGTTGATTGCGGCCTTGAGGAAGCGGATCGCCATCGGGCTCTTTTCCAGAATCTCGCGCGCCCACTGCACGCCTTCGTCCTCCAAGCGCTCCAGCGGCACCACCGTGTTGACCAGGCCCATGTCCAGCGCCTGCTGAGCATCGTACTGGCGGCACAGATACCAGATCTCACGAGCCTTCTTGTCGCCGACCATACGCGCCAGCAGGTTCGAGCCGTAACCGCCATCGAAGCTGCCGACCTTGGGGCCGGTCTGGCCGAAGATCGCATTCTCAGCTGCGATCGTCAGATCGCAGACGACGTGCAGCACGTGGCCGCCGCCGATCGCATAGCCGGCCACTAGCGCGATCACAGGCTTAGGGAGGATGCGAATCAGCCGCTGGAGATCGAGCACATTCAGGCGCGGCACACCATCCTGGTCGACGTAGCCGCCATGCCCGCGCACACTCTGGTCGCCGCCCGAGCAGAATGCCTTCTCGCCCGCGCCAGTGAACAGGATCACACCAATCGTCTCATCGTCGCGCGCGCGCGCAAAGGCATCCAGCAGCTCGCTGACCGTCTCGGGGCGGAAGGCGTTGCGCTTCTCGGGCCGATTGATTGTGATTTTGGCGATGCCCTCGCCGCCGGCATCGTGCTCGTAGATGATGTCGGTATATGCGTGAACGTTTTTCCACTCGATTGGCATAGCGAGGCTCCTCAGTTATAGCACTTACGCAGTCTGCATTGTCAGGAAGGTTTGGAGCGACGTAGTCCCGCCAAGACTCTATTCTTGTAGGCCACGTTTGTCGGCTTTGCCGACAAACGTGGCCTACAAAAAGGAGATTTTGGGGAGGCTCACCTTCCCAAACCTCACCACTCCAGATTATGTACGTAGAAATTCTAACACGTTCTCTGCAAACGACTGTGGCTGCTCCAGATGCACGGAGTGCCCCACGCCCGGCACAATCACCGCACGGGCATTCGGCAGCGCGGTGGCCATTTGGCTGGCGAGGGCACAATATTTCACATCCAGCTCGCCGGCAATCAACAGCGTTGGAACATCCAGCGACGACAGCCGATCCCAGAGTGATTCCTGGCATCCAGTGCCCATGCCGCGCAGGCTATTCGCTAGGCCAAGCGGGTCGTTCCGCAGCCGCTGCGCGTGTAGCCGTGCGCGCGTGTCTTCCGGCAGCGATGCCTGGCTGGCGAACAGCGGCAGGCGCTCCCAGCGCTCGACAAACGCTGCTAATCCTTCACGCTCGATCGACTCGGCCAGCGCCTCATCGGCGGCGAAGCGCGCCGCCCTCTCGGCCGCGTCGGCGATACCGGGCGAGCTGCTCTCCAGCACCAGCGCACCGGCCCGCTCGGGCGCTACAGCCGCCAGATGCAGCGCGACCCGCCCGCCCATCGAGTAGCCCAGCAGGTCGACGCGCTCAACCTCCAGTGCATCGAGCATGGCCATGAGATCCGCCACGCAGCGCGCCATGTGGTAGCGGCGGGCGTCCGTCGGCGAATCGGAGCGACCATGGCCGATCAAATCTGGTGCAATCGTGCGGAAATGCGGTGGGAGCGAGTCGATGAGCGGCGTCCATGTGGCCGCGCTGCCAGTAAAGCCATGCAGCAGCAGCAGCGGCCGGCCAGCGCCGGACTGCTCGACATTGAGGGTGATGTCGTTAACTTGCATCTGCATGAATGATCCACGAAGGATACTAATATTACAGCGCAACGTCTTACCACACAGCATCCTGAGTAGCGCGTAGCGCGTATCGAAGGGTGCGGCCGGCGATTCGCACCCTTCGATACGCGGTTCCGTTCCGCTGCGGCGTCACTTCACCACTACTCAGAATGCTGGGTCACAGGCTTTTTTCCACCCTTGCGCTGGACTAATAAGGCCACCAAATTTACTCGCGCTCTTCGCGTTCTCCGTGGATCGATTGTTTTGCCAACGCCTTGCTCACAGACTGCCAGATCTCGCGATGGAGCGTCACGTTGCGGGCGCGCTCGGTCGGCACTTCGACGATATGCAGCCCACCGGCCTCGATTCCGCGCTGGACGGCCGTGCGGAACGCCGGCCAGCCAAGAACCCGCTCGTAGCGCGCGCCATACATCTGCGCCAAAGGGCGAAAGTCCAGTCCATGCGGTGTACCGAAGAGCGTCTCGAAATGCTCGGGATCGCCGGCCTGCGGCAGGAACGAGAAGATGCCGCCGCCGTCGTTGTTCAGCAGGATGATTGTCAGGTTCAAGTGATGCTGCATGGCAGCCAGCAGGCCGTTCGAGTCGTGGTAGAACGACAGATCGCCGATCACCAGCACGGTTGGCCCAAGGCCGGCGGCGGCGGCGCCAAGCGCGCTCGACACCACGCCGTCGATGCCATTCGCGCCGCGATTGGCAAGCAGGCGAATCGCATGATCGCCGCCAGGGAAGAATGTGTCCAGGTCGCGGATCGGCATGCTGTTGCCGGCGTATAGCAGCGCGCCATCGGGCAGCAGCGCGGCTAGCTCGGCGAAGACCCGGCCCTCGAAAAGCTCATCGAGCGCTTCAAATCGCGCCGCGATCGCCGCGCGGGCGATGCGGTCGGCCGACTGCCACGTGCGCGCCCACGCTGAGCTTTTATGTTGCCAGATCGGAGTCGAGGCTTTAGCCGGTTCGCTGGCACTGAACCCAGCTAAAGCCTCGACTCCCTGCCTAAGGATAGCCTCGCACAGCGACCGCGCGTCGGCATAGATCATGTCGGAGGCCAGCAGGGTCGGCTCGTTCCAGCCGCCGTCGCCATCCACGACGATCAGGCGGCAGCTTTGATGATGCTGAAGGTAGAGCAGCAGCGGCTTCGACACCGGCATGGCCCCAAAGCGCAGCACAACATCCAGCGCGAACCGCTCGACGAAGGCGCCATCGCGCAGAAAGGCATCGTAGCAATCCAGCACCAGCGCGCGATCGTGATCGCCATTGCGCAAGCCGGAAAGCGGATCAGCCAGAATCGGGTAGCCAAGCGCGCCTGCCAGCCGCGTAAGCACATCCGATAGCTCCGGATCATCTTGTGGCCCGCAGATGATCAAGCCGCGCGGCGCGGCGCTCAGGTCGGCGGCAAGCGCGGCGACGAGCGCGGCATCGGGCGCGCGCAAACCGGCCGACACCGTCACATACGGGCGGTCTTCCGCACGCGCCGCTGGAGCGGTTAGAGCCGCAGCGGGGTTAGGCAGCAGTGGCTCACGGTAAGGGCAGTTGATCTGCACCGGGCCAGCCGGGCTGCGGCGGGACAGCGCGACCGCGCGACCAGCCACCGTGCGAGTGTAGCGCAGCATCTCGGGCGCCGCGTCGGGCTCAGCCAGATCCACAAACCACTTGACGTGCGCGCCAAACAGGTTGATCTGGTTGATCGTCTGTGGCGCGCCGACATCGCGCAGCTCATGCGGACGGTCGGCGGTGAGCACCACCAGCGGGATGCGTGCGCAGAACGCTTCGACCACGGCGGGCATGAAGTTCGCCGCCGCCGTGCCGGAAGTGCAAACTAGCACCACCGGCTCACGCAGCGTTTTCGCCAGGCCGAGGCCAAAGAATGCCGCCGAGCGCTCGTCGAGGTGCATCCAGAGCTTTGCCGTGGGGTGGCGCGCGATCGTCAGCGCCAGCGGCGTCGAGCGCGAGCCGGGGCAGACGCAGAAGTGGCGCACGCCTGAGCGCACTAGCTCATCCACGAACGCGCCGACCGAGACGGACAGGGCATACTGTATTTCAGTGTTAGGCGTTGCCAAAGGATGACTTTCGGTTTGTAGAGCGATCAAAAATGAGGGCCGTGCGAATTAAAGATCATTCCACAACTCGGATAGTGTGACAAGATGACAAGCTGACAAGCTGAGGAGCAGCATCTTGTCAGCCTGTCATCTTGTCATCTTGTTCCCCACCCAGCGCCGCCAGCACCGGGCGCAGCTTGAGACACGACTCGGCGTACTCGCGATCGGGATCCGATCCGGCGACAATACCACAGCCGGCGAAGAGCGTAGCTTCAGCGCCCTGCAGCAGCGCCGAGCGAATCGCCACCGCAAACTCGCCCTCGCCGTGCGCATCCATCCAGCCGACCGGCGCGGCATACCAGCCACGATCCATGCCCTCGAAGCGGCGGATTATTTCCAGCGCGGGCGCGCGTGGGACACCGCCCATGGCCGGTGTGGGATGCAGGCGGGCGACGAGATCGAGGATGCTGCGCCCACGATCGGCGCGACCAACGATCGGCGTAAACAGGTGCTGCACATTGCGCAGCTTCATCAGCGAAAGCGGGCCAGCCGATAGCTGCTCGCCGCACACATCCGCCAGCGCATCGCAGATTGCACGAACCACAAACTCATGCTCGGCGCGATCCTTGGCGCTCGACATCAACTCCGCGCCAAGGCGCTGATCCTGCTCGGCTGTCGCACCACGCGCGATCGATCCGGCCAGGCATGTCGCGCGGAGGGCCCCATCGCGCAGGCGCACCAGCCGCTCGGGCGACGCGCCCAAGAAGCAGCGATCGCCACGCGCCACCGCAAAGACGAAGCAGTCGGCGTAATCTGCGCGCAGTCGGCCGACCACCAGCGCGGGATCGAACACCGCCCGGCCTTCGACATGATATTGGCGCGCCAGCACGACCTTGCCCAGATCGCCGCGCCGCATATTCTGCTCGACCTGCCGGACGATCGCCTTCCACTGCTCAGCCGGCATGACATCCTCGCCGTAGCGAACCCCGCCGGCCGGCAACAGACCCGCCGATAGCGGCTCGCCGTCGAACAGCTCATAGATTCGCGCTACGACATCAGCTTCGGCATCGAGCGTGCTATCCGGCTCGAACATTGTATTGATCGTGAGCCACGCCGCACCGTCGGCGGATGTCAGCACATAGCGTGGCAGCACCAGCAGGCCATCCGGGTAGCCTTCCCATAGCGGCATCGCCGGGCGCTGCGGGTCGAACGAAAAGCCGCCCATCAGCAGCGGCCCGGTGCTCGGCACAGCGAAGGGGTCATCGATCAGCGCATCCGCGCACAGCTCACGCCAAATAGCGGCGGCATCGACGAAGCGGCCTGCGCCGGCCAGCGCCAGTGTCCAGGCGGCATCTACACCGGCGATCGCATATTCCGCGCCGGGGTTCGACCAGAAAAAGCGTTCGTCGGCCAAGCTGGCCCCACGCGCAAAAAAATCCAGCGGATCGCACTGCGGCGCGCGCAGCACCATGCTCACCAGCGTGGGCCGGCCGCTGCGCTGGGCCTGATCTAGGCCCGCAGCAAGCCGCGCGTGGATGCGGTGCTCGGGAATGGTGATGGCAGTGTCAATTATCATACCGACTCATTCTAATCTTTCCTATCAGCTGTGTTAATTGTACCAAAAATCACAACTTTTTCAAGCGGGAATGGCGCGTTGCTGCTTTCAATAACCCGACGTACGCAATCGTTTCCCACAGGGAGGTTTGGCGGGCTGCAAGCCCGCCAAGAAACTCTCATTTCGACGGTGTGGGGGCGACGCCCAAAGGGCACCCGGCCGCCCCCACACCCCGCCACTACACATTGTCGTTAAGCATCACATAGTGGATGTGATCTTCCCAGACGCGATTGATCTTCAGATACTGCCGCGCCAAACCCTCTTCCATAAACCCTAGCTTCTCGAGCACGCGGCGCGAACGCAGATTGCGCGGCATGACATTAGCCTCGATCCGGTGCAGCTGCATCTCGTCGAATGCGAATGCAATTGCGCGCCGCAACGCCTCAGTCATGAAGCCCTGGTTGACCTCGCGCTCATCGAGCTGATAGCCGAGGTGGCACGACTGAAACGCGCCGCGCACAATATTGTTGAATGCAATATTGCCGATCGCGGTCGTAAAACCGGCATCCTCACGCCTGAAGAGCCAGAAGCGTGCCAAACGGCCTTCTTTCATCAGACCGAGCTCAACCCGCAAACGCTCTTGATGGTAAGGCAGGGTATAGAACTCAGCCGCAGGGGTAGGGTTCCACTCGATCAGGAAGGCGCGGTTGCGTGCGTAGTAGTCGAGCGACTGCCCCGCGAAGTCAGGGCCGATCACTTTTAAGCGCAGGCGGTCGGTTAGCAGTTCAAGATTTTCGATACTTTGTATGTTTCCCTCGCAATTCAATGCGGGCACAACATCAAACAAGGTTTTGGGTGTTAGGTATTGGGCTTTGCAGTACCAGGTATCCAACACCCGGCACCCAAACACCTGCGCTGAAAGCGCATAGTATAACATGACCGCCGATTCAAGCTCCCCACCACTTGACCACCCTGCGCTCCTGCGGTAGAGTCATGCAACACCTGCGCCAGCATCGAGGCACCTATGGATCCAAACACCATCACACCCGCACTCGCCGCGCTGGCCGCCTTTCCCGATCTTCACGAACAGGTCGGCCGCTCGGTCGCCGCGCAGGCGCGCAGGATCGCCGAGCGCCAGGCGCACTACATCGGTCGGCCAGCGCTGCTCAAATCGCTGGACGAGCGCATCCGCGCGACCGACGGTGGGCTGATCGCGCTGGAAGGCGCGCCCGGCAGCGGCGCCACTGCGCTGCTGTGTTGCCTGGCCGCGACACGACCATATGCCTTCTGGCTGCCCGAAGATGACGGCGGCGACGGTGTCGCGGCGCTGTACGCCCAGCTATTGGCCCTACACCAGCTGCCGATCGCGCTGATACCACCGGCGGTCGATCGCGACGCGACAGCGCTGGAGCAGCTGTTGGCCGAGGCCGGCGCGGCGCGCCCAGCCGGCGACCCACTCGTGGTGCTGATCGGCCGACCGCCGGACGACCAGGCGATACCGTTCGCCCCACTATTCCCGGCGACGATCCCACCAGGTGTGGTGATCGTGCTGGCCTGCGCGCCAAAAGCAACCTTGCCTCTGCGGGCTGCCGCGCGCCTGGCGCTTCCGGCGGCCGGCACACGGCTTCAGCAACGATTGACCCAAGCCGCCATTCAACGCGGCTGTGCGCCGGAGCTGGCACCAGCGATCGCGGCGTGCAGCCATGGCGCGTTCCTGTACGCCTACCTCGCCACCGGGCTGCTGCGATCGGGCGGGCTGCATCCACGTACGCTGCCTGATGGGCTTGCGGCGCTGCACCAAGCCTGGTGGCAGCAGCTGAACCGACCCGAGCGCTGGCTCGCGGCCGTGATCGCAGCCGCTGGCGAGCCGCTCGATCTCGCGACCTGGGCAGCGGTGGCCGGAACCGCGCAAGACGATGCTCAGCACTGGATCCGGCGCTGGCAGCCATTCCTCGAAGTCATCGACAAGCGCGTCCAGCTCTACCACTCGGCAACTCGCACGTTCATCGTCGAGCAATCGGGCGATCAGCTCGCCGGCGCGCATGCCGCCTATGTGATGCTAGCCCGCGAGCGATCCGGCACGCTGCTCGAACAGATCCAGCCTGAGAATGAAGGCTACCTGGTGCGCCAGCTCGCCCGGCATGTCGCGCTGAGCGATCCCGCCACCCAGATTGAAACAGCGCCGGAGATCGCCAGCCGCGCCTGGGTGGTGGCGCGCGAGCGCGCAAGCGGAACCATGCGCGCCGCCGCACAGGACATCGCCTGGGTGATCAGAGCGACCGCCGACGGCAGCGACACCCTTCAATTGGCGCGCCGTGTCGCAATGGGCGGCACGTTGACGCTGCTGGCGCGGCGGCTGGCTCCCGATGCGGCGGCGGACGCATTTGAGCGAGCTATCAACAGCGGCGGCGCGCGCGACCCAACGCTCAAGCGCGTGCGCGCGATGCTCGACCAGCTCCCCGATGGACGCGACAAAGCCCAGGCGCTGCGCCAGCTTGGCGAGGCATGCTATGGGCTGCGGATGCGCGCATCGGCCATGCGCATGCTTTCCGAAGCGCTGGATCTGGAGGCGCCCGGGCCACCGCGCACATGGCGCGACGAGCGAGAGGAAACGCTGATAGCGTTCGCGCGCGCCGCCACCGCGATCGACCTGCCGCAGACCGCGCTCGGCATCACTGCGCGCATCAGCCATGCCGAGCGACGCGGCATGATCGAAACCGAAGTGGTGCGCTGGATGCTGGCACATGGCGAGCGCACCCGCGCCGAAGAGGTGGCCTATGCGATCGGCCACCTGGCGATGCACGAGTGGGCGATGGCCGAGGTGGCGGTCGGGCACGCGCGCGCGGGCGATACCTGCGATGCCGCCCACCAGGGCGATCCGCACGCTGCGCGCGCGGTTCAGGGGCTGGACAACCTTAGCCTGCGCGATCGTGCGCTGGCGCTAGTAGCGCAGGCGTTTGTGTCCGGCGGGCAGCCAGAAGCCGCGATCGAGACCGCACGCCTAGCCCAGGACCGCGATGTGCGGGCACGCGCATTGATCGACCTAGCGCTTCAGCGGCCGCCCAACGCCAGCGCGGCGCTGGCGTTCGCCGCAACCGATATTGTCGCGCTCTCCGGCGACGACCGGGCCTCACTGGTGGCGGCGCTGGCGGCAGCCCAGGCCGCTGTCGGCCGGATGGAGATCGCGCTACACACGATCGCACTGCTGCCCGAAGAGGAAGAGCGCGCGCGCGCCCAATCGCGGATCGCTGTAGCCCTGGCCCAGCACGGCAACCCTGCCGATGCACAGATCGTCGCCGAGGCGATCGGCGATGGCGATGAGCGCGATTGGGCGCTCGACGAACTGGCGCGGCTAGCCGCCGGCCATGGCGATTGGGATGCGGCTCTCGAGCTGGCAACCCAGATCGACGACGACGCTCAGCGTGCGCGCAGCCTGGCCGACCTGGCAATCGCGCTGGCGCGATCTGGCGCGGCCGCCCAAGCCCACGCGCAGATCGAGCGGATCGAGACCGCCGCCGAGCGAACGCGCGCTCACGGCATAATTCTCGGCCCACTGGTGGCAGCTGGCGCCAAGGCACGCGCGCTGGAGACACTGGCGCAATTTCAGGAGCCAGACGCGCGCAGCCGCTATCAGGCAGCTCTGACAGCAGCCCTGGCCGCACACGGCGAACTCCGCGCCGCCCAAGGGCTTGCCCGCACAATTGCGCGGCCGCTCGATCGCGCCCGCGCACTCGTAGCGATCGCCGGCGCTGCCGCAGATGCCGACCAGCGCCTGGCCTACCAGGAGCTTGCGGCTGCACTGCGCATCGCCGCAGCGCTTGGGCGCAGCGAGACCTGCGCGTGCCTCGCCTGGGCCGGCGACACACTGGCCAAGCTCGGCGGCGGCGATCTGCTGCTGGCGACCGCGAGCGCACTTGATGAGATCGACAGCTGGTGGGGGTGAAAAAATAATATACAAAAGCAAAATCTGCGGAATGTGTAAGTCTTATGAATGTCCTAAGTACAGCGAATCACATATTCGATCCGAGTTGACCGGACGATAGACGATGGACGATGGACGATGCGCCGCCGTCTATCGTCAAAAGCCGGAACGCTTTTACGATTCGATGCACTAAGAAATAAAAAAGGCCGCCCACGTGGGCGACCTGGAAGAGAAGTAGTGCGCGGCAGAAGATGAATAGATGGACGACGTTCACGCCAGCGAGGGCGCGTATATGCATTGCTCTGTCTGATCCACCGCACGATGTATCACTATGCCATCAGTATAGAGCAAGCCGCGTGCCAGCACATCCATCACAAGTGTGATCGCGACTACACCCTTTGGCGGAGCGGGCGGACATCACAGCAGCATTGTAACCGCCCGTGCCAGCACCTCGCGCACTTGCGGGTAGCCGATCCGCGCGAGCGCCTCCTCCGGCGCGAACCATTCGGCCGCACTGATACCTTCCTCAGCCTGCGGGCGCGCTTCGGAGCTTTTCGCGCGCAGCAGAAAAAAGGTCACCTGCTTGGGGCGCTCCAGGCCGCGCTTCGAACGCACCGTATAGGTGATACGCCCGACCAGCGCGCCAAGCTCACCGAAAAGGCCGGTCTCCTCAAGGACCTCGCGAACAGCCGCCGCCTGCTCACTCTCACCGACCTCAAGGTGTCCTTTTGGGAGTGTCCAGCGGCCATACTGATCGTGGATCAGCAGCAGCAGGAGCGCGCCAGTGGGATCATGGCGATAGACAACACCGCCGGCGGCGAGCTTGGTTGGCACACTTGGCGCTTGACTCATTGGCGACTCAGCTATTCCTGTTGAAAAAGATCAGCGCCCAAAGAACAGCGCCTCAACGCCTTGCTCCAGGCTGACCGCCCACTCGCCCAGGCGCGTCTGCTGCGACCACTGGCTGAGCAACGTCAGCTGGCCGCTGGCAAGCAGCACGCCAACACACACCAGCAGCAAGCCGCTGAGCACACTGGTTGTGTGCAAGTACAGTGTCGTGACACCCAGGTTGAGCTCGAAGCCGCGCCCACGCATAAGCTTCCAGAAACGCGAGCCGCTGCCGAGCCGGCTAAAAAAGGTGGCCATCAGGATCAGCGGCATGCCCAGGCCAAGCGCATAGATAAAGGCCAGCACCGCGCCCTGGAGCACCGCGATGCCTTGGGTGGCCAGCAGAGTCAGCAGCGCGCCCAGGATCGGGCCGACACAGGCAGTCCAGCCGAGCGCGAACGTGGCGCCGTAGAAATACGAGCCAGCCACGCTGGCGGTCGGGCGGTCGAGCAATTTTGCGCCGGTGAAGCCCTTGCCCAGGATGCTCATAATGCCGAAGGCAATGATGATCAGCCCGCCGATCGTGGTCAGCGCGGTCAAGTTGCGGAACAACACCTGGCTCAGCGCTGTGGCGCTAGCACCGACCGCCACCAGCGTAGTCGCCAGGCCCAAGAAGAACGCGACCGTCATCAACACCACACGATCGCGGCGGGCCTGGAAGGTGAAGGCGAAGTAGGCCGGCAGGATCGGCAGCGTGCAGGGCGAGAGAAAGCTAAAAATGCCCGCCAGAAATGCCGCCGGCGCCAGAATAAGCAGATGGCCCTGGCCATTCGGGATCGCGGCATCCGCGCCGGCATCGCGCAAGCTCAGCACGGCCACCGCACCAACCAGCAGCGCCAGGCCAAGGCCGATCAGCAGGGCGCGAATAGGGAAAGCGCGCGCGGGCGCAGCCTCGGGCAGCGGCTGCGGGGCGGCATTGATATCGGGCGTAGACATACGAGGCCTCCAACGAGCGGGCGCGACCCGCACCGATCTTGTCGTTCGCTGCATTATACACCGGGAGTTATTACAGTGTGCTTAAGACTTGATAAGCATTTTCGTCAGTAGTTTTTCGCACTGCGGTGCGAAAAACTACTGACGAGGAGTGGTGATCTGAGGAAGCATTGGCGAAACCTTGTCTAAGCCAGCGCGCGCTCGATCACAGTGGCTGCGCGCCAGCCGCTCTCGATGGCTAGATGCAGCCGTCCTTGGCCGCTCGTGTAGTCTCCGGCGAAGAACAGCCCGCTGCCAGAAGCGTTTAGCGCATCGAAGTCGGCGCCGCCGTCGGGTAGAGCGTAGCGCCAGCGCTGAACATCGGACCACAGCGGCGCGCGCGTGTCTTCGCTCAGCAGCGCGCCGACCTGATCCGCCACCAGGCGCTCAAGTTCATCGGCCGGCGCATCCCAGTGAGCGAAGCTCCAGCCCGATGCCATCTGGGCAATCAGCAGGCTGTGGCCGGGCGGGCAGCGATCCGGCGCTTTGGCGTGCTCCAGTGCCAGCCACGATATTGGGTGCGCGCGATCGATGTTGACCAGCGCGTAGAACGGGCGCGCGATCGGCCGGCCGTAGGCCAATGCCAACGAAATGCAGCGCCGATAGGTGGCGCGGGCCAGCTCGGCCAACAGCGCGGCTTTGGCGTCAGCATCAAGGTCGCTCGCGGCCAGGATGTCAGCGGTCTGCGGGGCGGGCGGCGTGAGCAGAATGAGATCGGTGTCGGCGATTTTTTGCTGCTGAATATCGAAGAGCTCGTAGCCAGAGGACGAAAGACCAAAGACCAAGGACGAAAGATTATCGCTTGCACCAGCGATTCGTCCTTCGTCCTTCGTCCTTCGTCCAATTCTACCGATCCGCGTCTCGCGCTGGATGTCCAGCCCCGCGCCCAGCAGTGTGCCGAGCCGGCTCAGCCCATCGCGATAGATCCATTTCGGGTCGGCGTTCTGGGCCGGGTCGCCCTCGGCGATCACGCCAGCGCCATCGAACGTCCAGACCGGCCGGCCGATGTCGAGCAGATCGTCTGCCGGCAGCTCGGCGGTCAGCAACCGCTCTAGCTCAGGCGTGGGGGCCTTCATATACTGCGCGCCGTGGTCGAAGGTGCAGCCATCGCGCCGGCATGTGGCCGCGCGCCCGCCCAGGCTGCGGCTTTTCTCGTAGATTGTAATCGCGAGGTCGGGCCGCCGCTGGCGCAGCGCGCGCGCGGCCGCCAAGCCGGCCACGCCGGCGCCGATGATTGCAAGTTTCATATGTTTGCTGTCGCCAATAGAACTCACGGAAGCCCCATCACCGCTTACGTGGCGGGGGCGGCTTCGCCGCCCCCGCATGAGGTTTTTTCGGAGGGCTTACGCCCTCCAAACCTCCCTGCGGGAGAGGACCGCGTAACTCGTGTCAATTACAGGAATTACGCGGTCGCACTTTCAAACGCCGCTTTGCCTGCGGCAGCATGGTACTTCCCATTTCAGCTGTTGTTCGTTTTTTCGCTCGCAGAGCGAAAAAAACGAACAACAAAAAGAAGATAAAGTACCGCTGCGAATGACCACATCTAGGCACCGCGTAAGTCCTGTCAATTATAGAGGACTTGGGGTTATTTCGCCATAATGGCGGGGAAGAAATCGGCCATTGGCTGCGAACAGTCACAGTTCGCTTTGCCAAGCAGCGGCATGCCCCAAGCCTGCTCGATCGTTCGCAGGAGCGAGTAATGATCGTACGCGATTTGCGACTGATAGGCCGGCTTGGCCAGCGGTGAGATCACCAGCGTCAGAATATGCCCGCCGGCCGCATACACGCAACAGCCGTTATTGTCGCCGCCATTGCTCTCATCGAAGGTCAGGAACAGCACACCGTTCTGCTGCCACGCCGGCGCGGCCAGAATCTTGGACACCCATGCCTGCAGCCACGTATCGCCGGTCTCCAGAGAGCAGTCGTGCAAGCTATTGCACATATTCGGTGTGATCCAGACATAGTCGGGCAGCGTGTTGGCCTGGAGATCAGCGTCGAACTGGCTGAACGGCACGATATTGGCACAGCGAGCGGGATTGTTGCGAATATTGTCGAAGTAGATGAACGGATTGTGCTTCTGCCGATACAGGCGGCCTGAATCGCCAACGAAACACGGGCTGGGCATCGACTCCATGTATGCCTTCCAGGTTTTACCAGCGGCCTCGATCTGGTCACTTATGTTCGGCGCGGCGACAAAACAGTCGGTGCAGTTACTGGTGATACCCTGTGTGTCGCCGCTGATCGCAGCAATATAATTCGGCAAGCTGGGGTGGATGATGCCATAATAATTTGCGGCGACAGCATGCTGCTGGGCCAGGCTATTGATATATGGCGCGTTGGTATTGCCCAGGATCTGATCGATCGCCTCATTCTCCATCATGATAATGAATACGTGGCTGAATGCCGGAATGCTAATGGACAATAGCGGGGTAGCTGATGGTTTGGTTGGGCTCGTGGCCGTGATATTCAAGACTCTAATGATGGGAAGATACGTGCGAGGTTCAATGGTCGCCGACAGCACGCCGATCAGAACTAAAGGAAGAATAATCGATAGCAGGCGCAGGATCTGTGCCCAATTCAGGCGCATGGGTGACATACGCAGTACTCCCGACAGGATTCCGTAGGCAGAAAAGATTGTAGTGCCTGTAGATTAAAATGAGCTTAAGATCCTGCCGGGATGAGACCTATTCCTTCAACAATCAACCTTTCACAATTCGCTAATACTGTCGTCCGCTTTGGCTCAGGCTTGGCGGTCGTGGTGCTGGCGTCTCGTCCTGATCATCAGTCAGATCGTACCGAAATACGAGCATGTCGCGCATCTGGATGCCGTTTTCGTAGTGGGGTTCGCGGTAGTACCAGAAATAGTCATGCCGGATGTGGTCCATACGCAGGCCACATCGCTGATAGAATGCAATATTTGAAATGCTACTGTTGGCGGTGCCGACTATGAGCCGGTGCTTTCCTCGCCGGCGTGCCTCGTCAACAAGCCACGCGACAAACTGTTTCCCTAAGCCCTGCCCGTGGCGCTCCGGTACAATCGCCAGCTCCATAATCTCGCACGGGTCACCACGCCACTGCATGGTTGCTGCGCCGACCAGCTCGCCCTCATTGTCCATGCGATATACCACATCGCTCAGGTTCGCAAGGCTCCAACGCAATGCCCATTCAGACTCCTCGGCCTGGAGCAGCAGCGGGATGAGCGACTCGATTTCGTCGAGGCGGGCCTGGCGGATGAATATATCCATTGTGTAGTTAAGAATTAAGAGTTAAGAGTTCAAAATTGCGCTCAGGTCTTACTCTTAACTCTTAACTTTGAACTTTTAACTTAATCTCAGCAGCTTCTTCAGCTCTTCGCCATCCGCATCGTCGTACGGGCCGATCACTGCCAGATGCATCGCCGCATCGCGCAGCACGCGCTGGGCCACCCGCAGCACATCGACGCGCGTCACCGCCTCGATCTCGGCGACGACCTGTTCGACCGGGATGACCCGGCCGTAGCGCAGCTGGTGCGATCCGTTGCGCGAGGCGACCGACCAGGTATCCTCCAGCGAGAGCAGGATGCCGCCTTTGACCTGCTCCTTGATACGCTGCAGCTCGTCGTCGGTGATGCCATCGGCCAGCGCGCTGCGCAGCTCGCGCATGGTGGTGGCGAGGCACTCGTGCAGGTTGCCGGGGTCGACACTGCCGTAGACCACCCATTTACCGGCGTCGTGGTGCTCGCGGCTGTAGGAGCCAACACTGTAGGCCAGCCCGCGCTCCTCGCGGATCTCCTGGAACAACCGCGACGACATACCGCCGCCCAGCACGGTGTCGAACACCTGCATTGCACGGCGATCGGGGTCTCCCTGTGGGATGCCGGGGAAGGCCAGGCAGAAGTTGCCTTGCTCGCTGTTATCGGCGCGCAGCGTCAGGGCTGGGCCGGGGCGCGGCGGCGAGCTGGGCAGAAACTCGGCCGGGACGCCGGCCGGCAGCGCGCCCAACGCCTGCTCGATCGCCGCCACTGCGCGGTCGGCCGTGATATTGCCGGCGATCGATATCACCATATTGGCTGAGTTGTAGTGTGTGCGCCAGTGCGCCAGCACCTGCTCGTGCGTCAGCCCAACTACCGACGCCTCATCGCCGGCGATATCACGGCCCAGCGGCTGATCGCCCCACATCGCGTCATCGAGAATCAGGTGGATCAATTCCGAAGGGGCATCCTCGGTCGCGCGTAGCTCCTCGGCGATCACGCGGCGCTCCTTCTCGATATCCTTGGCGTCGAAGCAGGGCTCCAGTAGCATGTCGGCCAGCACATCCAGCGCGCGGTCGAAGTGAATATCGGCAACTTTCGCGTAGTAGACGGTCGACTCAAAGCTGGTATAAGCGTCCAGGATGCCGCCGACACCCTCGATCGCATCGGCGATCAGGCGCGGGTTGGGCCGCCGCCGGCTGCCTTTGAAGAGCATATGCTCGATGAAATGCGAGATCCCGCAGATTGGGCGATCCTCGTGGCCCGAGCCGACGCCGACGAAGGCCCCCAGCGAGATCGAGTGCGTGTGCGGCAGCTCGTCCACCAAAACGCGCAGGCCGCTGGGAAGGGTACGTGTGTGTAGCATTATGTTCCGTTCGATACAAAATTCATGGGCATATTATACGCCGAAGTTTGGGCGCGTGGGAATAGCCGCCTTGCCTC
>WNGB01002139.1_pt1 | contig 32173 bp, 28 predicted proteins | sample 5400681 | NCBI WGS metagenome assembly WNGB01 (sample SAMN13153367, study PRJNA577476) | soil metagenome | isolation source: 115 cm soil or saprolite under grassland replicate 2 | place: USA:California | collected 2016-06-15
GAAGCCGCCCCTGAAGCTATTGCGGTCCTCATCCATGCGCCCGCTGCCGGAGCCGGAAGCCGGCGGCCTAATCGAAGAACTGCGAGGCTTCATCAACATGCGTGGCGACGACGATTTCATGATGGTGGTGGCATGGCTCGTCGCGGCGCTCTCCTTATCCGGTGCTGGCGGTGAATGGGGAACAGGGCAGCGGCAAGTCCGTGTTCTCTCGCATGATTCGCCTGTTGATCGATCCAAGCGCCGCACCGATCCGCGCTGTGCCCAAGGATGACCGCGACCTTGTGGTGTCGGCCGGCAATTCCTGGATGTTGGCCTACGACAACCTGTCGTCGGTGCCGAGCTGGTTATCCGATGCACTTTGCCGGCTGGCCACCGGCGGCGGCTTTGCCACGAGGATGTCGCACACCGACAAGGATGAAATGATTTTCGAAGCTTCGCGGCCGATCCTACTTAACGGGATTCCGCTGCTCACCGACCGCGCCGACCTCGCCGACCGGGCTGTGACAATTCACCTTGCCACCATCCCGGAAGCTTTGCGTCAGCCGGAAGACGAACTCACCGCCCTGTTCGAAATCAAACGCCCGCTGATCCTCGGTGCCTTGCTCGACGCTGTCTCTGTCGCGCTGCGCAATATCACCACCGTGCGGGTCGAGCGCAGCCCACGGATGGCCGACTTCGTTAAGTGGATTACGGCCGCTGAGCCTGGCCTTGGTTGGGAGGCGGGACAGTTCCTGAACGCATATCGCGACAACCGCAGAGAGGTGACGGAGTCCTCGTTCGAGGCGGACCCGGTGGCGGTGGCGATCCGGGACTACACCATCGCAGAGCACCCGGAGGGCTGGACCGGCACGGCCACCGAGTTGTTGGCGGCGCTGAATGGCCGCGTCACCGAGAGCGTCCGCAAGTCCCGCATATGGCCACTGACGGCGCAGGCGCTCGGCAACCGGGTCGATCGCGTGGCACCGCTTCTGCGCAGCAAAGGCTTTGCCCTCGAGCGTCGGCACTCCGGTGTTCGCACCATCGCTATCATGCCACCGAAAGCGAGCTGATGATGCCTCTGCCTCTCCGCGCCCTTAAGCGACTGATGGCAACCACGTTGTCTCACGGCGGCGAAGCCGCGCGATCGACCGTGTTCAAGCAGTTTGATTGCTTTGATTGGCGGAGCGAGAGCAACTGGGATCCAACATTCTCCACCTCGAAACACACTGCGGGAGTGGTGGTCGCTGCCTGCGCGGCAAGTGCCGCTGGCAAAGCGACGGGCGCCGGGCATGACGAGAGCGTTGTTATTTCACGATGAGCACCGGACATGGCGCGTGATGCAGGATCTTTTGCGCCTGACTGCCGATCATGCGATCATACAACGCCGAGTGCCCACTGGCGCCTACGACCAGCAGGTCAACCTTGAGCTCGGCGGCAAGCTCGATGATATCCCGCACCGGGTGTCCGGCCACGACATGAGTATACAGTTTCAAATGGCTTTCCTCAGCCATGGCGCGCGCACGCTGAAGGACGTTGCGGAACCGGCGAGCTACCGTTTCTGTGTCTTGTCGGACTTCTTCAACCAGTTCCGGCATATGATCGATCCGTTCGACCGAAACCATGTGCAGCTCGGCCATATCATGCTTTGCGATTTGAAGTGCCAGTGACAGCGCATTGAAAGCGTGATCGGAGCCGTCATTGGCATGCAGGATTTTCCTGAACATCCGGCGTCCTCCCAGTCATCGATTCGCTTTCTTTCTTGATTCCCGGTTGTGACATGGTGCCAGCTTCTTCTGCTGTGTTCTCCTTCAGATACGGAATGGTGGGACAAAATGGACGGATTGGCAATTGCTGCGCGCACGAGTTTTTCGTTGCATCGGCGCGTCGATATCGGGGCCAGCTATCCGGCGCCAATTCCATGCCGCACTTGCCGGCTTTTATTCATCGCACGACCAGCACCGGACAGGGAGCCAAGTGGACTAAGCGGTCGGCCCGGCTGCCGAGCATTCGTTCATAGAGCTCCGAATGACCTGCTGATCCGATGACTAGCAGGTCGGCCTTGAGCTCGGCAGCGAGCCCGACGATGTCGCGGACCGGGTGTCCCGCTAGAACATGGGCGTGGAGTTTCACGTAACTTTCCTCGGCCTTCGCGCGTGAGCGCTGGAGGACGGTATGGAAACGCCGGGCCGCAGTTCCGGTCTCCTCCCTGATCTCTTCGATGAATTCAGGCAGGTAGTCGATTTCTTCGACGCACACCATGTGAAGGTTCGACTTGTTCTCCTTGGCGATCGTGATTGCCAGCTCCAAAGCACGAAACGCACGATCAGAGCCGTCATTGGCATGCAGTATGTTCTTAAACATCGGATGCCTCTCCATCACTCGGCCTTGCGCGGCACGTGCCGGAGCGGTGCCGCCACTTCATGCTCGTCGCGCGCCTTTTCCGACCCCGGCTGGGGTACCAGGTGATGCGGCAGATAGAAGGCGTTCGCAATGACAGTCGGAATCACCGCGCTCGCGATGACGGCGGCAACCAGCGCCGAGTATTGGCCCTGATCGATGATCCCGCGCGACAGACCGAAAAGAGCTGAAATCGTGCCGAAGGTGAGCCCGGTCGACATCAGAAGGGTCGTGTACATCGCTTCCTTGTTCGGCGACTTGTAAAGCTTGGTCACCGGATAGACGCCGACAATCTTCATCGTGACCTTGACGACGAGGAGAAAAATAAAGGCCACCGGCGCAGCGACGAGCTGAGGGATCGAGACGAAGGAGCCCGCACGGATGAAGTAGAACGGCGTCAGCAGGCCGAACGTGAGTGTCCGCAAACGCCGGATCAGCGCGTGATCCTTGCCGACCGTGCCGGCAAGCACCATTCCGATGAGATAGGCGGGAAGCACCGCTTCACTGTCGGCCCAGGTGGCGAGCGCCCCCATCCCGAGCAGGCAAAGCAGCAGAAATTTCGTCTCCAGCTCGGAGGGTCGATTGCCGTAGCGCCGGAAGAAGCGGGGCGTAAACCAGGGGAGAATCACGAAGACAAGGACGCCGACGCCGAGGAAGATCAAGGTCTTCATCGTGAACGGCGCGAAGATCAGGCCGAGCGCGACGACAGTTCCGAGGTCGGTAACGAAGCACGCGGCGAGCAGGGTCTTGCCGTATTCGGTCGTGTTGAAGCCGAATTCCAGCATCACCGCATACACGACGGCAACCGAGGTGGTCGACATCGCGACGCCGGCGAGCCAGCTCGGCATGACCTCCCAACCGAGCACGTAGTAGGCACCCGCCGTGCATCCGAGAAAGGGTAGCAAGAAGCTCGCGATCCCGATCGCAGCGGCCTCTTTCCATTTGAGCTTGAAGACCACGGGATCGAGCTCCGCGCCGGCAAGGAACGTCAGCACGATGGCACCGATGCCGGAGAGGAACTTGATCCAGGGCTCGTCGGTCCCGAGCACGGCAGAGCCGATGGTGGCGCCGATGATCAACTGGGCGACAGTTCCGACCACGATCTCGGACAATGCCGTCGAGATGCGGAACCAGATCGAAAACAAGCTCGCGATCAATGCGAGACTCAACCATAGCGCCGCCAGTGCCCATACGCTTGTCATGCTTGATCCTGCTGTTGGATGATTGCCCGGCGGATGGTAGACCGTCGGCCCGACGGTCGTTGCAATAGATTCTTCTTGGCGCGTACGGCATGAGCCGGTTCGCCCCGTCCCAATATGCACACAAAGTGAGCAACCGCTTCGATCGGCAGCAAGACGTACTCCCGCTCGCTTTCATGGCGCGGCAGGAGTCATCAGCCTCATCGGCGGTTTTGGGGGACCCCTTCCCCTCCAGGCGAATCAATTCTAGCTGGCAATTTGACGATGGCAAGGCTGAACTGGTTACAGTTCCAGGTGGTGAGTACGGAACAAATTTACTTTCTGATTTTGTGCCCCCTCCCAAGGTCTGCGGCAGGATCGCGTGGAGCTGACCCTGTTCACGATCAGCTAGAAAATTCCCGCACTGATCACGAGGACGAGCAGCAACGCCAAGAGCACGTAGGCGGCATAGGCGTTGACATGCCCGACATGCATCCTCCGGACGATGGCCGCGAGTTTGCGCAAGACCGTTACCGGCGGCTCCAGGATGAGACGATCGACGATGTGGACTTCAGCGTGTTCACGTTTGATCGCAGTGCGGAAGTGCTGAGCGACGGCCTCCGTGCTTTCTTCGCCGGCGGCCGGACGGAGCACGGCATCGAAGACAACGCGAACCGGATTGGAGAATCCAGTTGCGGTGTACGTGATCTCCGGCCAGAGGTGGCGCAGGCCGCCATCCCAGACCGCGCCGCGAGCAAGCGTCCGACCTCGGGTCAACAGTCGGAAGGCGACGAAGCTCAGCGTGAGTATGCCGGCAAGCGCGACCAGCATGTAGGACGTTGACATCGCGAAAACGACCGGATTGTGCTCTTCGCCTCGATGCAGCACGACGAGGCCACGCCCGGGCAGCACGTTCCTTCCGACTTGGGCACCGAGGTCATGGAATTCTGCAAGGAATGCCGTGGGGAGATTCTCTTGCCGCTGCGCGTCGGCACTGAAAAAGGGCGGGACCAGCGCGGCGGTCGCACTCTCCTTTGCAAGTGGCACCACGGCACGATCGATCACCGGGATGACGTAGGTCGGCAAAACTCCCAACGCTATGCAGAGGACTGCGAGCACCGCCAGGGGCGCCCGTGCGCCGAGGTGAGCCTCGGTCGCGTTGGCGGCTCCCTCCGAACGCGACATGCCGAGGAAACCCATCGCGAATACCTTCGCAAAGCATGTGACTGCAAGTCCGGCGGTCAACGCCAACAAGGCGCCCGAGATCGCAAAGACGATCTTGATCGGCGTCGAGGACAGCACGGCCGAACGCAGCATCGTCTGTAGCGTCAGCCATTCGCTGACGAACCCATTGAGCGGCGGCAGCGCCGAGATCGACAACACGCCGACTAGAAAGAAGGCGCTGGTCCACGGCATTCGACGAACGATGCCGCCCAGGCGATCAAGATCGCGCGTGCCGGCTCCAGCTTCCACGGCACCGGTCCCGACGAAGAGAAGCGCCTTGTACACGGAGTGATTGACGAGATGATACAGCGCCGCAATGAGCGCGATGGCCCCGACGACTCGGTGCCCGGTCGCGAGGAAGACCATGGCGGCGCCGATACCTGCCGCGATGATTCCCATATTCTCGATCGTGCTGTGAGCGAGCAAACGCTTCATCTCGCCTTGGATGGTGGCATAAAGGATGCCAACGAGAGCGGACAGGCTGCCGATCAGGAGAACAATTAGACCGGGACCGCTACTCGTTGCGGGAGAAAGGTCCAGATTGACCCGGATGATCCCATAAATTCCCAGATTCACGATCACTGCCGACAGCAGCGCTGACACGTTGGTGGGGGCGACCGGGTGTGCAAGCGGCAGCCAGCTGTTGACCGGCACCAACCCCGCCTTTACGGCGAATCCGAAGAATGAGAGGAGGAAAACGGCCGAGCCGATATCGCCGGCGAGCGACGGCGCGACGGTCCGGAGCTTGGCGAATTCCAGGGTGCCCGCGGCACCAGCGACGAGTATGAACGCCAAAGCGACCGCGATCGTCCCTGCCTCGCTCATCGCCAGCATGACGAAGCCGGCATGCGAGCTTTCGTCGCGCTCGTATTCGTAGTTGACCAGGAGATAGCTCGCGATCGAGACCAATTCCCAGGCCGCGAGGAAGGAGATCGCGTCGTCGGAAATGAGGACCAGTACGATTGAAGCGAACAGGGCATGATAGAGGACGCTGAAATATCGCAAGCTGTAATGCGCGAGGTACTTGGTGAGGTAGATGCCCGAGAACATCGATACCGGCAGGAACACCAAGCCGGCAGCGAAGAGAAAGAGCGCGGAGAGCCGGTCCGCTCCGAGAGTCAGCGTCCCCAGAGTGAGCACTGGCCATAGTTCGATACGGAACGCGGCGTCGGAGACCAGCAGCATACCGCTTGCCAGCAAAACGATAAGCGCGGTCAGCGAGCCGACCGCGCCAAGCACGATTGGATTCCATCGCGGCGGAATCAGGAACGCGATGACGGCTCCCGCAGCGCACAGGATGAAGAACGCCGCAAACAGCTGGGCAGTCATGCTCATTTCGGCTCCGCAGTCCGCTCTGGCGCGGGAGATACCAGCGTCGACGGTGGCTTTCTCTCGACGACGACAAGCAAGGCGTGAAGGATCGCCAAAGGTGGCGGCGGGCATCCCGGGACGACCACGTCGACCGGGATGATCTCGTCGGCGCCGCCCAAAGCTGCAAAGCTCGGACCGAAAACACCGCCGGAAACGGCGCAGGCCCCGATCGCCACGACACGTTTCGGCGCCGGCATCGCCTCGTACGTCTTGCGCAATGGGAGCCGCATGGCGTCCGACACGGGTCCGGCGACCAGCAAGATGTCGGCATTGCGCGGCGTCGGCGTGACGAAGAAGCCGAGCCGGTGCATGTTGTAATAGGGATTGTTGATCTGCCGCGCCTCGCTGATGCAGGCCCCACACGCCCCGGCATCGACGAAGCGCACATGGAGGGAGCGGCCAAAGACGCTAGCGAGCTTGCGCAGCGCCGCCCCGGTCTCGTCGGCACAGGCGGCCCATTCGTAACTCGGCTCCCACGCGGCGGCCGCTTTCACGTCACGCTGACAGCGGAAGCAATGGACGCACCGCCCGTGATCGATCGCGATCGCGCCATTGCTGCGCGTGATCGCGCTGGTGGGGCAACGCCCAACAAGGTTGTCTGCTTCCGGCGCCGATCTCAAACGTGTTCCGACCGGGCGGCCGGGGGAGACTCCCGGCGCGCCATCGTGCCGGTGTGGATAGGCGCTAGTCTTGATTCCGGTGCGTAGACCCTTGAGCACCCAGTTCGCCATGGCGCACTCCTATCGATCGCACTCGGCGTTCGACAGCCCGAAGCTCGCGAGGATGATGGGGAAGTCCTGGAACGCGAAGTTCTCTGCCGCCAGATGGAAGCCGTGCCAATTGGTGAATGACGGCGGCGTGATTCGGTAGCGCGCGACCGTCCCGTTCTCGTTGAGCCGCAGCCAATGGAAGGCAGCGCCATGCGGGGCCTCGACCGCGGCCAGCGCGGCGCCGACGCGCCACGGCGCGGGACCGGCGCAGGCCGACCCGTCGGGCAGCGAGAGCAACACGTCGCGTATGATTGCCGCCGACTGCTCCGCCTCGCGGAACAGGATGCGCAGACGGGCATAACCATCGCCCTCCTGCTCGGCGGGAACGGCAAAGTCGACGTTCCCGTATCCCGCATAAGGAAACAGCTTTCGGATATCCCGGGTAACGCCCGAAGCCCGTGCAATGGGGCCGACGAGGCCGTAAGAGATGGCACTTTTAGTGGTTACGATTCCGACCTCCTCGAGGCGGTCGAGAAAGCTGCTGGAATAGCGCAGCATCTGGTGCAGGTCGCGCAAACCCTCGGCAGCCTCGGCAACTGCGGTGGCGACATGCCGGCAATCATCGTCAGAAAGATCGCGAGTAAGGCCGCCTGGAGTCACCAAGCCGAACAAGTACCGGTGACGAGCGACCTCGCAACTCAGACGAAGCAAGTTCTCTTCGATGAGCGCGGCTTGGCTGGTGGCGATAGCCAGTGCCGTCGAGTTGCATATGCCGGTGATCGACGCCGCATGACTTCGCAGCCGCTCGAGTTCGGCCACGACGGTGCGAAGCGCCCGTGCGCGAGGCTGCACCTCGAGCCCGCAGATCGCCTCCGCGGCTTGGCAGAATGCCATGCCGTGGGCGAAGGCCGCCGTGCCCGAGAAGCGTTCGGCCAGCAGGAGAACGCGGTCGGCCGGCTGCCCCTCCGCGATCTTTTCGACGCCGCGATACTTGTAGAAGAAGCGCGGGATCGTCCGGATGACGTCCTCGCCCACGGTCTCGAGCAGAAAATGGGCGGACTCGGCGAAATCCGAGAATACCGGCCCGACCGGCATCGCGAAGGCGCCGGGGGCGGTCACGATCGTCGGCGGCTCCCATTTCGGATCCAACGCCCGGTGCTCAAATTGTTGCCGCGCATCGAAGCTCCGGCGCATCGGATTCACGCCTTCGGGCCAGTCCTCGTGCAAAATGAATTCGCCGAGCCGGGGATGACCCTCGAATCTCAACCCGAACAGATCCTCGACTTCGCGTTCGTGCCAGTCGACCGACGGGCCATGCACCAGGCCACTGATGGAGGGCACCGCCGCGATGCGCGCGTCGAGTTGGAGCTCGACGTGCACCCATGGCGAATCGGCGTCCTTGTAGAACACGTAGACGAGCGACCAGCCCGTTCCCGGCCCCTCTTCGACGATCAACGTAGCGAACGCAAAAACGAGATCCCGACTAAGCCATTGGCAGACTTCGACCAGGTCATCGAGCGCGCACTTGAGCCGGCAAATCCGCGCGGCATGATCGAGCGCGGCGATAACCCTTCCTTTCCACAAGCTTCTGCAGAGCTCGGGAAGATTTCCCGACCCGGCGCTGTCTTCACCAAAGCGATCGAGCATTGCCATCGCCTTGCCTAACCTCCCATGGCACTCGCCGCCGCCTTGAGCAGGTCTTGTAACGGGGCAGGTACGTAAATCCCGATCACAAGCAAGGGAACAGCAGCCAGCGCGAGCGTCGCTTTGCATGATCCCGGCATCGCCACAACCGGGTCGCGGCCGGGCATGCCGAAGACCATGCGGTTGACGTGGAACATGATGGCGCAGAACGCGACCACAACGAAAAATGCGAGCAGAGCGACGGCGACAAATTGGCCGCTGGCGAAGCCAGCCCTCAGGATCACGAGTTCGCTGATGAAGACCGCAAACGGTGGCGCTCCAGCGATGGCGAAGGCACCGAGGACCAATGCGAGCGCGGAGAGCGGCGATGAGCGGATGAGTCCGCGGACGCTCGCGATCTCCTGGTTGCCCACGGCCAGCACGGTCACGCCTGCCGCGAAGAAGCAAAAGGACTTCGTGATGGAATGCCCGGTCATTTGGTAAGCCGCGCCGAGATGCGCGTCGGTACCGCCGAGGCCCGCCGCAACGAGGATTATCCCCATGTGCTCGACCGTCGAGAAGGCGAACAATCGTTTGAAATCGCGGACGGTAATCAGCAGCAGGGTGGCGATGCCCACCGAGAGCAAACCGAAACCGATGAACCAGGGCCGCGCGTCGAGCCCGGGTGCGCCGCCGATCACGGGAAAAAGCCGCAGGATCACATAGAGCACCGTCGTGGTTTCGACGCCCGACAGGAGGGCACAGATCGAGGCCGGCGCTTGGCTGTGTGCATCCGGCAACCATGTGTGCATCGGGACGAGCCCCACCTTGGTTCCGAAGCCCACGAGGATGAGGAGAAAGGCCGGCCACAACAGCGCAGGCGGCATGTGCGGCGCCGCTTCGACGAGTCCGACCCAGGTAAAGGGCTCGTAACCGGCGACGCGCGATCCCCAATAAAGAATGAGAAAGCCGAGCAGGGCGAGGACTGCCCCGAGCGTGGTGAGCACGACGTACTTCCACGCCGCTTCGAGCGCTTCCGGCGTATCTTCGAAGCCGACAAGGAACGCAGACAAGAGGGTCGTGAGTTCGACGGCGACCCACATCAAGGCAACGTTGGCCAACACTGGCACTGCCAGCATCGACAGGACGAACAGGTTATAGAGACAATAGTAATACTGTTCCTTCCTGGTGCCGCCGTGTTCGACCCGGTACCTAATATAACCCCAAGAGAATAGCGCTGCGGTGAACGCGACCAAGGCGACAAGCACGAGGACGAGCGCGGCCAGGCCATCGCATGTCAGCCATCCATCCAATGCATCAAAGCTCCCGGTACCGACCGCTCGTGTTGCCACCGGCACAGTGAGCGCGAGAACGATCGCGCTCGCTACGAGTGTGATCGGAGCTGCAAAGCGGCGGCCGACCGGCAATAGCGATAGGCCGCTAGCGAGTGCCGGAACAATCAGGATGGCAGCAAGTTCCATGACGCCGTCAGTGCTCCCGCAACGTCGCCAGCCTTCCGACCGCGGTTGTACCCAACCGCTTGTAGATTTGGCGGGTCAGCATGCCGATGACCAATGTGATAACCGGCACGTCGACAGCGGCGGCAAGTTCGGCGATGACCGGGAGATTCGGAACGATCGCGATGCCGGCAAAAAACACGCCATTCTCGACTGCGAGCAAGCCCAGCAGTTGCGGCACCGCTTCGCGTCTGACCACGATCGTGAAGGCGCCCAGAAACATGGCCGCGATTCCGAGCGGCAGATTGATCGGGGCAAATGGCACCTCGACCGCGCCAAGGAGCGGATTGGCGACGACGTAGGCGAGGACGATGAGTACCGCAGCCACGAGCAAGGAGCTTGGGATGTTGAGCACGCGCTCGATCTCGCGCGTGCGATAAACCTCGGCGCTGACGGTATGCCGGAGGACCCAAGGGATCATCAGCGTCTTGGTGCAAATCGTGATAGCCGCGACGGCAAAGAGATGAACCGAACCGGATGCGATCCCGAGGAGAACTGCCGAGACCGTCAGCAGCAGGGACTGCAAGATGAAAAGCTGAAGAGAGGCCAGCACCTGACGGGTGGCCACGACCCCGAGCGCCGTGAGCAGAAAGAGAGCGCCGGTCAACGCGTCGAGAGCGGAGATGACGGGGAAGAGCGAGCTGTTCATCGTTGCAACCTAGATTTCCGACAACCGGGTGATCATCGCGACCACGGAGATGACGAACGCAGCGCCGAGGAACTCGGTGATGCGGAAGAGGCGTAGCTTGGCAAGCGAGGATTCGATGTAGACGAGGACGAGGACGAAACCCAAGGCCTTCAGGAGAACGAGCGGGATCGCAAGCAGCACCTCAGCGAACCCCATCCCATGCGCCAGTCCCCAGGGCGTGACCAGCACATTGAGAAAGATGATGATCAGGACGAAGAATTTCATCGCTCCGGCCCATTTCATAACCGCGGCTCCGCGCCCCGAATATTCCAACGACTTCGAGCGGTCGATCATCGCCAGCTCGAATTGGCCCGACGGGCTGTCGACCGGGATGCGCCCGTCCTCGGCGAGGATCAGCATCAGGAACGCGATCATCAGCAGGACATGCGAGGGCTCGAAGAAATTTGCGATCGGGGTGACCCAGCGCATCTGAACGATATAGGGGATGGTCGAGCCGGCAACGAACGAGACTGTGAGGAACACGACAATGAAGACCGGCTCGGCGAGGAACCCGACCATGCGCGTGCGGCTCGCACCCATCGGCCCGTATGGATTGGCAGTATCGACGGCGGCGAGGGTGGCGAAGAAGCCACCCAGCGCGAGAACGAAGCCGCCGCCGAGCATGTCGCCCATGAACGCGAAGAATAGGGGATAGCTCGTCAACACCGGAATGAGGAGAGCCACGAAGACCGGTGCCGCAAAGGCGACATAGGGAGCCGCGCGAAAGATCCACGAGCTTTGCTCGGAAACGATCTCGTCCTTGTGCAGAAGCTTCCAGATGTCGCGGTAAGGCTGAAAGATGCTCGGTCCGCGCTTCGACTGGAGATTCTCCTTGAGCCGACTGACGACGCCTTCAACCAGCGGCGCAAAGGCCACCACCACGAAGACTTGGAGAATGTTGTACAGGATTCGCTCGAGCATGGATCAGCCCCTGCGGTCCGCCTCGAGGTACGCCCGGCGTAGAGTATTATTTTCCTGCGCGGCGAGAGAGCCGCGGCGCTCATCATCTGCGCGGGCGCAATAACCGGCGACGACGAACATCGCACCATCCACCCTACTAGCTCATTCCTACGTACCCACTGCAATCGCGGATTGCGTGGAGCAACCGTAGGAGTCATCAGCCGGTCAGGGCGGTTGCGGCGGACTCCATCGCCGGATCAGGAGAGGTACTGGCGTGTTTCGCTTTTGATCGAATAGTTTAGTTTAGTTTATCACCACAAGCCGATCAATCGTCCTTCGTTCTCATTTGCGCTCTTCCAGGTCACCCGATTTCAGGTCAGGATATTCAACGGGTTATCGGGGTTGGTTCGCGGATTCGGGAAAGGGCTGTGAAGTTCTGAGGACTGTCTCGTCGGACGTCAGAGTACTGGTTGGGGGAAGCGCGTATGGGATTGCAAAAGAAGAAGGTACGGGACCAAAAACCACGCGACGAATTGCCGGACGGGCTACCCGATATCGAGTTCCATCACGGCCGCGCCATCTGGGTCTTGGCTAAGGTCGGTTTTCGGGGAGCTGCGAGTGAAAGCACTTTCAAAGAGTACATCAAATCGCTGCGCAAGTTGGGCGTACCCTTCGAGCGTGAAGAAATCGTGCGCAAACGGAGGGGTCGCTTAAAGAAATATTCATATCATCATCTGATGGAACTTGCGCTCGTCTTATATCTACGAGTGTACCACGTCGTACCAGATTCGGTGCTGGTCAAGATTATTCGATACCGCAAGAGCCTTTATCGGCATTATCGACAGGCCTATATCGAGCGTTGCACTGGCAGGGGAACGCCCATTGTCGTCGAAATAAGACGTCGGGCTCCAATAAAGATGCGGGGCGTATTTCTGGATCTGCAAATGAACTTTTCCGGGGGTAAGCTTGTGCGCTTTGGCCCCCCCAGAGCGCTATCAGCCTCCGAGGCTGTTGCGATCTTCGCAGAGCGTGACCTCGCCGCTCGAGCTTTCCTTCCGCTGAACCTGTCATTGCTGTCAGAGCGAGTGATTGCGCTGTCGCTTCGTGCGCCGTTGATTCGCCGTGGACCTCGTTCGGGTTCGAATATCGCATCGGCCATGCCGCGATAACATGCAATGAGGCGGCGGCTGGCGTGACAAAGATTCTCCTCACCCGTCATGGACATGTCGAAGGCATCGAGCCGAAACGATTTCGCGGTCGCGCCGACCTTGCGCTGACCGGACGAGGACGAGCGGAGGCGGAAGCCGTCGCCCAACGCATCGCGAGTGGCTGGCGCCCAAGCATGATCTACACCAGCCCGCTAAAGCGATGCATTGCGACCGGTGCCGCGATTTCGAAAGTCTGCAACGTCGACGCTCGCGCCCTCGATGTGCTCAATGACATTGACTACGGCGCGTGGCAATCCAGGAGTTACGAAGAGATGCGAGAGGCGAATCCGGAGGTCTTCGCCGCATGGTTTGCGACTCCCCATCTCGTGCGCTTTCCGGACGGAGAATCGCTTCAGGACCTCGTGGCGCGCACGGCAGACGCATTGCGATTCGTCCTCGCGCGTCACGCAGACGAGACCGTTATTCTCGTCGGCCACGACAGCATCAACCGCGCACTATTGCTCCAGCTTCTCGAGCAACCGCTGTCTTCGTACTGGCGCATGATACAAGATCCCTGCTGCATCAATGAAATCGACGTGGTTGGTGGACATGTTCGCGCGCTTCGCATCAACGAGACCCACCATCTGGCCACGATCGATGTCAGGTAACTGATGGTCGCGATCTACGCTTCGATTACTCGCCAACGGCGGGCATCGAAGCCGCTCGTCGCTCGACGGGATGCGAGCGCGCTGGACCGAACACACTGTCGTACAGATCTTTCCCGTAGCTGGTTTGCAAGGGCTCTGCTTCGATCATTCGGAACGTTCGCGTTCCGTCGGCTCGCCGTTCCGCCCGCAAGAAGACGACGCTTGGCATTTTCTTCTCGTACAGACTATGCGCAAATTCATACAAATGGGTGACGAAAAAGACTTTGACGCCGCTTTCGACCAACGCGTTCGTTATCTGCCTTGCGATCTCCGAGCCTTCCCTTTCGTTCGTCGCGGCAAACGACTCGTTGAAGAGCGCCATGGAGCTTGGCGTTATCTTGTCCACGATGTCGCTCATTCTGCCGAGCTCTTCATCCAGTTTGCCGCTTTCCATCGTGACGTCTTCTTCCCGCTTGTAGTGGGTAAAAACGCCATCGCGGACCTCGGCCGAGAAGGTCTCAGCGGGCACGAACATGCCGGCTTGCATCATGAGTTGCGCGAGGCCGAGGCTGCGCATGAACGTCGACTTGCCGCCGGTATTCGCGCCTGTGATGACGATCAGATCCTTCCCGTCGGCATCGAGATCGTTGCCGACAACCTTCCGTCCCGCGCTCAAGGCCAGGCAGGCGTCGTAGACGCCGGAAAACGACAGTTTCCGCTCGCCGGCGGGTGCGGGAACGGGAAAGCAGGTCGGCTCTCGCAGTTCGACGAGCAGCCGCTGCAAATTCAGGCACGCGACGTAAAACGCCAATTCCGTCCGCAGCATGTGAAAGAAGCTCAGAATGTGATCCGTGGACTGGGCGAGCGCATTCGCGACGAGATTGACGCCCTGGTCTCGCAATTCCGACAGGGCCCTGGCCCCGGCTTCATCGCGGGGATGGAGCTGGAAAGTGTAGCCCGGCGGCTTTTGCGACAAGAGACGCGCGATCCAACCGCGCTTATCCTCATGGGGCTTGCGCAGCACGTAATTCGTGCCCTTGTTGCCCTGGCCCAACTCCGCGCTTATCAAGACCCCTTTGCGGAATCTCAATTGCTTCAGATGTTTTTCGATGCTGGTGAAATACTCGTCGCTGAGCTCCTGCCTGAGCATCGCGAACAATCTCGAGAATCCATCCGACTCGAATTTTTCCGCATGTCGGTCTGCGAGAGCTCTCAGCGTTTTCAGCATGCCCACGAACATCTGCAGCACGTCCACCGCTCGGTGGAGGATGCCGCTGGGGTAGCGGGCAAAGAAGCTGAAATAATTCTTCTGCTCTCCTTCGACCGCTTCGATCGCGAGCTGATAGATGTCCCTCACGATCGATTCATGCCTCGAGCAGTCCCGAAAGACATGCTGGCGGTATCGTATGGTGTCGAGATCGGCGACGCTCGACAACACGGCGACCTTCGAGACCTCGAACAAGAAATTGTCGCCGGCCGCCATGGCGCTGAACAGAATGTCGAGGCCTAAGTCTTGCCTCAGCGCCTGTTCATTCCAGGGTAGGAGCTGCTGCAGATTGGGTCCTTGATCCCGGCGTATCTCCTTTGCCCTGCGCGCCAGGATCTGCTGCGGGTCGAAATCGCGATCTCTGTACATGAGGAACGCTTTCATGACTTGATGCGCTCCCTTATGCGGTTGTATGTCAGCCGGTATTTTTCGGCAATTGCCATCGCGTATGCGAGTCCATCGGCGGGCCGTCGCACGATTTTGAATGTTCGTAAGGTCGGGTTTTCCGGAACAACCGTGCTGACCATGGAGACGGTCTGCTCGCTGAACGATGCCAATTCGTCGACGAATGTCACCCAAACGCACAGCAAATCCACTTCCAGAATTTTTTGCATCATGTTCCTGCTCAAGAAAATCTCGTCTTGGAGCATTGTAGAGGTGAAAATTTCATTCATGATGATGATAGATTGCGATGTCGCCCGCTTCAGAATCGAGTGAACCCGTATCAAGTCGTCCTCAAGCTTGCCGCGGAGATTTTCGACCTTCTCCTCGCGTTCAAAATGAGTGAAGAGCTGGTCGAAGAGAAAGAGTCGCGCGTCTCGGCCTGGCACCGGGCACCCGATGCTGGCGAGGTAATGCAACTGTCCGAAGGTGCGAGCGAAGGTCGTTTTGCCGCCCTGGTTCGGACCGCTGACGACGATGATCCGCTCCTTGCCTTGCAAGAAGAAATCATTGCAGACGATCGAGGCCTTGGCGTCGATGAGCTTTTGGGCCAACGCCAAATCGAACCCTTCGTAGTCGTAGACCTCCTTCGACTTGCTGGAGACGTGCGGATAGCAGAACCGCAATCCAGCGCGTCTCAATTTTGCGGCGTGTTCCAGATAGGCGACGTAAAAATGAATCTCCCGGTCGAAGGCGGCAATCGTTTCGTCGACGAAGTCGGCGTGCCGCGCGTGATAGTCGTCGAGCCTTGAAAATAGCTCGGGATTCAATTGCGCAACGAACTCCAGGACTTTGGCTTCGATATGATTGATGTCCGGCGAGGAGCGGTATTTGATCCGATAGTCCTTCGCCGCTCCCTGTTTGAACTTTTCGAATGTCTCCTCGATTTCGGCGCTGTAGTCAGTTTCCGATCGGTAATGCCTAACTGTGAAGGCGTTGTCCTTGATGAGCACGCAATACCGCACGTCGGACAAATCGGCTTCGAGCGTGCTCGTTTCTTCACCAAGCGAGGTGAAGTGGCGGCCCGCAGCATAGTTCGTCAAATAGTCGCGGAACGCGAGGAACCCACGCGACTCGAGCGCTACAATCGATAGATCGGCTGCGAAGCGCTTGATGGCGTCGCAATAGATCTCGACCGCGTATAGAAAGCAGGCTTCCTTCTGATATCGGTAGTAGAGCTTGTTTGCCTGGGCCAGATGCTCGCGAATTTCGCGCATCCGTTGCGCAAATGACCGTACGTGCTCGAACAGCGTTGGACTTTCGAGCTCCTGGAATACTGCTTGGCGATACCGGATGGCATCGATACGGTTCAAAGGAAAGTGAAAGAAGGGCTTTAGATTGTAGTCGGCCCAGCCGTCGGTGACCGCGTCGACAATCTGGTCCAGATTCAAATCGACGAAGCAGGCGGGCGCGTCGACATGTTGCGCCTCGACCCGATCGTCAGCTCTTGCAAAGAGTATGCTCACAAAGGTCATTGCACAGACCGCCCGCTTGCAAGCAGATCGCGGTTGGGCCCGCAGCGCGCCACACAAGGTGGGCAGATCACCCCATAGCAACAGCGCAAAGCGCGCCACCCGCGGCCTCGCAAGCACGTCAGTTCGAAGGAAGTCATCAAAAAAACTCCCACCAAAGCGGCGCTTCGGTAGGAGTTATCAGCCCCAGAGGGCGGTTGCGGCGAACTCCATCGCCAGGTCGAAAACCATTTTAGGGGTGATATGGTTCCCGTCAACACGAGTCCAGGGCGCGCAGGCGGCAGTAGCGGGCTCTAGACGCTGCGCAGACGACCGCGACGCCCGCCAATTATCACCAAGCGGCTTTGGGAAATCGCTGATATTGTGGACGTTCTGGAAGCTTGGGAAAACACGGTCGCTGCCTGACTATGAACGTCACATTACTTAAAGCGCTGGTCGCGTTGGTGCCCGCATGCATGCTGTTTGCCGGTTCAGCAGTCATGTTCTTTAGGGCAAAGACGATGTTCTCTTTGCTACAGCTACTCGGCGCAGGATGTCTGGTGGTGGTCGTTCTCACCCATATTTCCGAAGCACTTCACTTATTTCCTTGGATGCGTTGGGGCGACGAGCACAGCGTTGGGCATTACCTCGATTTTGGGGGCGCCGTTCTTGGTTTCACGTTGTTTCCAGTGGGATATCTACTTCATGCGTTTACAAAGCAGTCGCCACAATCAAAATAGCCCACTATCGCGGCCGCAGCTCGCTTGCTCGATGCGGAATTGTTGCCTATGTTTGGTCCGAGGGGATGGGGTCCCCCTTGAAACGCCGAAAAGGCTGATGACTCCTACCGCGTGATGCCGGGCGGTGGGAGCGTGGAAAAGAGCCCCAACTCTCGCCCTTGCCGTCACGCGCGCATTAGCTCATGAGGAGGCGCGCGATGACCGACGTTTTCCTCGCATCGTTGCCAGCGAGCGTGCCGGTCGTCTGACGATGGCGGTATCATGAACGCGACACCTTCTGGGACCGCGAGCAAGAGCCTCATCGGTCGCGCGGCGGCGATGCGGTTCATCGTCATGCTCGGCGTGGTCAGTCTTTTCGCCGACATGACCTATGAGGGCGCGCGCAGCATCACCGGACCTTATCTCGGCGTTCTCGGCGCGTCGGCAGCCGTCGTCGGTATCGTCTCGGGCTTCGGTGAGTTGGTCGGCTATGCCATCCGTCTCTTGTCCGGTTGGCTCGGAGACCGGACGCAGCGCTATTGGGCGGTCACGATCGCAGGCTATGCCCTCAATCTTTTCGCGGTGCCGCTCCTCGCGTTCGCCTGGCGATGGGAAGTTGCCGCGGCCCTGATCATCGCCGAGCGCATGGGCCGCGCCATCCGCTCCCCGGCGCGCGATGCGATGCTATCCCATGCCGCGAGCCACACCGGCCTCGGGTGGGGCTTTGGTCTGCACGAGGCGATGGATCAGACGGGCGCGATCGTCGGTCCGCTCATAGTGAGCGCGGCGCTCTACCTGCAATACGGGTATTCCGACGCCTTTGCCATTCTGCTCGTCCCGGCCGTGATCTCGATGGTCGTGATCATCAATGCGCGATTTCTGTTTCCTCGACCGCGCGATTTCGATCTCACGCCGCCTGCGCTCAACGCCGGTGGCTTCAAGCGCGCGTATTGGATCTACATGATCGCGATCGCGCTGGTCGGCGCCGGCTATGCCGACTTCCCATTGATCGCCTACCATTTCGGTCAAACCGCCGTCGTGTCGCCGCCGCTCATCCCGATCCTCTATGCGGTCGCAATGGCGAGCGACGCTGCGGCCTCGCTCGTCCTGGGGCCGCTATTCGATCGTCGCGGTCTCGTCGTTCTCATCGCCGGCGTGACGGTCGCCGCGGCGGCGTCTCCGCTGGTGTTCCTGGGTGATGCGACGGCCGCGGTTCTCGGCATGACCTTGTGGGGCATCGGCATGGGAACGCAAGAATCGGTGATGCGCGCCGTAGTCGCCGGCATGACCGCGCCGGACCGGCGCGCGACGGCGTTCGGCATCCTCAACGCGGTGTTCGGCGTGGCGTGGTTCATCGGCAGCGCGGCGCTCGGCATCCTCTACGACCAATCCGTCATGGCAGTGGCGGTGTTGTCGCTCGTTCTTCAGCTTCTCGCCGTTCCACTGCTGCTCGCCATCATGAGCCGACGGGTGGCGCGCTGACATGCTTCGCCCGTCAGGAGGCTAGTCATGAAGAGCCTTGCCCGCCCGTCCTTCTTTCGATTGTTCGATCTGCTCGTGAGCCACACCAATCCGGGCATGAAATTATCGCGATGGGCATTCGATGGCGTGGAGTTCGAGCGCGAGCGGCACAGCTTCATGGGTCCGAAACACGGCGTTGCCATCGAGATATTCACATTGACGCGTGGCGGTCGCCGCGGCTGGGCCCTGATGGTGACCAAGGAATACTGGTGGGTGGGCCAAGAGAGCAAAGCGATGAAGAACTTGCGCTGGGCTCGCCCGACGACCGGCCAACGCAGCGACATCATGGCATGGCTGCGCGAGCAGGAGGCGGCGCTCGATCGCCTGTCGAACCCGGCGCAGCGGATAGCTTCTGCTGATCCAATTGCCGCACCGAGGCGATAACGGCGCCGGTGCCCCGCATGGGTTGGCGCTCTTGATCCATCGGGTCAATCGCAGCGAGGAGATGACGTCGGCCATCGAGGCGGCCAACGCCATAGGTGCGGCAGATCTTGGCGACCGACGTCCACCTGCAGCGCCGGCAACAGGCCGCGCCATTTTTTGCTCGTGCGCGTCAAGGCAGCCCGTCAAGTTGAGTCAAGGTGTCAAGGCAAATTTCGACCATGCGACTCTGGCGGGCTCTCGCGCGGTTGCCCCCTGCATTGCTTTTTGCGACCAGAAAGGACCCGCGATTGGTCCGAGATACCTCACTGCAGCAATCGCCAGCGGCGCTGCTGCTGTCTTGATTCGTCGACCACGAGCAAAAAAAGTTTTCCGGAATTTGCGGAAATGCGTGCGGTGCTGTTTGAGGCGAACGTCTCGTGCTTATTCCGCGGCGATCGCAAGATCGGGCATCGACTCGTGCAGGATTACGCCTTCGATCGGATCAAACTCTCCCTGCCACGGCGCTTGCTTGAGTGCTCGCATCGTGGCCTCGTAACCTGCATTTCGGCGCATGCCGATTCCAGATGGACTGAAATCGATATCTTTAGTGTGGTTCTCATTTTCGAGACGCGGCGCCAGAAGGCGCACGACGTGCATCTGTGTCACGCACCCATAGCCGGCGAGTTCGCGCACCGCCTCGCTCTTGCGTACTTCGTCTGGAAAGTGCCGAACCAGTTGGCTAATGACGTGGCGCAGTCGATGCGTCTGTTGCTGCCGGGTGATGTGGCTCGCAATACGGCTCGAGTACTGAATGTCCTTCTGACGGTGCAGAACTTCCCAGATTGATTGCGGTACAGGCCCCTCCGGATTCCACAAGTGAACTGCGAAGATGAGGGAGTTGCGGCGGGGATTGTCGTCGAAAATCACCTCAGTCGGCGTGTTGGAAAGGATGCCGCCATCCCAATAGAATTCGCCATCGATGTGGACGGCTGGAAACGCTGGCGGCAGCGCTCCGGACGCCATGATTTGCTCAGTGGTGATCTCGGACTGACGGCTGTCGAAATAGTGCATCACGCTGGTGCGGACATTCGCGGCACCGACGGTTAGCCGCGGCGACCCTCTGTTGATGATCGAGAAGTCCACCAACTCGCCGAGTGTTTCGCGGAGCGACGCGGTCGAATAGAAACCAGCGCGATCCACCCCTAACGGGATGTGTGCGCCCCAGAATGCCGGCAGATTAGGCTTGAAAAATCCTGGGATGCCACTGACTAGCGTCGACCAATACGACCACGCGTCGGAGATTCCCGTCCATGCTGGCACGAATGGCCATGCGCTGGAACGCTCCATCCTCTTCCAGAACTCATCGAGTTTTGTGAGGCGGTCCTGAGGCTTATTGCCTGCGATGATGCTCGCGTTGATAGCACCGATCGACGTACCGACGATCCAGTCCGGTTCGACCCCCGCCTCGTGCAGCGCCTGATATACACCGACCTGGTAGGCGCCCAGAGCTCCGCCGCCCTGAAGGACGAGCACCACTTGTCCATTCGCCTTTTTGCGAAATTCATTGACCATTTCTTGAACCATTGCCTTGGGCATGTCACTCATCGCTGTCTCCATAAGGTCGATAAATGTTGGAGCGCAGTTCGGCGGGCCTGACCGCCACTCCAACAATTTCAGTGCGCCGTCCAACCGCCGTCGACGGGCAACGCGATACCTGTAATTGAGGCAGCGGCGTCGGAGGCAAGGAAAACCGAAAGCGCGCCGAGCTCTTCGACGGTGGCGAAGCGCTTGTTCGGCTGCTGCGCGAGCAGGACGTCGCGGATGACCTGTTCGCGCGGGATGTTATGCGCCTTGGCCTGTCCTTCGATCTGCGCTTCCACCAGCGGCGTATAGACGTAGCCCGGACAGATGGCGTTGCAGGTGATGCCTTGCTCCGCGGTCTCGAGCGCCGTCACCTTGGTGAGCCCGATGATGCCGTGCTTGGCCGCCACATAGGCCGATTTGAACGGCGAGGCGACGAGGCCGTGCGCCGACGCGATGTTGATGATGCGCCCCCACTTGTTCTGAATCATCGATGGCAGCGCCAGCCGAGTCGTGTGAAAGGCCGATGAAAGATTGATGGCGAGGATTGCGTTCCACTTTTCCGGCGGGAAGTCCTGTAAGGGGGCGACATGCTGGATCCCAGCATTATTGACCAGGATGTCGAGCCGGCCGGACGATTGCAGGGTGTTTTCGATCATCTCGCGGATCGCCCCGGGCTTCGACATGTCCGCCGGCGAGTAGGAGACCCGGACCTTGAAGTCCGCGGTGATCTTGGCCTGCGCATCCGCCACTTCTTCGGGCTTACCGAAGCCGTTAAGGACGATTTCCGAACCGGCTGCCGCCAAGGCCCGGGCAATGCCCAAGCCGATCCCACTCGTGGACCCAGTTACCAGCGACACCTTGCCCGCAAGTGCCTCGCGGGTATTGATATTTTCCGCCTTGATGGCGATGTTCATGGCTCGAAGCCTTCCGGTTGGGGCGCGGACCTCCCGCTTCTCTGTGGGGCCAATTTGCCGGACAGGGCCAACCAGCGCCAATGCCAATAGGCTAATGGGTTGATACAGTCCGGCTATGGAAATGCATTTGCGATGTCGCAGTCGAAAGGCCCTGCAGGAACGGAACCTACACAGACGGCCAGTGGGGCAATGGTAGCCATCTGATCTGCAGGAGGCGGATTAAGTATGGCTCGCCACGCCACTCTACCGGCGCGTCGGCTTTCACGGTTGTCGAGCAAGTGTATGTGATTGACGCCGGACGGGTGTGTCTCCTCACGATCGGGCCAGGTTAGTCGCCGGCACGGAGTTGAGCTATGGAAATGCATCAAGTCCGGTATTTTCTCGCGGTCGCACAGGAGCTGAACTTCTCGCGCGCCGCTGAAAAGTGCAACGTCTCGCAACCCTCTCTCTCGCGGGCGATCCAGCAGTTAGAGGGGGAGTTCGGTGGTCCGCTCTTTCACCGCGAGCGCAATCTCACGCACCTTACCGATCTCGGCCAAATGGTTCGGCCTCACCTTGAAACCGTCTACAACGCAGCTGCTAAAGCAAAACGATTGTCCCAAGATCTGAGTCAGCTGAAGAGGGTACCCCTCAAGCTCGGCATAATGAGCACAATATCACCGGACGAAATTGTCGACCTCATTGCAGCGCTCAAGACGCGGCACGAAGGACTTGAACTACGACTTTGCGATGCAAACGCCAAGGACCTGCGGGATCGTCTGCTTGCCGGTGATCTTGAGGCCGTTATTTACGCGCTGCCAGACGAAGAAATCGACGAGCGAACTCACGTTATGCCGCTCTTTAGTGAGCAGATGGTCATCGCCGTTCATCAAGGCCACAGGCTCGCAAACGAGTGTGCTTTTCCAGTCAAGGAACTGAATGGTGAGTGCTATATACATCGGATGAACTGCGAATTCGCCGGTTACGCCGACCATATACTTCAAGAAAAGGGCGTAACCTGCATGCCGACGTATTGGAGTGAACGCGACGATTGGACCATGGCCATGGTCGCAGCCGGTCTAGGTTTTGCCTTCATGCCGGCAAATGCTGTCAAGCATCCTGGCGTAATCGCATTGCCCGTCGTTGAACCTGAGTTCTGGCGAAAAGTTAATTTGGTCACGGTCAGGGGCCGACCCTACTCGCCCGGTCTCGGCGCGTTGGTACGGGAGGCCATGCGCAAAAAATGGTTCGGTAACAAAGCTATTGCGGTTCGCTTGGCTGAAGAAGGCTCCGCGAGCATCGCGAAACGAGTGAGCTGATATAGCCTTGCCACGCAGACGAATCAGATCCGATATATCCTGGCGACGGTCAGCGAGCTGATTTTCCAAGCCTGCCGAGAAGTGCAACGTGACGCAGCGGTCGCTGACCCGCGCCACCAAAAAGCTCAAGGACAAGCCTGCGGCCTGTTTCGGCGCCAACGTCCGCAAGCCCAGTTGACCGGGCTCGGCCAACCGGCTCTATGTGAAGTGCTGCCGGGCAGAACAGCGCCGGAAATCGTCGAGCTGCCTAAGACGACTTGCCATTGCCGCAGACTTGACCTCAGTTTCGGAGCGCGGTGAGCATATTCGCGATCGCCAGCGGCTTGCGATAGTCGGGATCCATGAAGCGAGCGCGGATGCGCCCATTGCGTCCGACGACGAACGTCGCAGGGATCGGCAGCATCCAGGAGCTGTTGCCCTGAAAGGTCGGAAGATCCCGACGACCTTCCATCATCTTCTGCAACTCCGCGCCGATCCAGATGACCAGATTGAGCGAAAGCGCATATCCGTTGTCCACGTCGGTGAGGATCGGAAACGGCAAGTTCGACTGGGATTTGAAATCGGCCACGAACTTCTGCAGATCGGGCATGATCGCGACGATCTGGCCGCCACCCGCCGCCAATTCCTTGTGCGCCTGTGCCAGCGCACTGACGTTGATCCGACAGTAGGGGCACCAATGCCCACGGTGAAAGGTCACCGCGACCGGCCCTTGCGCCAGGAGCTGGTCGAGGTTGACCATCTGCCCGGCGTGATCGGGCAGCACGAAAGGCGGTAACGGCTCGCCTGCCTTCGGCGCCGAATTGCCGGCACCGTAGTGGCGGAGCCGCTCCACCAGCCTGTCCACCGCTGCGGCAAAGTCGGGCCGCCGTTGTCTTGCGGAATCGGCGACTGTGCGAAGCTGCTCATCCAGAGAAGCATCTATGTCGCGCACGCGTTTGAACGCGTCGTCCAGGCTTTCTCCATCGACATTGGCAATCATTCGAGGGCTCTGGCGACTGGGTGTTGGCCACAACCGCTAGGCGGTCGCAGCATAGCTCTCTCCGTTCGATCCCTCGAGGGTGGTCCCATGTCACGCATGTTTCCGGCTCTGCTCCTGGTGGAGTTCTGCTCCCGGCGGGACGAGAAACGCTCGATCGCTGACCGGATCTCCGACCTCGGTCGCCATCGGCGGCGCGATCATCACAGCAGGCATCACGTCTTCGATGCGTGAGCCGGAAATGCCGGTGATCAATCGCGTGCCGCGTTGAAACGTAACGTAATTCCAGCCCCAATTCATAGCGACCGCCAGACGATTGCGGAACCCGATCAGAAAATAGACGTGCGCGAGGCTCCACAGGAGCCATGCCGCGAGCCCGGAGACTTTGAACGTGCCGAGCTGTGCAACGGCACGCTTGCGGCCGATCGTAGCCATGGACCCGAAGTCGCGATAGCGGAACGCCGGCGGTGTTTTACCTGCAGCGCGCGCCATCAGCAGATTTGCCACGTACCAGCCCTCTTGCTTGGCGACCGGCGCCACGCCGGGCAATGGTTTGCCATCGGGGCCCACTGCTGCAGCCGCGTCGCCGATCACGAAAATATTCGGATGCCCCGGCACCGAAAGATCGGCTTTCACTTTCACCCGGCCGGCACGATCACTTTCGGCGCCGAGCCATTCAGCCGCAGGGGAAGCCTTCACGCCGGCGGCCCAAATGATCGTGCGCGTTGGCAGGCGTTCTTGACCGAGCGAAACTCCGGAGCAATCGCAATCCGTGACACCGGTCCCGAGCCGGACCTCCACCCCAAGTTGTTCCAATGAACGCCGCGCGGCCTCCGACAATGCGGGATCGAACGGTGCCAGCAGTCTTGGCCCGGCCTCGATCAGACTAATCTGAGCGCAGCGAGGATCGATGGATCGGAAGTCGGAGGCCAGGGCCCGCTTCGCCAATTCGGCGATTGCGCCCGCCACCTCGACGCCGGTCGGGCCGCCGCCGACCACGACGAAATTCAAAAGACGACGCCGTTCGTCGACGTCCGGCTCGGTCTCAGCGCGTTCGAACGCGAGCAGGATTCGGCGGCGCAAATAGGTCGCATCGTCGATCGTCTTCAAACCGGGTGCGTAGGATGACCAGTCATGCCCGAAATAGGCGTGCTCGGCCCCAGTCGCGACGATGAGATAGTCGAACGGAATGCGGCGCCCTTCCGCGACCACTTCTTTGCGCGCAGCATCGACTCCCGAGACCTTCGCCAAGATCACATTCGCGTTGTTCTGCCGACGGAGAATGCCGCGAATCGGCGACGCGATATCTCCGGGCGACAAGGCGGCGGTCGCGACCTGATAGAGCAGCGGCTGGAACAGATGGTAATTGTGGCGATCGACGATGGTGACGTCGAAGGGCCCCTGCGCCAATTGCTTGGCAGCCGACAGACCGCCGAACCCTGCTCCGATGATCACAACGCGAGGGCGCCGGGGTACGGCCTGGGCCATGTGGGTCATGATGTGACTCGCCTCTCTTTATCTCGGTATCCCGGTGTCATGCAGCTTCGCGAATGCCGACGACCACATTGGTGTCCAAGAGAAGCGCCAAGTTGGATGCGACCTCGAATTTGGACGTGGCTGCGGTTGCGAGGCCCGCGGCCGTGACTACGGTCTGGCCTTCGGACAAGGCGCGAAAGAAGACATATCCGCCGGGCGGAAGACACCTGACTTCGACCTCAAAAAATGGCCGCGCCACCAGGGCGGCTTCGGCGCTCCATCGGTCGATCATGCCGTCTTCTTCATCGCTCTGATGGTTCTCCCAAATCGTCACGATTGGGAAACGCGATTGGACCAGGCACACTGAAGGATGCAGCGAGACCCGTAGCCCATTGAGGCGCTCGGCCCGTAGCGACGATAAGGCCTCTGCGCCGAGCGGCCGGACGTCGGCGGCGCGCTGAGCCCTCCCTCGAACCATCTCGAGCTCGGCAATGTCCGCAACATATTCGATCGACGCGGAATTGCCCTGGCTTCGGAGGAAGAGCGGGAAGTTGTCGCCGTAACTGGGAGTAATCGGAATGCTCGGCGGTTCACCGAGGATGAATCGACGCGTAACGACACGAAACGACAGCTCCCCGACCAAGCGGCGGATTACGGGATACCGCGCGGCCAGGAACTCGATCGGGCTGATGCGATCGCGATGAGCCGAAACATTGCCGTCTGAGCGTCGCCCCAAGTGCGGCTGCACGCACAGCCCTGCGCGCGCGTGGGGATCGAAGCTGGTGAGGCTTTGCTGGATGTTTCCCACAGCGCGCTCCTCCGCTCAGCGATCAAGCAGCAAGGCGGTGTTGATGTCGCCGCGTCGGCGACGGCAGGCTCGCTTCGGCGCGCGCCACCTCGCTCGTGAAGATCGGAATTGGTGGAACGTCATTGTCCCATTCCGTCAGGATCGGAACTGCGTTTCGGGCCGACAACATTCGGTGAAAATGACCATGCCGTTTTCGCGATACGCCCCGACCGGGTAAATGCAGTACCAATACCCCCAGGGATGGACGGAAGCGGCTTACAACCTTGCGAGAGCTTAGTCATGGCATGCTCCATGCCGCGTGGCAGGAGCAGCAAGAGCCGCAACGACGATGATGATGGAGACGATGGGCAACAGGCACACGACCTTGAGATGGATCGTGGCGTCGGCCCTTCTCAGCGAGCGGTTCACAGCCCTCCTCCTCGGGACTCCATGTCCCCGACGGCGATCGACATCCGCGAGCTAGTGAACATCGGCCTGCGCAATTGCGGAAATATCGATTGGCTATCGAGCTGATAGCCGCCTGCTATGTGCCCTGCCGGCACTCCTAGACTAACCCGCACGCTCCATAGCGCCGCGCTATCGAAATCGAAGCCAATCGGTATTTAAGTTCGGCGTCGCCGCGCTCCATTCTGGCCGCCGATGCATGGTCGTGTCATCAGCAGCCAGGAGGAGCCAGCCATGTTCGCGCGCCTGATTCAGCTTTGTTCAGCTGTTCTGTTCGCCTATGTCCTGACGGCATCGTCACCGGTCGCGGCGCTCGCCGGCAATGACGGCATCGTCAGGGTAAAGAGCGCCTATCCGATCGGAGACACGATCGAGCGCCTGAAGAAGGACATTGCCGACAAGGGCATCAAGTTCTTCAACGAGATCGATCAATCCAAGCTTGCCGCCGACGCGGGGATCAAGCTGCAGCCGTCGGTGCTACTGATCTTCGGCAATCCGCCGCTCGGCACGCAATTCATCACGGCAAACGCCAATGCCGGGCTCGACTGGCCGGTGCGGTTGCTTGTCTTCGAAAACGAGAAGGGCGAGGTCTGGACCGCCTATACCGATTTCGACTGGATCGCACGGCGACACGGAATCAAGAGCCGCAAGGACCAGTTCAAGATGGCGTCGAGCATGATCGCGTCCATCACGTCGAGCGTGAAAGCAAAGTAGCAATTGGATCAGCAGCCAGCTCCGGCAGGATTGCCGGAACTGCCGGCGATGTAGGGCTGGAAGTGTGCGCCGCGGGAGGCGCGACCATGGACGATGTGACCGCGTCGACGCCTACAAGATCCGGATCGGCCGGTCGCTCTTGCTCGGGCCTTGAGGTATTGGTAGCGGCAGATATCGTCAAAACCATCGCGCATGAATTGACCTTCATGAGTCTCGGCCTGCTCGCCGGGCTCGTGCTGATTCGCACCTTTCTCAGCTGGACGCTGGTGTTGGAAATCGAGGGCCGGTGGCCGTGGCGGCGAGAGCCGACATCAAGAGCATGCTGTGATCGCTCAGCGTTCGCTTGCGATAGCGGCTGCGTATCGATTCAAAAGCTATTTGGCATTTCCGTTCGACGACCATTCGGCCGATCCTCGGTGCCGCTGCGGCCTCGCTACGGCCGAGGCGTAACAAAGGAGACCACGAATATGTTCAACCGCATCACCCGTGGCCGAGGATTCGGCCGAAGCATGGTTTTCGCCGGTCTCGCCGCGGGAGCGGCGTTCGTCGGCGTAACCTCCGCGGTTGCCGGTGGCTGCCCGGCCGGCAAGATGACGGCCGACGTTCGCCAGCCGGCGACCCATGCGGCCAAGGGTGTCACCGACACCGTGCTCGCCGCCATCGACCTCGAGAAGGAGCCGGCGAACATCAAGGAACGCCAGCTGCGATTCCGCAAGCTCACCATCGAGCCCGGCGGCATCGTGCCCTGGCACAGCCACGGCGACCGTCCTGCGATCATCTACATCGCCGAGGGCGAGATCGTCGAATACGCCAGCAACTGCGCTGATCCGATCGTGCACAAGGCTGGCGACATCAGGCCGGAGACGAGCGGCACCGCGCACTGGTGGCAGAACCTCGGAAACAAAACCGTCGTTCTGTTCGTGGGTGACGTCCTTCACGACAAGAGCGACCACAATATGTGACGGCGCACCCGCGTCGCCCGAACGGCTTGTGACGCCCAAACGCTTGGGATGCCCAAGTGGGCGTCACCTGCCCGCAGAGCTGAGGATTCCGTCATGGCGCAGGCAGCATCTACCTTGGAAATGGCAGGGATGGAGATGCCGGGACACTCTTCCGGCGTGTTGCTGCGCTCAGCTGTGATCTGCCTGACCGCCTTTCTGACGGTGGTGGACCTGTTCGCGACCCAGGCGATCCTTCCCTCCCTGACGCGGGCCTATCACGTCACGCCGGCGGCGATGGGCTTTGCCGTCAACTCCAGCACGATGGGTATGGCGGTCGCCGGGCTGGCTGTCTCCTTGTTCAGCCAGCGCATCGATCGCCGACTGGGCATCCTGATCAGCCTCGCCTTGTTGTCGATTCCGACCGCACTGCTGGCGATCGCGCCGGACTTGACCACATTCACCGCGCTCCGCATCGCGCAAGGGCTGTGCATGGCGTCCGCCTTTACCCTCACCCTCGCCTATCTAGGCGAAGAATGCAGTGCAGCCGACGCCGGTGGCGCCTTCGCCGCCTACATCACTGGCAATGTCGCGAGCAATCTCATCGGCCGCCTGGTCTCGGCCGCGCTCGCAGACCACCTAGGTCTTGCTTCCAATTTCTACTTCTTCGCGGCGCTTAATCTCGCGGGCGCAGTGCTGGTCTACTACACCGTCGCCCAGACCGCCCCGATGATGCAAATGGGGCAGGGCGCCCGCTCCCCTTTCGCAGCGTGGATCGCGCATCTGCGCAACCCGCAACTCCCCGCTGCTTTCGGCATCGGATTCTGCATCCTGTTCGCGTTCATCGGCACGTTCACCTACGTCAACTTCGTTCTGGTGCGTCCGCCGCTATCGCTCGGCCCAATGCAGCTTGGATTCGTCTATTTCGTATTCCTGCCCTCCGTCGTGACGACGCTCTTGGCCGGCCGCGCCGTTCGTCGGTGGGGAACCCGACCGACTCTGTGGAGTTCGCTGGTGCTGGCTGGCATCGGGTTGCCCCTGCTTCTGCTGCCCAATCTCACAGCAGTCCTGATTGGGATGGTGCTCATCGGCGTCGGGACGTTCTTCGCTCAGGCGACCGCGACTGGCTTCGTGAGCCGTGCTGCGACCGCAGACCGCGGCTCCGCGAGCGGCATCTATCTCGCTTGTTACTTCGCCGGTGGTCTGGTCGGCACCGCGATCTTGGGTCAAATCTTCGACCGGATCGGATGGCCGGCCTGCGTCGCAGGGATTGCACTGTCGCTCGCAGCTGCCGCGCTTCTGGCGCTTCGCCTGAAGATGCCAACTGACAACTAATCACTACGCACCGGAGAGTGACCTATGAACAGATTTTGGCGCGGCATCGCGATCTTCGTACTCGGCGGAATGCTCGGCACCGGCCTCGGTGTCGCACTCGGGTTCTTTTTCTTCCCCTACGTCTTCCCACCGCCGGTGGCTGCCGAGCAACTCGCCGCAGCCGAGCGCTCCAAGCTCGTTGCTTCCGGCACCTTCATTCATCCCAATCCCTCGGACTCGGTGCATTACGGCAAGGGCAAGGTTAGCGTCTACGAGCACACCGTATTTATCGAGCCCGATTTCGAGGTCGGGCCGGGACCGGCGTTCCACGTCTATCTGGTCCCGAAGGCATCGATTCGCTCATCATCGGATCTAAAGGACGCCATGTTCGTCGATCTCGGAAGCCTGCGCGCCTTCAAGGGCAGCCAGCGCTATCCGATCCCGGCCGGCATCAGTCTGAAGGATTATCAGAGCGTGATCATCTGGTGCGAGCGCTTCGGCGTGCTCATCTCGCCCGCCGACCTGACGACAACCGTGGCCGTACGTTGATATACTGACCAGCCTCGCTCAGTTTACTCCGCCGCGACCTGTGTCGCGCCGGCATTGAGCTTGGGATTGAGCTCGCAGGCCTCCTCCCAGCTCAGCACGTTGAGCGATTTGACGAACTTGCCGACGCCATCGACCTCGGCGCAGAACAGCCCGAGCTCGATGATCTCTTCATCGCTGAAGTGCTTAGCGAGATCGGTATAGGCCTGGTCTTTGTCGATAGAGTGCTCGCCCTGTTTGAACAGATCCGCATAATGCAGCGCTGCCTTCTCACGCTCGCTGAAGCGCTTGCTGCCCGCATAATCGAACAGGTCGTTGATCATGTCCTCGGTCAGCCCTTCCGCCTTTGCGACCGTCGAGCGTACAGTCGAGCAATAGCCGCATTGATGCGCGACCGAGATCTTGATGCGGCACATCTCCTTGAGCTTGTGTGGCAGTATGCCCTCATAGAGCAGCTTGTTCCAGTATTCGACCCAGGCAATGCCCAGCTGGCTACGCGTCATCAGGCTGACTACGCGCGGATCAGGCGCACCGGTGCGCTTGGCCGATTCGATTAGCCCGCGCGTGTGGGGAGTCTGTTCGCTTTCCTTGATGTAGCGCAGCCTAGGCATCTGTTTCCTCCAGTGTTCGATCTTTGGTACGGGTGCTAACCCACCACTCCTGAGCCGCGGAAACCATCGCTCAGCCGCGCAGCAGGGGCGCGAGATCGGTGATCGCCTTGACGACGGCGCTCGCTTGGAAGCCCAGCTCCTCTGGAACTTCAGCGGCGCTACGCTGGATCCAGAACGTGTTCAGCCCGGCAGACGCGGCGCCGTTGATGTCCCAGGAATTCGCCGAAATGAATCCGAGTTCGGGATTCGTCACTTTCATGCGCTCGGGGGCAAGATTGTAGACGCGCGGGCTGACTTTGAAAATCTTGACTTCCTCGACGCTGATGATGTCGTCGAGAAGCTCACGAATCCCCGCGCTCTTCGCCGCCGCCTCCAGCATCTTGGGCTCGCCATTGGACAGGATCGCGAACTTGACCCCTTGCTTCTTTAGCGCCTCGAGGCCGGGCTTCACGTCCGGGAAAGCGGCTAGGCTCAAGTAGGCCTCCATCAGTTGCTTTTTCTTGTCGGCCGTGAGGTCAAGCTGGAGATTCTTGGTCGCCCAAACCAGCCCGTCCTCGGTCAAGCCCCAGAAATCGCGGTGGCGGCCCATCAGGCTGCGCATCAGGCTGTATTGCAGTTGCTTCGCACGCCATATCTGCGCCAGCTGATTGCCTTTGCCGGGATAAAGCTGCTCGCACAATGCGGTAACCGAGAAGACATCGAACAGGGTCCCGTAGGCATCGAATGCTAATGCCTTGACCGCCTTGAACTGACCGGCCATCTGAGCCGCAACCGGCGTCGCGGCCCAAGCCGCGCCGGCGACTGCCGCCGTCGCACCGGCGAGTTGCATGAACTTTCTACGATCGCTCGACATTTTTCCCTCTCTGCGGACGTGCCGCCATCGCTTTCTCAGCATACCAATGATTGTCGCTGGCGGTGACTTTGCCAGACGTCCCGTGGGTAGCTGAACGCCGAGCGTTACGCTGTGCCTTTTCAGCTCCCGGTGCAAGGTCGATCAATGACACCGGCCACAAGCAGCGCCGACAGCGACCGCCAGCGTGATGATCAGATCGCGATGAACGGTCATGCAGTCCACCAAGTTCGAGTTCGTGATCAACCATTCAATTGGGCCTCGGTACTTCGGTCGCGCGCCCCAGAGGTGCCAGAGATTGATGTTCCCCCCTAGCTAGGGATCCGTTGACGTGATGAAAAAAAAGATTTCCGTACATTGCGTAATTCAGCGCGCGGGCCCCTGCGGTCTAGGCGTTCGAGGCGGCGAGGATTTTGCCCCCCTACGGCTGCCAGGAGGTCCCGCGCGCGCGTCAATCCCTGCAGGCGGAGCGGGCCGAGCGCGCACGCGAGCTCGAGCAGCAGTGGTGTCGAAAACCGCGGCGCGCGTTCACGCTAGCCTCCTCGCTGCGGGCGGC
>WNGB01002141.1_pt1 | contig 32160 bp, 31 predicted proteins | sample 5400681 | NCBI WGS metagenome assembly WNGB01 (sample SAMN13153367, study PRJNA577476) | soil metagenome | isolation source: 115 cm soil or saprolite under grassland replicate 2 | place: USA:California | collected 2016-06-15
AGGGCCACATCGAGGAGATCCCGCTCCCTGCCGGGAGCGTCGACGTGGTGATCTCGAACTGCGTGATCAACCTCTCGGTCGACAAGCCTCGAGTCTTCCGCGAGATCGCCCGCGTGCTGAAGCCGGGCGGACGCGTCGGTGTCTCCGACGTGGTCGCCGAGGACCGGCTCTCACCCACCGAGCGGGCCGAGCGCGGGAGCTACGCGGGCTGCATCGCGGGCGCGCTGTCGGTGAGCGAATATCGGGCGGGGCTCGATGCGGCAGGTCTTCGGGACGTGTCGATCGAGTTCACGCACGAGGCCGCGGACGGGCTGCACGCCGCGATCGTGAAGGCGAAGAAGCCCTAGGTCTCGCGGTCCCAGTAGTCGACGCCGCTCTCGCGGCGCACCAGGATGTGGTCGCGCTTGTCTCCGACCCAGACGCCGATCTTGTCGCTGTCCGGGTAGACGGCAGCGCTGGGCTCGATCTTGGTCGAGAGCATGAGCAGTCGCACCGGCTCGTCTGTGCGGTTCGTGAGCTTGTGCGCTCCTTCGGGGCCGACGGGGAAGCAGACGACGTCGCCGGGCTCGAGCTCGTCCTCGCCCTCGGGCTGCCGCAGCAGCGGCCGGCCGGCCAGCACGATCAGCCACTCCTCGTTGCCGTACTCGTAGTGGTAGGGGCAGATGCTCTGCTCCGGTGGCAGCTCGTAGACGGTTCCGCCCAGCATGGAGGCCCCGAGCTCAGGGCCCAGGCGCTTGTAGCCGGCGTTGTAGCCCTCGGGATCGCCCTCGTCGTAGCCGGCCTCGACCCTGAACAGGTTGACCCGCTGCACAGCCCGCGTCAGGCCCGGCGCCAACGGCCGAACACGAGGCCTCCCAGCGTGAAGCCGAGGCCGAACGTCCCGAGGGCAAACGCGCCGACTGCGATGGCCTTGCGCCAGGCCGAAAGCCGCTGCCAGCGACCGATCGCCTGCTGTTCCTCCGCGGTCAGGGCCTCGCCGCGGCGCTGCTTGCGAAGCGCTCCTCCGGCCCGCAGACCGAGGTACAGGTCGTCGAAGATCTCGGTGCTCTCGTCCTCCATGCTTCGAGTGTATAGCCTCGTCCGGCGGTGCCCCGGCTGCTCCACATCTCCGACCTGCACGTCGGCGCACGTGAGGAACCGGGGGTGCAGGTCGCGCTGCGCGCGCTGATCGAGCTCCGCCGGCCGGAGCTGATCGTCGCTACAGGGGACCTCACACACCGCGGGCGTCCCGAGCAGCACCGGGAGGCGGCTGAGCTCCTCCGCGGGCTGGGCCCTCCGGTCCTGGCCGTTCCGGGCAACCACGACATTCCCCTCCTGCCACCGGCCCGGTTCACGCATCCGTTCCGGGAACACGAGCGGCGCTGGGAGACCACCGAGCCCGTGTTTCGCTCCGACGAGATCGTGGCCGTCGGGCTCAACTCTGTGCAGCCGTGGCGGCACCAGTCGGGAGGCCTACGGGAGGGCCAGCTCCGGCGGGCATCCGAGCTGCTCGCGGACGCGCCGCCCGGCGCGTTGCGGGTCGTCGTGCTCCATCATCACCTGACGGGGGCGCCCTGGCGCTCGCGCAAGCGGCCAGTGGCGCGCCGCTCGCACGTACTGGCTGCGCTGGTCGACGCCGGCGCGGAATTGATCCTGGCCGGCCACATCCACCAGGGAGCGGTCTCCGAGCGCCGCGAGTTCGAGGTTGCGTCGGGCGGTGAGAGCGGAGTGACGGTGTCGATCGCGCCCGGCTTCGGCCAGCCGCGGCCGCGCCGCCGCGGTGAGGCCCGTGGCCTCCACGTGTACGACGCCGACGATCGGGAGATCCGGGTCGAGACCTACGTCTGGCGCGAGGAGGAGTGGGCGCTGACTGCTGCGAGGCGCTTCCCGCGAGGACCGAGCCCGCTCGTCGGCCAGGCCTAGGGCTCCCGCCGCAGCACCTCGGTCCGCTTCGCCTGATACTCCTCGTCGGTCAGGACGCCCTGGTCGTGCAGCTCGTCGAGCCGCTTCAGCAGCTCGCTGCGGGTCGATCCACGCCCGAGCCGCGCCCGCATCACGCCGCGACCGCGGATCCCGATTCCTTTCGTCGGCTGCTTGTGGGCCTCCGGCCCGGTGATCGGGCGTCCCTGCACGAAGCGCCGGTAGAGGATGATCAGCAGCATTGCCGCCAGGATCTCGGCCAGCACGATCGTGAAGTAGTCGGCACTCGAGACGTCCTTCGTCCCGCCGAGGGCGATTGCGGTGGTCACGCCGCCGAGCATCGAGCCGCCGAGTCCGAACAGGAATGTAAGCCAGAGCGGCATCGGGTCGGGTCCCGGCACTCCCCAGCGGGCGAGCCAGCCGATCAGCAGACCCGAGGCGAAGACGGAGAGGATCGCGCCGAGCACGCGGGGCTAGTGCTGCGAGCTGACGGCGCCGAAACGCTCCTGCGCGCGGGCACGGGCCTTCGCGGCCTCGACCTCGCGGTTCCGCGGTGGGGCGGTCGTGACGAGCTCACCGAGCAGCCGCGCGGACGCGGCCGCGACGCCCTCGACCGCGCGCTCGAAGGCGACCTCGTTCGCCCGCGAGGGCTTCTGCATGCCGCTGATCTTACGGACGTACTGCAGCGCCGCTCCGCGTACCTCCTCCTCGGTCGCCGGCGGATCGAAGTTGTGCAGCGTGTGGATGTTCTTGCACATCATTTCTCCTTGTTTGATCGCACCAGTGCCTGGCACTGGGGTGGTGACAATTCTGCAACGATCCGTCCACAGGGGCTCATGGAAGTCCTATGCCTCGGCGAAGGCGTGCAGCTCTCTCCGCAGGTCCTTGATCTCGTCCCGCAGCTTGGCCGCGTACTCGAAGCGGAGCTCCTCGGCCGCGGCGAACATCTCCTCCTCGAGCTCCACGGCCAGGCGCTCGAGCTCCTCCCGGGTCATACCCTCGACCTCGCGCTTGCCGCGGCGGCGGCTCGAGGGTACGTGGGGCGCCTCGAGCGAGAGGAACTCGGCGATGTCGGACACGCCCTTGACGATCGTCTCGGGGGCGATTCCGTGCTCCTCGTTGTAGGCGACCTGCTTCGCTCGGCGCCGGTTGGTCTCGTCGGTCGCCTCCTTGATCGCCGCGGTCAGCTTGTCCGCATAGAGGACGACCCTGCCGTTGACGTTCCGCGCGGCCCGGCCGATCGTCTGGATCAGCGAGGTCCGGCCGCGCAGGAAACCCTCCTTGTCCGCGTCGAGGATGGCGACGAGCGAGACCTCAGGGAGGTCGAGCCCCTCCCGCAACAGGTTGACGCCGACGAGCACGTCGTACTGCCCGAGCCGGAGCTCGCGGATGATCGAGATGCGCTCGAGCGTGTCGATCTCGGAGTGCAGGTAGCGCGCCTTGACGCCGGCCTCCAGCAGGTAGTCGGTCAGGTCCTCGGCCATCTTCTTCGTCAGCGTCGTGACAAGGACCCGCTCCCCCGCTTCCTCGCGGCGGCGGATCTCGTTCAGCAGATCGTCGATCTGGTCCTTCGTGGCCCGTACCTCGACCTCGGGATCGACGATGAAGGTCGGGCGAATCAGCTGCTCGGCGACCACCTTCGAGTGGCGCAGCTCGAACGGCCCGGGCGTGGCCGACACGAAGACGAGCTGCGGCACCTTGGCCAGGAACTCGTCGAAGCGAAGCGGCCGGTTGTCGAGCGCCGACGGCAGCCTGAAGCCGTAGTCGATCAGCGTCTGCTTGCGCGAGCGGTCGCCCTCGTACATGCCTCCGATCTGCGGCACCGTCTGGTGCGACTCGTCGACGAAGCAGACGAAATCGTCCGGGAAGTAGTCGATCAGCGTGAAGGGATGCGTGCCCTCGGGCCGGCCTTCGAGGTGGCGCGAGTAGTTCTCGATCCCGGAGCAGAAGCCCAGCTCCTTCATCATCTCCAGGTCGTACTCGGTGCGCTGCCTCAGGCGATGCGCCTCCAGCAGCTTGCCCTCCGCCTCGAACCGGCGCACCTGGCTCTCGAGCTCGGCGTGGATGTCGTCCACGGCGCGCTCGATCGACGGCGTCGAGGTCACGTACTCGGTCGCGGGCCAGATGACGAGGTTGTCGAGCTTGGCGTAGATCTCGCCGGTCAGCGGATCGAAGTGCGTGATCGCCTCCACCTCGTCGCCGAAGAACGAGATGCGGTAGGCCGTCTCGACGTTGGCGGGCTGCACTTCGAGCACGTCGCCCTTGACCCGAAAGCGCCCGCGGCCGAGCACCGAGTCGTTGCGCACGTACTGGCTCTCGATCAGCCTGCGCAGCGCGGCGTCGCGCTCCGTCTCCTCCCCCACCTGCAGGATCAGCACGCGCTCACGCCACTCCTCCGGCGAGCCGAGGCCGTAGATGCAGGAGACGGAGGCGACGATGACGACGTCGCGGCGCGTCATCAGCGCCGAGGTGGCGGCCAGCCGCAGGCGCGCGATGTCGTCGTTTTGGGAGGAGTCCTTCTCGATGTACAGGTCGGCCTGGGGGACGTAGGCCTCGGGCTGGTAGTAGTCGTAGTAGGAGACGAAGTACTCGACCGCGTTGTCCGGGAGGAACTCCCGGAACTCGTTGCAGAGTTGTGCTGCGAGGGTCTTATTGTGCGCGATCACGAGTGCAGGCCTGCCGACCTTCTCGATCAACCACGCCATCGTGGCCGTCTTGCCGGTTCCGGTAGCCCCGAGCAGCGTCTGGTAGCGGTCGCCGGCCAGGATGCTTCGGGCGAGGATGTCGATCGCCTGCGGCTGGTCGCCCGTGGGACGGTACGCGTCGGAGGTTTTGAAAACCGCCACCGAGGGACAGCCTAGCCGTGGACGAACGGCCTCCCTACGGCGCGTACGCGGTGATCATGGCCGCCTTCTTCGGCGGCCTGGGAGTAACCGGCCTGCTCGCGCGCGCTCTGGGTCGAGAGCCACGTGAGCACACTGCGCTCGACCTGGCCACCCTGGTGGCCGCGAACTTCAAGGCGGCGCGCACGCTGGCGCACGACGAGGTGACCAGCTTCCTTCGCGAGCCCTTCGTCCAGGGCCACGCCCACGAGGGCCGCGAGCAGCCCGTCGGCGGAGGAATGAGGCAGGCGGTGGGCGAGCTCGTCACCTGCACGCGCTGCATCGGCACGTGGACGGCGGCAGGGCTCGCCACGACGCAAGTGCTCTGGCCTCGCCTCGGCCGGCTCGTCACGTGGACGCTCGCCCGCCGCAGCCGCGAACGACTTCCTGCAGTCGGCGTTCGTCGCGCTGACCGAGAAGGCGAACGAGATCGAAGGCAGCGTCTAGCGCAGCACCGCGAGGGGGATCTCGCGGTCGGTCTTTGTCTGGTACTTCTCGTAGCCACCGTAGGCCGCGACGATCCGGGGCCACAGCCGCGCGCGCTCCTCGGCCGTCGCCCGTCGCGCGCGCCGGCGCTCCACGCCGCGCCCGATCTGCACCTCGACGTCCGCGTTGGCGACCAGGTTCTCGAACCAGGCCGGGTTGTGGGGACGCCCGCCGAACGAGGCGACGACGACGAGCGCCTCTCCGTCCTCGAAGTAGGTGAGCGGGACCGTACGGCGGCGGCCGGACCTCCGTCCCACCGTCGTCAGCAGCAGCACCGGCATGCCGACGATGCGGCGGCCGACCCGGCCGCCGCTCGCCGAATAGAGCACGCGATGGACGGAGGAGAGCGTGCGGACCTTCAGCGACACGCGGTCTCGCGCAGCGCCGCCTGCAGCTCACGGGTCCCTTCTCCGGGAGCTCCGTCCCCGATCGACCGCCCGTCGAGCGCGACGACGGGCATCACCTCCCGGACCGAGGACGACGTGAAGGCCTCCTCGGCGGCCGCGAGCTCCGGCACGGGGAAGATCCCTTCCTCCACCTCGAAACCGAGCGCAGGCGCCGTCTTGATCAGCACCGCCCGGGTCACGCCGGCGAGGATGCCTAGGTGCAGCGAGGGGGTGTACAGCGTCCTCCCGCGCCGCCACCAGAGGTTCGATGTCGTCGCCTCGAGCACCGTCTCGTCCCCGGCGAGGAACACGGCGTCATCCGCCCCCCGTGCCTTCGCCTGGTCGACGGCCACCATGTTCAGTGCGTAGCTCGTCGACTTGACGCCGCCGATCAGGTCGGAGGGACGGAACTCAACCGAGATCGTGCGGAGGCCGCGCGCCCGCTGCTCCTCCAGATCGGCCGGCAGCGCCGCGACGAGCACGATCGCGAACGGACCGCCGCCGTCGGCGCGCCCGGGGGTCGCATAGAGACGCAGCACGGCCTCTTCCGCGGCAGCCTCCTCGATCGCGGCCGAGACAAGCGACTCGATTTCCTGGAGCTCGGGCGGCGGCAGTCCCAGACGACCCGCCGACTCGGAGAGCCGCCCGAGATGCTGCCGTAGCTCGAACGGGCGCCCGCCGTAGATACGCAGCGTCTCGAATGCTCCACGCCCGCGCAGAAAGGCCTCGTCGTCGGCATAGACGACGGGCTGTTCCGGATCGACCAGCCCGCGGCCGGACACGGCCAGCGCCAGCAGGCTCATCGGAGAACGGGTTCCGACAGGGGGGCTCCGACGGTCTCCAGCAACGGCCGAGCCTTCACCCAGGACTCCTCGATCTCCTCCTCCGGATCTGAGTCCCAGACGATGCCGCCGCCGACCCAGAGGTGGATGCGCCCGCCGGCGACCGCGAACGTGCGAATCGTCAGAGCGAGGTCGAGATCGCCGTTGGGATGGACGACCCCGAGCGCACCCATCGAGGCGCCGCGGCCTACGGGCTCGAGTGCGGCGATGTGGTCGAGCGCGGCGATCTTCGGTGCGCCCGTGACCGACCCGCCGGGAAACGTGGCCTCGAGCAGCTCCGTCAGCGTGATCTCCTCGCGCAGCCGACCCTCGACGCAGGAGACGAGATGCTGGACTCCCGCGAGCCGGCGTGGCCGCCGCAGCTCGGGCCAGCGCACGGAAGCCGCCTCGCAGATCCGCGAGAGGTCGTTGCGCTCCAGATCGACGATCATCACGTGCTCGGCCGCATCCTTCTCGGACTCCGCCAGCCCCTCGACGCCGCGCGGCCGGGTGCCCTTGATCGGCATCGTCCAGATCCGCCGCCCGCGACGCGCGAGGAACAGCTCCGGCGACGCCGACACGATCGCCCAGCCCTCTCCCTGGAGCGGGCGTCCGTGGAGCGGGCGCAGAGACGCGATCCGCGAGGGGAGACCTGACGGGTCGCCCCGGAACGGCGCAGAGAGATGCTGGACGAGATTGACCTGGTAGACGTCGCCCCTCGCGATCGAGTCCCTGACCGACTCGATCGCGCGTGCGTATTCCTCCCCGCTCCAGGTCGTCTCCCAGTTGCCGATTCGGAACGCTCGGCCGCGCGGCGGCGCTTCGTCCACGCGGCGCACGTGCACCGCGGCCGCGGGCAGGGCGCACGGCTCCGGTGGCGCCGGGCCCGGCGACCGCCTCGACCCGTCCGAGAGTGCGTAGCCGAGGTAGACGTCGGCGACGAGGCCCTGCGCGCCGCCCTCGAAGAATCCCCGGGCCCGCAGAGCCTCCTCGACGTCCGCCGCGGAACAGGCCTCCAGCATGGGCACACGCTAACGTCTGACCGTGCGCCTGGTCTCGGCGGCCGCTGTGCTGCTCGCGCTCGCTCTCGCCCCAACCGCCCGCGCGGCGAGTCTGAGCGTGGTTCCGCGCGTCTTCTCCGCGAAGGTGGGGCCGCTCGCCGTTCATGCCGAGCTTCCGGTGGCCCGCCGAATCGGCGTCCGGTTGGCGTCGTCCCGTGGCCGCGGGCTGGGCTGGCTCGATCAACCGGCGCCGCGTCGGGAGATCGACGTCGACTGGGACGGCCGCCTCGACGGACGGCTGGTCGACGACGGCTACTACCAGGTGCAACTCGTCTCGGGAGAACGGGTGCTGGTCTCGGTCCCGCTGCGTGTGGATCGCACCGCACCCACGCTGCTGGGCCTCCGCGTCGGCAGCGGCGGCAGACCGTTCGCGGGCGACCGCTCTCTGCTTGCGACCGTCACGCCGAACGGCGACGGCCGGCGCGACTCCGCGGTCGTCCGCTTCAGGCTGACCGAGCCGGCGTCGATCACACTCGACGTCGTGCGCACCGCACGGGTGGCCCAGGTCATCTCGACGCAGCAGGTCCGGTTTCGCAGAGGACCGCACACCCTCCTCTGGGCCCCGCCTCCCGGCACTGCACCGCGCACGTACCTGCTTCGGCTCGAGGCGACGGACACGGCCGGGAACCTGCAGGGCTACGGCGCGCTGACCGCCTTCGTGGACAACTACCTCCCCGGGCCGGTGGTGCGCGTGCTCGGCGTCGACGCCGCGTTCCCCCGACCCAGCTACGCGCCCGGCCAGCTCGCCGCTCTGCGCATCTCGAGCGACGCCCCCAGCCTGACGATGCAGATCTTCCGGGTCGGGGGCGAAGAGAATCCTACGTACCTCGCGACCGAGCTGAGCGGCCTCCCGGTCACGGAGCCCAGGGTCCTTTCCTGGCTCGGGCGTGGGGACGGCCCCGGCACCATCCGCCTCCGCATCGGCGCCTGGCGCAGCGGCCTGTACTACGCGGAGCTGCGGGCCCCCGACGGGAGGATCGGCTACGCGCCATTCGTCGTCAGGCCGTCCCTCTTCGGCTTCCAGAGCCAGGTGGCGGTCGTCCTGCCCACGACGACCTGGCAGGCCTACAACTTCTACGACGCCGGCGGGGACGGCTGGGGTGACACGTGGTACGCGGGAGGCCGGCCTGACCGGCCGGTCGTCTTGGGGCGCCCGTTCCTGAACCGGGGAGTCCCGCCCTACTTCGCCCGCTACGACATCGCGTTCCAGACCTGGCTCGCGCGGACGCACAATACGGTGGACTTCCTCTCAGAGTCCGACCTCGCCCTCGTGCGCACCGGTGCCAAGCTGGCGAATGCGTACGACCTGGTCGTCTTCCCGGGCCATACGGAGTACGTCTCGGACCACGAATACGACCTGATCGAGCAATATCGGGACGCGGGCGGCAACCTGATCTTCCTGTCCGCGAACAACTTCTTCTGGCACATCACACAGCGCGCTGGGAAGCTGCAGCGGACCGCGCTCTGGCGCGACCTCGGCCGACCCGAGGCACGCCTGATCGGCGTGCAGTACCGGGCGAACGACGAAGGACAGCATCAGGGGTTCTACGTCGTACACAGTGCGGCGACGACGCCGTGGCTCTGGACGGGAACAGGACTTGCCGAGGGCTCGACTTTCGGTGAGTACATCGGCGGTTACGGGATCGAGATCGACGCCACCACGTCGGATTCGCCGCCGGGCACGCTCGTGCTCGCCGACATCCCCGACCTCCTCGGCGCCGGCTTGACCGCCCAGATGTCCTACTACGAGACTCCCCAGGGAGCAAAGGTGTTCGCGGCCGGGACGCTCGACTTCGGCGGCTCGGTCTACACCTGGCCCGTGCGCCACATGCTCGACAACCTCTGGGCCCGGCTGTCGCTGCCCTAGATGCTTGACCGAAAATTGACCGGAAGCCCGTGGCACCGCCGGCTGGCACCCGTGACACGTCGCCTGACACTAGGCTCGCCCTTGCCCGATGAAATTGGGAAGGGGACAGACTTAAGTCTGTCCCCTTCACTGTCTCAATACGCGCTGCGGACGACCCTGTCGTCATGCTCGGTCACGGAGCGTCCCCGACGGCACCACAATTTCCGGTCACCATCTAGTCAGCGACCATCGCCGGGCGCAGCGAGCGTCCACGCAGGGTGGCCAGAGCGCGGGACCCCATCGTCACGGTCTGAACCGCCGGCACCAGCAGGAAGATCGGATCGACTCCGAAACGCGCCAGCACGAAACCGGCACCCAGGAAGCCGAGCGGCGCGGCAAGCTGATCGGCGGCGAGAAACGCCGTCAGCGCCTGCTGCCGAACCGCCGGCGGGATCGCCAGCGTCAGCAGTGCATGCAGCGTCGGATTGACAATGCCGTTCGCGAGGCCCGAGAGCAGCAGCGCTGTCGCCACGATCCACGCCGGCCCCGCCCAGAGCAGGAGCCACAGCGGAGCGGCCTGCGCGAGCACGCCGACGGCGATCAAGCGGGAGGAATCGACGTGCGAGCGAATCCGGAACGAGAGCACGTTGCCCACCACGGCCGAGACGCCGAAGCACGCGAAGAGCAGGCCCGCTAGCTTCGCGTTGCCGTCGTACTGCGTGAAGGCGTAGAAGGGAATCGTGGCGAAGAGCGCGTTCCAGGCGGCGTCGCCCACGGCAACGGTCACGGTCCATGCACGCAACAGGGGATCACGGGCGAGATAGCGGACGCCGGCGAAGACTCCGCGCGATTCCTCGGTCTGTGCCGGGCGCGCCACCGCCGGGACGAACAGCGCAATGGCGACGAGCGCAAAGGCGAAGGTGGCCGCGTCGACGAGCAGCACGCTCGGCGCTCCGATGGCCGCGATGAGGACTCCTGCCAGCACCGGGCCGAGCAACATCGTCACGCGCGTCGCCGCCTGCAGGAACGCGTTGGCGTCGCTCACCGTCGCCTCGTCCTCGCCCAGGATCTCCGAGAGTGCGACGCGCTGGGCGGCGAAGTACGGCCCGAACAGCGCACCGAGCACGAACACGATCGCGAGCAGCAGGCCGAAGGACAGGACGCCGGCCCAGTGCAGGAGCGGCACCGAGAGGATGAGCGGAGCTGCGGCTGCGTTGACGACGAGCATCGTCCGCCTGGCGCCGAGCCGTGCCGAGGCGGCCCCGCCCGGGATGCCGCAGAGGGCCACACCGAGCGCCTCGGCCGCGAGCACGATGCCCATCCGCCCGGCCGACCCGGTCGTGGAGAGCACGAACCACGGCAGCGCCAGCCACGTCATCATCGAGCCGGTCGTGGAGACCGTCTCGGCGACGAGCAGCGCCGCCAGCGACCGGTTGCGGAGGACGCTCGTCCTCATTCGCTGCAGTCCGGCAGCTCACGCAGGCGCGGAATCGGCGACGGCAGGAGGAACAGCACGCCGGCGACGGCACCGACGCTCGCAATCCAGAGCGTCGGACGCAGCCCGACGGCGCTGCCGAGGAGGCCGCCGGCCAACGCGCCGAGCGGCCGGACGCCGTAGTTCACGACCATGTAGGCGCCTGCCACGCGTGCCCGCAGGCGGTCGGGAATGAGCGCTGCCTTGATCGAGCCGCCGGCGATGTCGAGCAGCATCACACCGAAGCCCGAGAGGAACTCGGCCAGGAACAGGCAGCCGAGCACGACCCAGCGCGGCCCGCCGGCGAGCGGCACGAGGACCAGCGGCGCCGGAAAGAGAATGCAGCCGGCCACGAATGCCGGGCCGATGCCGATCCGCCGACCGATGCGGCCCGTCACGAGCGAGCCGAGGACGCCGCCGACCGAGGCGGCACCTAGGACGGCCCCGAGCACGCCCGGCCGCGTGTGCAAGGACCGGGTCGCATAGAGGATGAAGAGCGCCCAGAAGACGAAGTTGAAGAAGTTGATCCAGGCCGTCGCGAGGAGCGAGGAGCGGATGACCGGCGAGCGGCGGATGTAGCGGGCCCCCGCCGGCAGATGTCCTCGCTCGGCGCGCTCGGTCGGAGGCTCGGACGGGGAGATCCGACTGAGCGAGAAGGCGGAGACGAGGAACGAGAGCGCATCGGCCACGAGCGCGGCAGGCGCCGACAGGACCTGTACCAGGGCGCCGCCGACGCTCGGCCCAGCGACGTAGGACAGCGCGCGGCTCCCGTGGAGGAGAGAGTTCGCCTCCACGTAGCGCTCCCGCGGGACGAGCGCGACGAAGAGGGTGCTGTACGCGACGTAGAAGAAGACGCTGAGCGCGCCCGTCAGGAACCCGACGACGTACAGCTGCTCCAGCGTGAGCATCCCGAACGCATAGGCGATCGGGATTGTCGCGAGCAGGGCCGCGCGGCCCATGTCGGCCACGAGCATCACCTGCCGGCGACGTCCGTGGCGGTCGACCCACGCGCCTGCGTGCAGCGAAAAGAGTAGGTTCGGTACGAGCGCGGCCGTCATCAGGTACCCCATCTGGGCGGCGCCGGCGTGCAGCACGAGCACTCCGACGAGCGGCAGCGCGATCAACGTGATCTGGTCGCCGACGAGTGAGACCGCCTGACCGGCGAAGAAACCGCGGAAGTCGGTGTTCTCGCGCAACAGAGGCGGCACGGTCACCGAGCGCCGAGCGGCGCCCAGGGTGAGATCGAAGGCACTCACGCCCGCTTGACCGTGACGTCCCCGCTCATGGTCCGCGCCTTCAGCTCGACGAACGGACGGTCCTCACTGGGCGGCTCGTCACGCGGATCGAGCTCGCAGCTCGTGTCGCCGCTCATCGAGCTGACGTCCATCCACACCGTCGATCCGCGGGTGATACCGACCTCGACGTCTCCCGAGGCCGACTGCAGCGTCAGCTTGCCCTGCGAGACGGAGCCGAGGCGAAGGTCGCCCGAGGCAGTCTGCACCCGCAGGTCCCCGGCCAGGTCGCCCAGCTCCACGTCGCCGGAAGCGGAGCGAACCTTGCCTGCGCCGCTGACCCGCCCGAGCTCGACGTCGCCGGATGCCGTGTTGATCTCGATGCCGCCGACCTCGTGGAAAGAGACGTCGCCGGAGGCGCTGTTCACCCTGATCGAGCCGAAGCGGCCGCGGCCGTCGACGTCGGCGGAGGCCACGTTCGCCTCCACCGAGGCGTCATGCGGCGCGCGGATGGCGACGCGGTGGTCGCGGCCCATGCCGAAGAGCTTCTTCTCGAAGTCCACCACGATCTCGTCACCCCGCTGCTCGATTACCGCATCGTCCTCACGGGGGCCTTCGACCTCCACCACGACTTCGGGCGCATCGGAGGTCTCGAGGCGGACGGTGCCCGAGGCCAGGTTGACGCGCAGCCTGGGCGTGCGCTCGGTGCGGAAGGTCTCGGTTCTCACCGGCCACCTCCCCTCTTCCTGAGCAGGGCGGCCAGGGCAACGGCCGTGGTCGGCCGCGGCGGGCGGGGGTCGATCCGCACGTCGATGTGTCCGAACGGTCCGGGTAGGTACGTCATCTTCCTCTCTCCTTTCAACTCTCTGCGAAGCCGGTCAAGCGCCTGCCGGCGCGGCGTCCTTGTCCGGGTCCGTCGAGCCCGCGCTTCAGGGCCCGCAGGATCCATGAGTTCGCCGACAGCCCCTCCCTCGCGGCCGCGGCCTCTACCGCCGTCTTGAGCGACTCGGGAAGCCGGAGCGTGATGCGGGCACCGGCGCCCTCGTCGTCCTGGCCGGTCGCAGGGGCGTCCTCGTGCTCGATGTAGACGAGCGAGGGCTCCTGCCCGGCGAGCCGCACTTCGACGTGGCCCGACGGAAGCTGGCCCGAAACCTCGAGCGCTGCCTCGCCGAGCACGTCTAGGAGCCGCAGGCCGAGCGAAGCTCGTAGTGCCTGGCTCAGACGCTCCGCGGCTGCGGCCGTGGCCTCGTCGCCGACGGATGCGATTGCCGCGAGGTCGGCGAGGAGGGCGTCTACATGCTGTGTCGTCTGCATGATGACATCATTATGACATCACTTCGATGTCTTGTCAACATCATCGTGCTGCGGAAGCGGAAATGCCATGCCGACCAGCCGCACCGGTCTCGCCCCTTCGGGACGGGTCGCCGGGTCGGCAGCCCGCTCGAGATACGGCTCGGAGAGGCCGATCAACTGCTCTCCGAGGGCGGTCAGCTCCTCCGGGGTCAGGTGGAGGATGCTGTACGTGCCGGGCGCGGCCTTTCGCCACTCGGCGGGCTCACGTCGGCGCCGCTGGAGCCATTCCACCAGCTGCTGCCCGATGCGCTGGACGAGGAGTGCGTCAAGCACGTCCGCGGCGGGCTCCTCGTCGGACCATCGGTGCGAGAGGGTCCTCAACCTCCAAGGACGCTCGCGGCCCTCACCACCCTCAGCCTCCTCGAGGAAGCCGTACTTGGCCAGCTGGCGCAAATGGAACGAGCAGCTCGCGCTGCTCTCTCCGGTGAGGGTCGCCGCCCGCGTGGCGGTGAGCGATCCCTCGAGTCCTGCCAGCTCGAGCAGCGTCAACCGTAAGGGGTGAGCCAGCGCGCGCATCGCACGCGGGTCGAGCTCACGCGATTCAGATTTGGGCAAAGACATCTTTGCAAAGATAGCATTGCAAAGCTACCTTTGCAAGTCAGGCTCCGCCCAGGCGATCACCGTAGGCATGGCGGTAGACATGCTTCAGGTGCTCCACGCGATCGACGTAGCTCCGCGTCTCCGCGAACGGGATCGCCTGGCCCGCCGCGACCCAGCCGTCGACGTTGCGCTGCCCCGCGTTGTAGGCTGCGAGCGCGAGTCGCTCGTCGCCGTACTTGTCGATCAGGTGACGCAGGTACCACGCGCCGTAGCGGACGTTCAGCTCCGGCTTGTAGAGGTCGGCGACCTGAAATTGCGTGCCGCCGGTCCGCGTGGCGATCCCGAGCGCCGTGTCCGGGAGCAGTTGCATGAGCCCGATCGCCCCCGAGCTCGAGCGCGCGTCGGCGTGGAACTTTGATTCCTGGTAGATGACCGCGGCGAGCAGAGCAGGATCGAGGCGGTAGTTGCGCGCATGTCCGCGGACCACCTCGTCGTAGCGCAACGGATACCGGAAGCGCAGGTACCAGGCCGGCTGCGTGAGCTGGACGATGCTGAAGGCAACTCCGAGGGCGGCGACAGCCCCGATCAGGAGCGTGAGCCGCCGCGCGAGGATCACCTGCGCAGACGCTCGAGCACCGAGGCGACAAACTCGTCCAGCTCCTCGAGCGTGCCGTCGTTCACGTACGCGAAGTCCGCGCGCCGCACCTTCTCATCATCGGGGATCAGCCGGGCGGAGCGGCGGTCGAGGTCGGTTTCGTCCCGTCCGCGCGAGCGCCGCACCTCCTCCGGCGCCGTGATCACGACGACCGTGTCGAAGAGCGACTCCGCTCCGGTCTCGTACAGCAACGGGATCTCCACGGCGGCGACGTCCGCATCGACCTGGTCGAGCCATTCCCGGTAGTCACGACGCACCCGCGGGTGGAGGAGCTGCTCGAGCCAGGCGAGCTCCCCCGGGCTGCCGAAGACGATCTCGGCGACACGGGCACGGTCGAAGGTGCCGAAGCGCTCATCGAGCGCCTTCTGCACGTCCTGGTCGCCGGCGTAGAGCCGGTGGACGACCTCGTCGCTCGAGAGAACTGCCGCCCCGCGCCGCTCGAAGGCGCGCAGGGCCTCGCTCTTGCCGGCAGCAATGCCGCCCGTGACGGCGACCCTACGCGGTCTCTTCAGGCGTCTCTTCAGGCGTCTCGTCTGCCGGCGGCTCGGGCTCCGCTTCTGCAGCCGGCGGCTCCTGCTCGGCCTCCGCCTCCACCTCGGCTTGCGCTTCGCCGGCCGGCTCGACGTCGGCCTCCGCCTGCGCCTCGGGCTCGGCGCCGGCTTCCGCCTCGGCCTCGGCCTCGGGGACGACCCGGTCGGAGAAGACCTCCTCGGAGAGCGCCAGCTCCGGCGCTCCCTCCGGGCGTGGTCGCGGTTGCTCGCCGTCGTCGACACGCTTGAGCGAGAGAGAAAGCCGTCGGCGCTCGGTGTCCATCTCGATGATCTTCGCGGACACCACATCGCCCTGGGAGACCACCTCCCGCGGGTTCTCGACGTGGAACGGCGCGAGCTCGGAGATGTGCACGAGGCCCTCGACGCCCGGGAGGATCTCGACGAACGCTCCGAACGTGACGACCTTGGTCACTCGGCCCTGGACGACGTCGTTGACGGCGTAGCTGTCGAGGACCTGCTGCCAGGGATCGGACTGGGTCTGCTTGAGGCCGAGCGAGATCCGCTGGCGCTCGCGATCGATGTCGAGCACCTTGACCTTGACCTCCTGGCCGATCTCGAGGATCTCGGACGGATGGTTGACGTGGCTCCACGAGAGCTCGGAGATGTGGATCAGACCATCCATCCCGTCGAGATCGACGAAGGCGCCGAAGTCGACGATGTTGGAGATCGTGCCCTCGACCACGTCACCGGGGTTGAGCCGGTCGAGGATCGCCTGTCGCATCTCCTTGCGCTCGTCCTCGAGGACGGCGCGGCGCGAGAGGACGACGTTGTTCCGGGAGCGGTTGAGCTCGATCACCTTGCAGCGCAGCTCTTGGCCGAGGAACTCCTCGAGGTCCTGGACTCGCCGGATGTCGACCAGCGACGCGGGCAGGAAGCCCCGCACGCCCAGATCGAGGATGAGGCCGCCCTTGACCACCTCGATCACCCTGCCGGTGACCGGCTCACCGGAGTCGGCGGCCTTCTCGATCGCCTTCCAGGCGATCTCGAAGCGCGCCCGCTTCTTGGAGAGGATCAGCCGTCCTTCGGCATCCTCCTTCGTCATCACGAGCGCGTCGATCTCGTCGCCGAGCTGGACCTCGTCCTGCGGATTCACCGATCGGCGAATTGAGAGCTCCGCCACGGGGATGACGCCCTCCGACTTGTAGCCGATGTCGACGAGCACCTCGTCCTTGTCCACGCGCACGACGGTGCCGTGCACGACCTCTCCCTCGTTGATGGTGGGGAAGGTCGACTCGTAGTCCGGGATCGGCTCACCGTCCGGGCCTGTGATCCAGACACCCGGCTCGGTGGCCTGCTCGCTTGTCGTCTCTACCGTCTCGTTCGGCATGAGGGCCGGTCAGTATAGCCGCGTCCCGGCGGCCAACCCGACCTCGCAGCCGAACGGCGGGGTTGCAACGCCGACCCGCCCTTCGTAGACTCGCCGCCGTGCGCAGGATCTCGCTCGTCCTGGTGCTGGGGGGACTGCTGGTGGTACTCGGGGGGCTTCCGGCGGCACGACCAAGACCTGGAGCCGCGTGACCGACAGCGGGCTACGCAACATCGACGACGTCGCCCTGGCACGCACACGGGACCGCGTCCTGCACGTCGCATGGCGCGTTCAGGTCGGGTCGAACGAGAGCGTGCGCCACGCGACTGTCAAGCCCAACGGCACGGTCGTGCCCGCCACGACCGCGGTCTCCGGCCTTCGCGGCCTGAGTAATCCCGATCTCGTCGCCTGGACGGACGGCGGGCTGCGGCTCTTCTACGGGGCGATTACGCCCCCGCCGAGTGGTGTTCGCATGTCGACCTCCGGCCCTTCCGGCACCGGGTGGACGGGACCGCAGAAGGTCTCCTTCGACCAGCAGGGCGGCGGCCCCGGAGCGACCTCAGACCGTAACGGAACTCCGATCTTCGCCTGGTCCGCGGGCTTGAGCACGTACTACAAGGTGGGGATCAACCCAGGTGAGAAGGACGGCTTCTTGGGTCCCTCGCCGAAGTGCTGCTACTACGACCCCGAGGTCGCGGTCGACGAATCGAGCGGCCGGGCCTTCGTGGCCTACCACTCGAACGTCACCAACCAGCCCGGCATCTTCGTCCGCCAGATCCTGCCGAGCGTGGGGGCGCCGCAGCTCGCGCCCAGGGTGCTGACCGGCAAGAGCTTCCTCCAGCCGGACCACCGGATACCGCTCGTGGCGCGACAGGGCGGCGGCCTCTATCTCGCCTACTGCAGCGGCTATCCGAGCTGCACACAGGTGCTCTTGTGGCGCCTCGGCGAAGGCGTCGTCACGATCAAGCGGGGGGGCAAGGACGTGGAGGACGTGAACCTGGCGCGTGGGCCGGGCGGGCGCCTGTGGGTCATGTGGCACGACTCGGGCAAGATCTATGCGTCCCGCACGAACCCGGCCGCCAGCCGGCCCGGCGCGATCGTCCGGACCGCTCCGCCTCCGGGGACGAGCTCGCTCTGGGACGTCTTCGGCGAGGGGTCGCTCGGACCGCTCGACCTGTTGGCGCACGTCCAGATCGGCAGCTCGAGCTCGACGTGGCACAAGCAGCTGCTTCCAGGCCTGACCCTGAAGTGCTTCCCGAAGAAGGCAGGGGCGACGTGCCTGGTCACGGACGCGGGGAAACCGGTCACCGGGGCGATCGTCAAGGTCAGAGGCAGGGGCGTGAAGACGTTGGGAAGCGGCGTCGCCTCCTTCGGGCTTGCGAAGGGCACGTACACCGTCAGCGCCACCAAGGCGGGCTACACTCCCGCCAGCGCCCGGGTCAGGGTCCGCTAGCTCCGCTCAGCTCTTCGCCTCGTTCCAGTCGTCGCCTGAGCCCACGTCGACCGCAAGCGGCGGGTCGAGCGGGTACGCCCCGCACATCTCCTCCCGCATGAGGTCCCGCACGGCTGAGAGCTCCTTCTCCGGCGCCTCGAGCAGCAGCTCGTCGTGCACCTGGAGAACGAGGCGAGCCGTTCTTCCCTCCTCGCGGAGCCGGCGATGAATGCGAAGCATCGCCACCTTGATGACGTCGGCATTCGAGCCCTGCATGACGAAGTTGACCGCCACCCGCTCTCCGAGGCCCCGGGTCTGCCGGTTCGACGCCCGCAGCTCGGGCACAGGGCGGCGGCGGCCGAGCAGGCTCGTGACGTAGCCCTCCCGCTCCGCCTGCTCGATCGTGCGGGCGATGAAGTCCTGCACATGCGGAAAGCGCGCGAGGTACGCGTCGATGTACTCCTGCGCCTGCTCACGGGGGATCTCGAGGTTCTCCGAGAGTCCGAAGGCCGAGATCCCGTAGACGATCCCGAAGTTGATCATCTTGGCCAGGTTCCGCTCTGCCCTGGTGAGCGTCGCCTGGTCCTTGCCGAGCACCTCTGCGGCCGTCGCAGTGTGGATGTCCTCGCCGCGCTCGAAGGCCTGTCGGAGCTTGGGCTCGCCCGAGACGTGCGCGAGGATCCTGAGCTCGATCTGCGAGTAGTCCGCCGAGACCAGCTTCGAACCCTGCTCGGCGACGAAGGCCGAGCGGATCTCACGGCCGAGCTCGGTGCGGATCGGAATGGCCTGGAGGTTCGGGTTCGAGGTCGAGAGCCGCCCGGTGGCAGCGACAGTCTGGTTGAAGGTCGTGTGCAGCCGGCCGTCCTCGCCGATCAGCGAGGGGAGCGGGCCGAGGTAGGTGTTGATCAGCTTGGTCAGCTCGCGCCACTCCTCGATCACGGCGACGATCTCGTGCTCGCCGCGAATCGTGCGCAGCACCCGGGTGTCCGTCGAATAGCCGGTCTTGCCCTTGCGCCCTGGGGTCAGCCCGAGTTGCTCGAACAGGATGCGCCCCACCTGCTGGGTCGACCCGAGCAGGAACTCCTCGCCCGCGAGCGCATGCGCTCTCGCCTGGAGCTCCTCGACGCGCTCGGCGAGGCGCGCCGTGATCTCCCCCATGCGATAGATATCGATGCGGACACCCGCGTCCTCCATCGCCGCGAGCACCTCGGCGAGCGGGAGCTCGACAGTCTCGTAGAGCTCGACGAGGCCCCGCTCGATGAGCCGGTCGCGCAAGAGCGGTGCGACGCGAAGCGGAAGCGCGGCACCACGGACGAGGGCCGCGGTCTCCTCCTCGGCGGCGGGCTCGGGAGCGACCTCCCGGCCGTACTCGGCGGCCAGGTCGTCGAGCGCGTAGGACGCGCGACCCGGCTCGATCAGGTAGGCGGCGATGAGCGTGTCGTCTCTTGCCATGACACGAAGAGACTTTGCGTCATGGCAGACGAGGCCGGCCTGGATGCGCTCCGGTCGGGGCCCGACAACGACCTCGTGGCCCATCGCCACCGCGCAACGGTCCGCGTCGGCTGCGAATCCCATGCCTTCCTCGAGGCTCGGCAGCTGGCCCTCGCGCCAGCGGACGACCTCGCCCTCGACCGGAACGCGCTCGGCCGCCGGAACCGCGACATCCAGCTGATCGACACGTCCGAGCAGCCCCCGGAACTCGAAGCGGCGGAACATCTCCTTGAGCTGTGAGCGGTCAGGAGGCGAGAGGACGAGTTGACCGGGGTCGCAGTCGATGTCCAGGTCGGCGCGCATGGTGGCCAGGACCTTGGAGTCGCGAGCCTGCTCCGCGTGCTCCCGGAGCGACTTCGCGCGTCCTGGGGACAGCTCATCGACGTGCTCGAGCACACCCTCGAGCGATCCGTACTGCTGGATCAGCTGGGCCGCGGTCTTGTCCCCGATTCCGGGAACTCCGGGAATGTTGTCGGAGGGGTCGCCCTTGAGCCCGATAAAGTCCGGCACCTTCTCGGGCGAGATCCCCAGCCGGGCTTCCACGCGCTCCGGCGTGTAGACGTGGACGTCCGAGACGCCTCGCGGCGTCATCATCAGGCAGACGTTCTCGGACACGAGCTGGAAGGCGTCACGGTCGGTCGAGACGACGCAGGTCTTGATTCCCGCACGGTCGGCACGCACAGCCAAGGTGGCGATGACGTCGTCGGCCTCCCAGCCCTCGAACTCGAGGTTGCGGTAGCCGAAGGCCTCGACGATGGGACGGAAGTACGGAAACTGCTCGCGCAGCAGGTCGGGCATCGGTCGGCGCTCGGACTTGTACGCCTCCGAGATCTCCACGCGGTGCACGGGCTTCGTGTCCCAGGCGACCGCGACACCCTGCGGACGGTAGTCGGAGAGGAGCCTGAAGAGCATGTTCGTGAAGCCGAGCAGGGCGTTCGTCGCGAACCCCTCGCTCGTCGCCAGCTCCTCGGGAAGGGCGAAGAACGCCCGGTAGGCGAGGTTGTTGCCGTCGACGAGGAACAGTTCGCACTCGCGCGCAGGCGCGTCGTCGAGCTGAAGCTCTTCGCCCGTGAGCGTCTTCGGAGACACGTGTGCGAGTCTACGTCGCGTGAGCCGGCTGGAGATCCTTCCCTTCGCCGACGAGCATGTCGACAACGCCGCAAAGCTGCTCGCAGCCCGCCACGCGCGTCACCGCACCGCCGAGCCGCTCTTGCCTGCGCGGTTCGAGGAGCCCTCTGCCGCACAGGACGAGCTCGAGGAGGCCTGGCGACGCGAGCACGCATCCGGCGCCGCCGCGTGCCGTGGAGGAAGGCTCGTCGGGTACCTCGTCGGCGCGCCTCGCGAGGATTCGGTCTGGGGCTCGAACGTCTGGGTCGAGCTCTCCGGACACGCAGTCGAAGAGGTGGAGACCGCGCGTGACCTGTACGCATACGCGGCCTCCCGCTGGGTCGAGGAGGGGCGGACCCGCCACTACGTCCTCCTACCGGCAGCCGACCTGAACCTCGTCGAGGCCTGGTACCGCCTGAGCTTCGGCCAGCAGCATGCCCACGGCATTCGCGAGGTGGCAGGCGACGTGGAGGTGGTGCTGCCAGACGGATTCGAGATTCGCGGGCCCGACCCCGGCGAGATCGAGGCGCTGATCGACCTCGATCTCGCCCTGCCGGACCACCAGCGTCGTGCCCCCGTCTTCTCCATGGTGCCGCCGCCGACCCGCGACGCATCCCGGGCCGAATGGGTCTCGACCCTCGCCGGCGACGAGGAGACGATCCTGATCGGTGCGCGCGAGGGGAGGCCCGTGGCCTGCTGGGCGGTCGTGCCGCTCGAGCGCTCGCGGGAGCACCGTGGTCTGATGCGCCCCGAAGGCGCCTCCTTCCTCGGCTTCGCCGTGACCCTGCCCGAGGCCCGTGGGTCCGGTATCGGCGTGGCGCTGACGAACGCCTCGCTCGCCTTATCCGCAGAGCAGGGCTACACCACGATGGCGACCGACTGGCGGGTCACGAACCTGCTGGCGTCGCGATTCTGGCCCCGGCGCGGCTTCCGCACCACGTTCGTGCGCCTCTACCGCTCGATCCCCTGATCGAATCCAGTACTCCTGTAGCGTCTCGCGCCGTGCCGCACGTACGACGAGCCGAAACCCGGGATGCAGACGCTGTTCTCTCACTCGTCGCCGGGCTCGGACGGCCGGCAGTGGCCGACGACTCCGATCCCCAGAGGCAGGTGTTCCTCGATCACCTCGCATTCGACGACGCCGCGGTCCTGGTCGCCGACGAGAGTGGAGTGCTCGCAGGCGTGGTCGGCATGTGGATCCGTCCGCGCTTGAACTGGACCGCCCCAGAGGCCTGGATCTCGGACCTGTACGTCGACCGCGATCACCGCCGGCAGGGCATCGCGAGCGCCCTCGTCGACGCGTGCGTCCGCGAGGCGCGGCGGCGCGGCTGCCACCGGATCGTGCTCGAGTCGGGCAACCACCGCGAGGACGCCCACGCCTTCTACGACGCCTACGGCTTCACACACAGCGGGCGGCGATTCGAATTGACGCTGGACTCCTAGACAGTGCCCCGGGTCCCGCTCCTCTCAGGCAGCCGGCTCCTGATCGTCAACGCCGCCGAGGACGCCCGCGTTCTCCGGCCCCCGCCTCCCACGCCCGATCCGATCGCGGACGTTCGCGCGGCAGTCCGGGACGCGCTGCGCTTCCCGCTCGCCGGCGAGCCGCTGGCGGCCCAGGTACCCCGCAGCGGCCGGGTGACGATCGTGGCCGAGCTGCCGTCGCTTCCGCTGCCGGGAGCCCCTCACGATCCACGACAGGACGCCATCGCCGCGACCGTCGACGAGCTTCGGCGATGCGGCGTGCCGGACGAGCGGCAGACCATCCTCGTCGCCGGCGGGCTGGCCCGCAGGGCCGGGCGACGCGAGCTCGAGACCCTGGTCTCACCCCACTTCGCGCTCGAGTTTCGCGGCGACGTGCACGTGCACGACGTGGAGGACCCGGATCTCGTCGAGGTCGGCCAGCTCGACGGCCTACCACTCCGCGTGAGCCGCAGGCTGGTCGAGGCCGACGCAATCGTCATCGTCACCGCCGCAGAGACCGTTCTTCACGGTGGGCCGGCCGCGCTGCTCGCCGCCGGCGGTTCCGAGGCGCTGCGGGCGGCAGGAGCATCGTCTCTGCTGGAGACCGGAGGCTCCTTCGGCTGGCAGCTCGCGGTCGAGCTCGAGCGGGCTCTCCTCCGCCGCCTGCCCGTCGTCGGCGTCTCCCTGGCTCTCGACCAGCCCCGCCTCTCCGGAGCCGTCAAGGGTTACCCCTACGACCCGGCCGCATTGGAGCAGATCGCCGATTCGGCGCGCGCCCGGGCCTTCCGGCTCGCGCCTGCGCCGCTGCGAATGAGAGTTCTGCGCTCGATCTCCCTGGAGCTGACCTCCTCCGCGGTGTTCGCCGGGCCACCGTCGGTGGCTCATGCGGAGGCGCTCCTGCGCGCGATCGAGCTGCGCTCGACGGAGATCGACGAGACTCTGGACGCCATCTGCGTCGGCATTCCACGGCTGACCCCGCATCTGCCCCGCGAGCGCCCCAACCCGCTCCTCTCCGCCTACCTTGGCCTCGGCCTGGCTCTTCGCTTCTGGCGGGACTCGTTCCCAGTGGCCGAGGGCGGGACGCTCGTCCTGGTCGACCGATTTCGCCGCCGCTTCACCCACCCCACGCAGCAGCCTTACCGGACCTTCTTCCAGGCGTCGCGGACCGGTCCCGACCCCACCGCGCTGGCTGCGGCTGAGCGGGAGGCCGCCGCCGACGAGCGGGCCGTTGCCGCCTACCGGGCCGGCCGCACCTGCCACCCGCTGCTCCCGTTCGCCGACTGGGCCGCCTGCCAGCCGGCCCTCGAGCGGCTGGGCGCCGTTCTCGTGGCCGACTGTCGCGACGCCGCGGCCGCACGTCAGCTCGGCTTCGTTCCCGCCCACGGCGTGAGCGCAGCGCTGGCGATGGTCGAAGGGCGCGCGGCCGGACGCCCCCGGATCGGCTTCCTGCTCTCGCCTCCGTACTTCCCGATCCGCGTGCGGAGCGCGTAGCGCTGCCCCGACAGGCAGCCCGGCGGGAGCCCGCCGGCCAGGGAGCAGCGCGAGCAGCGCTAGGACTCGCCGAGGTAGGTCTTGCGTACATCCTCGTTCTGCTTCAAGGCCTTGGCCTCGTCCGCGAGCGCGATGCGCCCCGTCTCCAGCACGTAGCCGCGGGTGGCCACGTCGAGCGCCATCAGCGCGTTCTGCTCGACCAGCAGGATGGGCGTCCCCTGCTTGTTGATCTCGACGACAGTCTCGAAGATCCGCTCGACGAAGATCGGGGCGAGGCCCATCGAGGGCTCGTCCAGCATCAATAGCTTCGGGTGCGCCATCAGGGCCCGCCCGATCGCCGCCATCTGCTGCTCGCCGCCCGAGAGGGTTCCCGCCTTCTGGGACTTTCGCTCGGCCAGCCTGGGAAAGAGCGTGAAGACCCGGTCGAGGTCCTCCTTTATCCCGCCGCGGTCGCTCCGCTGGAAAGCTCCCATCTCCAGGTTCTCGTAGACGGTCATCCGCGGGAAGAGACGACGTCCTTCCGGCGATTGCGAGATGCCGCGCTTGACGATCTCGTGCGCGGCCGTGGAGGTGATGTCGCGGCCCTGGAAGTGGATCGTGCCCCTGCGGGGCCGGTTAAGCCCGTTGATCGAGCGCAGCGTGGTCGACTTGCCCGCTCCGTTCGCACCGAGCATGGTGACGATCTCGCCCTCCCGCACCTCGAGCGAGATGCCCTTGAGTGCGTGGATCGCGCCGTAGTAGGTGTGGACGTCCCGAAGCTCGAGGACGACGGCGTCACTGCTCGTCACGTGACCGCCGCCGATCCCAGGTAGGCCTCGATCACCCGCGGGTCGTGCTGCACCTCGGCGGGCGTCCCCTCGGCGATCTTCTCCCCGTAGTCCAGCACGGTGACCCGATCGGAGACCCCCATCACGACGCGCATGTCGTGCTCGATCAGGAGCACCGTCAGGTCGTGCTCGCGGCGGAGCCTGCCCACGAAGGCGGTGAACTCGCCCGTCTCCTGCGGATTCATGCCGGCCGTGGGCTCGTCCAGGAGCAGGAGCTTCGGCTGCGTCGCCAGCGCTCGCGCAACCTCGAGCCGGCGCTGGTCTCCGTAGGGAAGCGCGCCCGCGAAGGTGTCCGTGCGGCCGCGGAGGCCGGAGAACTCCAGCAGCTCCTCTGCGCGCGCGCGCGCTTCTCGCTCTTCTCGCCTGATCCGCGGCGTGCGCACGATGCTGGAGAGGATGCCGCCCTTGAGATGCGCGTGCATGCCGACGAGCACGTTCTCGCGCGCCGTCATCTCCTTGAAGAGGCGGATGTTCTGAAAGGTGCGTCCGATGCCACGCGCGGTGATGGCGTGCGGCGGCTTCGCAGTGATGGCTGCTCCGTCGAAGACGATGCGCCCCGCAGTCGGCTTGTAGATCCCCGTGAGCATGTTGAAGAAGGTCGTCTTCCCGGCGCCGTTGGGTCCGATCAGGCTGACGATCGAGCCCGTCGGGATCGTGAAGTCGACGTCGTTGACGGCGATGAGCCCGCCGAACACCTTCCGCACGCGCTCGGCCGAGAGGAGGATCTCGTCCGTCATGCCTGGACGTCCACGAGCGGCTCGTCGGAGACGCCGTGCTCGAACTCGAGCTTGCGCCTGGCCTCGGGGATCAGGCCATGCGGCCGGAAGAGCATGACCAGCAGCAGCATGACGCCGTAGATGCCGAACTCGAGCTGGGGCACGTCGATGCAGCCGTGGCTGAAGACGTCGCCGATCACCGCCTTGTCTTGGTCGCAGGGCAGGATGTGCTGGTTGAGCCAGGCGCCCGTGTTGGCCAGGCCTGCCTGGTCGAGATACGCGAGGAAGGCGGCGCCGAACAGCACGCCCCAGACGTTGCCCATGCCGCCGAGGATCACCATCACGAGCACGAAGACGGAGAAGTTGAACGAAAAGCTGTCCGGGTTCGCGCTCGAGACGAAGAAGGCGAAGAAGGCGCCTGCAACGCCGCCGACGAAGGCTCCGATCGCGTAGGACCACGTCTTCGTCCGCATGAGCGGCACGCCCATGGCCGAAGCCGCCGTCTCGTCCTCGCGGATGGCGATCCACGCACGGCCGAGCCGCGAATCGCGCAGCCGCAGGCTGCAGAACAGGGTGAGCAGCACGAGCCCGATCGCCGTCCAGAAAAAGAGGTTGTCGAAGTCCGCCTCGAGCTGGTAGTTCGCGGGCACCCCGATGGCCCGATGGAGAGTGTGTCCGAAGCCCAGGCCGTCGAGCGGTCCGATCCCCTGGGGACCGTTCGTGAGGTTGAAGCCGGTGTTGAAAAGGTCGTTCCCGTTGCGGAAGACCTGCGGCAGGATCTCGCCGAAGCCGAGCGTAACGATGGCCAGGTAGTCGCCCCGGAGGCGAAGCGTGGGAAAGCCGATCAGAATGCCGATGATCGCAGTCGTGCAGCCGGCGACCAGGAGCAGGAGCCAGGGGTTCAAGTGGATGCCGCCGAGATGTGGGTCGACGTCGATTGCTCCGATCACGATGTTGCGCAACGGGGCGCCGGTCGCGTCCTGGCCGGCGAACTGCACCGACGCCAGCCAGGCGGCGGTGTACGCGCCCATGGCGTAGAAGGCGACGTAGCCGAGGTCGAGCAGGCCGGCGTAGCCGACGACGACGTTCAGGCCGACGGCCATCATGATGTAGATCAGCATCACGACGCCGGTGTGGATGTCCGGGAAGGGACCGAGGATCGGCATCGTGAAGAGGCCGTCCCAGTAGAAGGGATACGTGACGACGATCGCGAGGACGGCCCCTGGGATGATCAGACGCCCCACGTACGGAACGCGCTCCCAGGGCGGCACGAAGAGCACAACGAAGACCCCGTAGGTCGCAAGCGCACCGGGATCGACCCCGTAGAGCGGCAGGAAGATGACGAGCGTGAGCAGGCCGATCACGGCTGCGATCACCGCCCGCTTCGGCGTGACCGAGAGCCCGAGCCAGCGCTCCCGGCTCAGTCCGAGCCGGCCGACGAGCGACCAGAAGGCTGAAGCCGTACGTTCGCGGATGCGCAGCTCCACCGGCTAGACCCCCTCTGGAGTTCGCTCCCCGAGCAGACCCTCCGGGCGGAACACGAGGATCAGGATCAGGATCGCGAAGACGATGGACTGCGTCCAGTCGCTCCCCGGCGAGTGCCAGGTGAGGGAGTTGTTGTAGGCCTGGACGAGCCCGATCAGCAGAGCGCCGAGGACGGCGCCGGGGAGGTTGCCGATGCCGCCGAGCACTGCCGCGGTGAAGGCGATCAACCCGATCTGGAAGCCGGTATCGAACCTGACGTTGGTGAAGTAGAGCGAGAAGACGAGACCGCCCGCCCCGGCCAGCGAGCCGGCGATGAGGAACGTGAACGAGATCGTGCGGTTGACGTTGATGCCCATCATCGCCGCCGCCTCGCGATCCTGCGCCGTCGCGCGCATCGCCTTGCCCTGACGGGTCTGCTGGACGAGCCAGATCAGCGCCACCAGCACCGGGATCGTCAGCAGGACGACGATGAGGCTGGGCCACGAGTACTTGACGTTCCCGACATCGAACACGGTCCCCTGCGGCAGGAAGTCGGCGCCGGCGGCAGTCCCCTGCTCGATGGTGACGGTGTTCGGGCCCTTCCAGACGATGGCAATGTTCTGCAGGATGAAGGACATCGCGATCGCGGTGATCAGCGGCGCCAGCCGTGGCGCGTGTCGTAAGGGCTTGTAGGCGATCCGCTCGATAGTGATGTTGATCGCGCCGCAGGAGACCATCGCGACCGCGCCCATCCCGAAGATGAGCGGCCAGACGACGTAGGCGGGATCCCCGGCCGAGAGCCCGAAGGCGGCCACCAGGGACATGACCATCATGCAGCCAAGCATGAAGAGGTCGCCGTGGGCGAAGTTGATCAGCTCGAGGATGCCGTAGACGAGCGTGTAGCCCAGCGCAATCAGGCCGTACACAGAGCCGTTTGTCACGCCGATGAGCGTCGCCTTCAGGAAGACGTCCGGCGATTTGATCAGGTTGAAGATCAGCCAGACGACCAGCAGCGCGACGAGCGACAGCCCGATCAGGGGGACGACGTTCAGACGCAGGCGCCGCCCGTAAGCGGGAGCGGCTTCCGTGCGGGCCTCGCTAGCCACGTGTGGACGGGAAGACTAACCGGGGGAGGGGTGGCCTCCCCCGGTTGTCGTCTCTTGTTACCTACCGCCTCCTTACGGAGTCGCCTTGGCGACGAGCGACGCCGACGGGGTGATGACCTTGACGAAGGGCGCGTCAGTGCCCTTCACCTGGTAGAAGCTGATCGTTCCCTGGTTCGTGTCGCCGTTCTTGTTCAGGCAGAAGTTGCCGATCGGGGTGTTCTTGTAGCACCGCTTGTAGAGCTTGGCGGTCACGGAGGGGCGGGTCCCGTTCGAAGCTCCGACGGCGCCCAGCAGCAGCTGCGCGGCCGTGGCGCCGTAGTTCGAGTACGGGTTCACCTTCGCCGCCGTCAGTCCGATCGACTTGCCGAACTTCCGTGCGAACGCCTTGCCGGACGCGTCCAGGAACTTGAACGGCTGGCCCGCGATCGAGATCCACATCTTGTCCGACGCGGCGCCGGCGTCCTTGATCGTGTCCTTGAAGGAGCTGAAGCCGTCAGGCCCGACGATGGTGACGTTCGGGGCCCCGGCCTTGATGTCCTTGATCAGCTTTCCGCCGTTCAGGCACTCCACGCCGCCGAGGAAGACCACATCGGCCCCCGAGTTGTTGATCTTGGTGGCGATGTCCTCGTAGCTGGCGGCCTTGCCGTCCCAGGCCTGGAAGCCTGCGACCTTGAGCAGCTTGGACTTCTTGGTCACGTTCCGGAGCGCGGAGGCGATGCCGAACCCGTACGCCTCCTTGTCGTTCAGGATGTAGACCGACTTCTTCTTCAGCTGCTTCATGAGCAGCAGGTCGGCTGCTGCCTGGAAGTCGTCCGCCGCCACCACGCGGGCGTACGTCCGCTTGCCCGTTGGGTAGTACTTGTTCGGCTCACCCGGAAGGGCGGGGCGGTGCGTCAGGCCGATGTACGTGTTCGCGGGGCTCAGGTACTGGAGCCCGGCCCGGTTGGCGACCGGCACCTCGATCTCGGCGCAGCCGGAGTTGAAGGTCCCGATCACGGCGATCACCGACTTGTCGCGTGCGTACAGGCCCGCGTTCCCGGAGCACTTCGCCGGATCCCACTTGCCAGCCTGGGCAGTCGAGTCGTCGCACGACTGGTAGCCGATCGTGTACTTGCCGGCCTTCCAGCCCGCGTTCTTGATCGTGAACTCGATCGCCTTCGTCATCTCGATCGTCTGCGACCGGCTCGATCCCTGGAGCGGCAGGTCGGACGGGATGATGAACTTCGGCTTGCCCGATCCGCCGTACTTGACCGGGCCACACGACGACGCAGGCAGCGTCGATGGGTGCTTGGCGCTGCTCGGGCCGATCTTGCCGGTCGCCGCTCCGGTGGCGACAAGCGCGATCCCGACCACGGCAGCTGGCAGAACCCATGCCAGAATGCGCCTCTTCACACTACCTCCTTGGGTCGCTCGATGCAGTGAGGAGGGAGTATGTGTGGATTTGCTCCCTGTTTCAAATTCTATCGACGTCTGCGCGGCGTTTTGGTTGGCGCCAGCCGCTCCTGCCGACGTAGGAGCACGACCCGGCCGGCTCCCGCGGAACCGCCTCGATAGGCGTAGGCGATGAAGCGGCGCTCGATCTGGGCATCGACCAGAGCCGTGCCACGGGGGATGCGAGCCACCACCCGGTCGGTGCCGGTCGCCAGGTCGATCGCGTGGACCGAGCCGCCGGCCAGGTAGACGGCGATGCCGCCCTCGGCGTCGAGCAGCGGCTTCGCGTCGTGCGCCGTCGGCCACGAAGCGACGAGTTTTCCCGCCAACCCCCGGACGTCAAGCCGAGGACCGTCGCTCCGCAGCACGGCGACCACGCCGTGGTCGACGGCCGCCGCCTTCGCCCGCGCGGTCTCCACGCGTCCGTAGCGCGCGCCGTGAGCGTGCCACATCGCGATCGCGCCGTCCGACCCGACCGAGACGGCGTGCTCCTCGTCGTCCAACCCGAGCGGCAGAACCGGGCCGGTCGCCGACCAAAGCGTGCGGCGGTTCCCGCTCACGACCTTTCCGGCCAGCGTGCCGCCGGGACCCTGTACATAGCGGGCGAACAGGCGTAGCCAGTTCGTGGCCACCACGGGGCCGAGGAACGGCCCCCGCCCCGGTTCGATTGCCGTGACCCGCCCGAGCACCTCCTCCGGCTCATCGGGGGAACCCTTGACGGCGATCGCCGTCGTACCGTGGCGCACCACCCAGATGCCCTTCTCGATGGCCAGGCCGACGGCGCGGTCGCCCGGACGCATCCAGAAGCGACCGCCGAGGCGGCAGGTGGGCCCGGCCGGACGGGTGAGCGTCTGCGGGCGCCCGCCCGCCGCGTCGACGAGGCGCACGATCGGGCACCGCCCGGCCGCCGCCGGGTCCTCCGCCAGCGCGAGCCACTCGCGGTCGAGGGCGAAGCCCGCGAGACGATGGCCCACCGAGGGCGCGAACGGCGGCGCGCTTGCCGGCCCCGCAGAGAGACCGGCCCCCGGGACCAGCGCGAGCACGGGAAGGAACAGCGACAGCGCGAGGACGGCCGCACGCCTCACCTCGTGAACCTCCGCCAAACGTTCAGGGCAACCCTGTCGAGGTCGGCGCGCTCGCCTGCAGGCAGGCTGTCGAGGTTGAGACTCTGCATGAACCCGCTGTTGCCCCAGGAGAACACCTCGCCGCGGCCGGTGGCGCAGTAAGCGATGTCGATCCGGCGATCACGAATGGCGGCGGGCTCGTAAGCGATCCGGCGGGTCCCTACCCAGCGGTACGCATGCGCACGGGCCGGGGTGGAGAAACGGGGGACGATCGCGGAGGCGACCGCGAGGGTCCCCGGAGGTGACAGCCGGGCATCCACCGTGTCCACCTCGCGGAGCGCCAGTCCGAATCGATCCCCCGCCTTCAGGTCCGTGCCCTGGAAGAGCCACGGCAGTCGCTCGCGCACGCCGCCTGCGAGGCGGTACCGAGGCCTGATCGAGGGGGGCCAGCAGCAGGAGCGGAAGCCCGTGACCGCGATGCGAAAGTCCGATCGCGTGCGAGTCCGGTAGCGGTAGGAGAGCCGCACGATCTGCGTGCGGCCGACGGACACCTCACCGTAGAAGGAGTTGCCCTGGAGGAAGTACAGGTGCCCGCCGTGGTTGCGGTAGGAGAGCAGCCGGTCGTAGGTGGTGCGCTCGTAGTACTCGGTGTGGCCGGGGAAAACGATCGCGGCGTAGCGCTGCAGCACCCCGAGCGGCATGCGGCCGAGCTCAATGTCGGTCACGTACTGCGCCCTGAGCTCGTGCTTCTGCATCCACCGGGCGAAGGCCTGCTCGGCGCCGGGGCTCGCCTCGCGGCCGGCGAGCACGGGCTCGCGGCGGACTCGCTCGAACGCGCCCGTGAGCGGCACCACGGGCGTGAATGGGTGTGAGTACCAGCTGTCGATCTCGCCGTCGCGGTTCGAGTCTGAACGGTCGTAGGCCCGCCACGTGATGTAGGGGTGGACGGCGAGCGCCGTCCCCCGGGGCGGACGGTCGAGCGGGAGCTTCGACTCGTGCACGACGAGCGGGAAGTACGTCGTCGTGCTCCCGCTGCGAAGGCGCAAGAGCCAGAGTCCCCCGCCGACGGGCGGGATCTGGAAGGGGACGCGGCCGGGAAATGTGACCTCGCGCGCACCCGCACCCGGGGCGTGGGGATTGACGGCCGGGGCCAGGTCGAGCCTGTACGGCCCGACGCGGTCGGTCGCGATCACCGCGCTGATCCATTCGCCGGGGGAGACGGCTTCGAACTCCGGCGCGAAGACCGAGAGGATCCGTAGATGCGCCATGACCTGCGTCTCCGAGCACCGGCCCGAGATCGCGCTGCACACGCGGATCAGGTACGAGCCGGCTGCCCGTGGAAGCCCGTCGGTGTCGAGCCCGTCCCAGGTCAGCGTCTTGACTGCGGATCGAACCCGCTGGGGCTTCGTTCGAAAGCCGATCATGTTCGACTCCGGGTGCACTTCCAGCACGAGCCGGTCGCGCGGGGTCGCGGAGACAACGATCCGAACGCGGTCCCGCCGCCCGTCCCCGTCCGGCGAGAAGGTGACCCGGAGGAAGCCGCCGCCCGGCCGGTCGGAGGCCTCGGCACGGGGGCCAGCACCGAGGATCACCGGCGGCGCCGTGTTCGCGACGACGGCGCTCGCAGAGGAACCCGATACCGAGGCAGCGAGAGCGACGACCGACAGCGTGATCGAGACCGTGCCGCGCTTCGTTGTCCCTCCCTGCTCGCGGGTGACCGAGGCCGGAGCTTAGTTTCTGGCTACCTATGCCGAAGGCGGGAGTCGAACCCGGCGCGTAGCGCCCGTCCGCGGAGCGGACCAGTGGAGGGGATCCGGGGGAACCGGGAGGTTCCCCCGAGAAACGCCTGTGTGCCGGCGGTGTGCCGAAGGCGGGAGTCGAACCCGCACGGCCCGAAGGCCACCGGATTTTGAGTCCGGCGCGTCTGCCAGTTCCGCCACTTCGGCCGGCGACGCATCGTAGCTCCAGGATTGGTCACGCTTCGCCGCCGCAGGCCGGCTTGGCCGGCCGGAGGCACACCGAGGGCGGGAGTCATCGACCACGGAAAGGAGGGGGCCCGCGGGGGAACCATGGGTTCA
>WNGB01002143.1_pt1 | contig 32155 bp, 24 predicted proteins | sample 5400681 | NCBI WGS metagenome assembly WNGB01 (sample SAMN13153367, study PRJNA577476) | soil metagenome | isolation source: 115 cm soil or saprolite under grassland replicate 2 | place: USA:California | collected 2016-06-15
TTAGCCGATTCCGCGCGTCAGAACTGAACCCGGACGCCGAGACGGATCTGACGCTCCGGATAGTTGTCCCGGACGCTGGTGATCTGGCCGAACGTGCCCGACGTGAAGCTGCCCTGCGGGTTGTTGAACACGCCGTGGTTGAGGATGTTGCCGGCTTCCATCCGGACCTCGATGCGCCGCGTGACCGCGAAGGGGAACGCGCGGAACACGGAGAAGTCCAGGTTGTAGCCGCCGGGGCCGTAGAACTGGTTGCGGTTCGTGTTGCCGAACCGCACGCCGGTCGGCTGCCCGAATGCCGCCGCGTCGAACCACTTGCCGGCGGCACCGATATTGCCGAGGACTGAGTAAGTTCCGACGAGGTCAGCAGTCTGCTGGTTGCTGGGCGTGTTCAAGGCGTCGCCATTCGCCGTGACCGTGAATGGCGTGCCGCTGAACGCCGCGAACAGCCCGTTGATCTGCCAGTCGTTGATGAGCGCTCTCACGATGTTGTCGTGATGGCCAGCGCTCTGCCAGGGCAGGGAGTACGCGAACCCCATCTGGAAGTTGTGCCGCCGATCGAAGCTGGCCGGCGCGTAGTTGCGGTACAACTCGCTCGGTGTGTTCCAGGTAAGCGTCGCGCGACCGTCGTTGTCGCTCTCGTTCTTCGACTTGCTGAGCGTGTAGGCTCCCTTGAACAGCAGCCCGTGCGTGAACGGCTTGTTCAGCGAGACCTGCAGTGACTGGTAGTTCGTTTTCAGCCGATCGCCCCACGAGTTGATTTCGTTGATGCGACCCTGACTGTCACCCGGGTGGATGAGGCTGAAGAACGGGCGCCCCTGGTTGCCGGTGCCGAGCACGGTCGGCGCATTGACGTCGAGTGCCGCGTAACCGCCGGTGCCCCTGGCGCCGACATAAGCGACGTCCACCGACGTATCGAACATGACACGCCGCTCGAACGCGACGTTCCATGTCTGCACGTATCCGCGATCGACGTTATCGATCTCCGGCGTATATTCGGCCGCGCTCCGGTCGAGCGGGATACGGCCGCTGCTCTGGTCGGGGGGCACGATCGTCGGGATGCCCTGCGCAAGCGTCCGCGAGAAGCCGAACGTGTCCACGTTGGGGAAGCTGGCCGCGATCGTGATCGGATAGTCGTTATCGCCACGCACCGCGCGCGCCCATGGTGTCGCGTTATAGGTCAGCCCGTAACCGGTACGGAATACCGTCTTTTCGTTCAGGCGATAGATCGCGCCGAGCCGCGGGGCGAGATTGTCCCAGCTCATTTCCATGCCGTTGTTCTGTGGGTTGTCGCCACGGCCCGCGATCAGCACGTCCAGTCGCTTGTTGAAATCCGGGTTGGCGAGATCAAGACGATCGACGCCGCGGCCGTCCGCGCGATGCATGATTGGATAGAGCTCGTACCGCAGGCCGAGATCGAATGTGAGCTTGCCGGTCGGCGTCCAGCGGTCGCGCACGAAGAACGAGTGCTGCCATTCGCGCGCAGTCATCAGTTCGTTCTGCACGCTCTTGGAAGCGATTCCGACATCTCCCAGCAGGAACGAGGCGAACTGATTGTAGAAATTCTGCCCCTGGGCTCCCGTCGCGTTGAGCGCCGTCGTCTGGCCCCTGAATTCGAAGCGCCCGCGCGGGTTGCCGGTTTCCGGCTGCCAGTGATCCAGATAGAAGAAGTTCATCAGATATCCGCCGCGGATATCGTGACGTCCCTTCATCTTGCTCACGTTCGTCGACAGCGAGTACGTGCGCTCGTCGCGGAAGATCGGGTTCCAACCATCGCGATTGCCGAGCGCGCTGAAGCCTGTGTCGAATCGCGGATAGCCGGCGTACCGAGCGTCACCCGAACCCTGGTCGTTCGTTCCGGGGATGCCGAGCGTCGTCAAGCCATAGTTGCCGGCCTGGAAGTCCGGACCGAACACGTGCTGATCCTGGCGGCCGAAGCCGAACGTCGCATCCATCAGCAGCGTCGGCGACAGCGTCCATGTCTGGCCGGCCGTGGCCTGGTAGACCTTCGTGAATCCGCCGTCGCCCGATGCGTTCGGATCGGGTCCGAGGTAGTTGGTCAGGTCGTCAACAACGGCGTTCATGTAGCTGAACTTGCCCCAGATCTGGTTCGCAGAGGTCCGGTTCCAGTTCACCTTGCCATCCATGTTGTCGCGCTTGAACGTCCGGTCTTCTCGGCGGCGATAGTTGTTGGTCAGCCCGCCCGCGCCAATGCCCGCCTGGTTGGGGATCGGAAACAGCGCCAAGACCTTCAGCGCGATCTGATCCAGCCGGTTGGTCGGGATCACGTTGTTGCTGAACTGGGTCCGGTCGACGCCGTTCGACGTGCCCGTGGCCGGATCGTAAATCTGCTGGATGGTGCCGTTTGTATTGACCGCGCCGCTGAAATCACCTGACCGCAGCTTGGCGTCGGGCACGCTGAAATTCTGAAACGTGCTCTGGCTGCGGCGGAAGCCCTCGAACGAACCGAAGAAGAAGAGCTTGTTCCTGGAGATCGGCCCGCCGAGCGTCCCGCCGTACGTGTTCGATTTCAACGGCAGCTTGGGCGGCACCTCACCTGCGCTGAAGAACCTCGGCGTCGCGTTGAGTTTGTCGCTGTTGTAGTACTCGAACCCCGACCCCTTGAACACGTTGGTGCCGGACTTCGTGACGACGGTCACCGCGGCACCGCCGGCGTTCCCCTGCTCGGCGTCGAAGCTGCTGGTCGAGATGTTGACCGTATCCACCGTCTCGGCCGGCGAGATGTACATGTTGTGGTTCGGCAGCCAGATGTTCATGTTCGTGGCGCCGTCAGTGCGGGTGGTGTTGTTCGTGTTCACCTGGCCATTGACGTTGGTCGCGAGCGACCGCGCCGGCGTGTCGGTTTCCGCGTTACCGAACGCCATCGGCGTCGTTCCCGGCACGAGGTTCATCAGCGCCTGGTAATTGCGGAACCGGTTGAGCGGCATCGCGACGATTTCCGCCGACTTCAGCTCGGTATGCACGTCCGCCTTATCGGTCTGCAGCAACTGCGTGTCGGATACGACGGTGACGGTCTCACTTATCGATCCGACTTCGAGCGCGACGGTCACGCGCGAGATCTGCCCGATTGTGACCGGGACGTCCTTGCGGACGCTCTCGCGGAATCCCTGAAGCGTCGCCTTCACATCATACGGACCCGGCAGCACGTTGTTGACGGTGAATGCGCCATCCGCGTCCGTCGTCGTTTCCTTCGTGAGCCCCGTTTCCTTATTGACGATGGTGACCGTGGCGCCGGGCACCGTTGCACCTTGCGGATCCTTCACTACGCCAACGACGCTGCCATAGAGAATTTGCGCCAGCCCCGCGGATGCGGTCAGCGCGAGCGTCACAACCGTGAGTGTCGCCACTTGCCACCAGCGACACCCAGCCCTGCGAAAAACGTGGATCACAACTCCTCCTCCTCCAAGTTAAGGCGCGCGAAACGCCGGAAATCCGCGCCCGTCCCGAGCCGACGCACCGGCCCGGGATGTACCGCGAAATCTATACGCCTAGCGGGAAGAAAAGAAAAGAAAAAGATATAGGCCTGTAAGTTGTTGCATCTGAGTTCATTACAGTCCACCTAGGTGCGCTTTGCGTTCGCATCGCGCTCGGTCTAGGCTATCGCGGTGCCACGGGGGCACCGGATTTCCGTCGCTCGGAGTCGCCAAATGATGATCAGAGTCCTGGCAGTCCTCACGCTCACCGCCCTCGCGGCGCCTTCCGCATCAGCTCCCGATTCCTCCTCCGGCTGGCGGCCGTTGTTCGATGGCAAGAGCACCGCCGGCTGGCGCGGATTCAAGCAGGAGGAGATTCCTGCCGGATGGAAGGTGGTCGATGGCGCGCTGACACGCGTCGACAAGGCGGGGGACATCGTCTCGCTGGAGGAGTTCGGCGACTTTGAGCTCACGCTCGAATGGAAGATCGCGAAAGGCGCGAACACCGGGATCTTCTATCGACTGGACGAGAGCGCCGCCGACCCCGAGATGTGGACCGCCGCGCCCGAATACCAGATCATCGACGATCGCGGGTACCCGTCGCCGCTGAAGCCAACGCAGAAGACCGCCGCAAACTACGATCTCCAGCCGCCGGGACGCGACGCCACCAAGCCCGCCGGCACCTGGAACACGACGCGAATCGTCGTCGACGGCAGCCATGTCGAGCACTGGCTGAACGGCGCGCTGATCGTGAAGTACGAGCTGTGGACCGACGAGTGGAAGCGGCTGGTCGCGGCGAGCAAGTTCAAGGATCATCCGCGCTACGCGCAAGCACGCCGCGGGCACATCGGCATCCAGGATCACGGCGACTGGGCGGCGTTCCGCAATATCCGGATCCGCGAGCTGCATCCGTCCGCGCAGGCGCAGAAGCCCGACGAAGGCTGGGTCCCGCTGTTCAACGGCAAGGACCTCACCGGCTGGAAGAATTACGGCGAGGAGAAGTGGACCGTCGAAAACGGCGAGATCCTGGGACAGGCGGTCACGAAGGAATACGGTTATCTCGGGACCGAGGCGACGTACAAGGACTTCGAGATGCGCGGCAAGTTCAAGGCGGAGGGCTCGGGCAACAGCGGCATCTTCTACCACGCCTCAATCAACGGCACGTCGATAAACGGCGTGCAGGTCGAAGTCGATCCGCGTCCGAACATGCACACTGGCGGACTCTACGAGACCGGCGGCCGGCAGTGGATCGTGTGGCCGAATCCCGAGGGGGAGGCCGCGATGAAGGTTGGCGAGTGGAACGACGTGCGGTTCTCGGTGCGCGGGAACCACATCATGACCTGGGTGAACGGCGTGCTCGCGCTCGACTACACGGATCCGGCACCGAAATTCTCCGACGGCATCATCGCGCTCCAGCTCCATGCGGGCGGCGAAGGGCGGATGCGCTTCAAAGATCTATATATCCGTCCGATTCGCTGACTATTCCCGCGGCGCCGCTGATGGCGCCCTGCGGCGCCGACGCCGGCGCCGTCTGCGGAATGGCAACCGGCCGTCCACATTGCCGGCAGTCTCGGCGTCGGGCGCGGCGGTTCCGGGTGCGGGTTGCGCCCGCAGCGTCCGCCAGTGCTCGAGGACGTCCGGCTGCGCCGCGTGAAGCTCCAGCCACCTGAGCGCTTCATCAAGCACGTGCCGATGGAGGAGTCCACGTTGCGCGCGGAACGGGGCGCGCAGGTCCATCAGCCTCGGCTGGAGGGCCAGGATCTGATGCAGCCTCTCGACGTCGCGCCTCGGAATCGGCAGCATGCCGAGCTCGATGCGCCGTTCGAGCGGATCCGCCGAGAACCGGCGCTGCGGACCTGCAAGTCCGAGCGGTACGAGGAGCGAACCGACGAGGATCGCGTTCGTCAGCGTATCCGGCGGCGCCGCGAACCGCTGCCGGTAGCGATCGAGGCGCGCCAGCGATTCCCATAGCGCCGGCCCCGCCGGATCGAGCTCCGGCGTCATTTCCCGCAGGAGCCGCGTCTGCTTTAGCATCCGGAACGTCTTCTCGGCGACACCGGAGCGGAGGATCTTGAAGTACTCCTCCATGAGACGCGCGGGGGCCGCGCGGCCGATCTCGTGGCGGTGCGTTTCGAACGCTTCGAGGATCGGCTCGTCGATCGTGAAGTCGAGCCGCGCCGCGAACACGACCGCGCGCAGCATCCGGACGGGATCCTCGAGAAACCGCGTGCCGGGATCGCCGATCGATCGAATCAACCGGTTCTCGAGATCCTTGAGGCCGCCGACGTAGTCGATGATCGCGAACGATGCGATGTCGTAGAACAGCGCGTTGATCGTGAAGTCGCGCCGGAACGCGTCTTCTTCCGGCGTACCGAACGTGTTGTCGCGGTGAATCAGCCGGTCGTGGGCGCGGACTTTCGCGAGGTGCGTGCCCTCGGACTGGATCTGTTCCTCGACACTCGCGTCCTCGGGGAGCGGTGGTTCCGGCACGGCCTCGAGCACTTCGTCGGTCTCCGCCGCGTCCGGCGGCAGCTCGGAAGGATCGACCTGACGCCGGAACGTCGCGACTTCGATCGTCTTCGGCCCGAACTTCACGTGCGCGAGCCGGAAGCGGCGGCCGATGATCCAGCAGTTGCGGAAGAGCTTCTTGACCTGGTGCGGATGCGCGGAGGTGCCGACGTCGAAGTCCTTGGGGCGGCGGCCGAGCAGCAGGTCGCGGACGCTGCCGCCCACGAGATACGCCACGTATTTGTGTTCGTGGAGCCGGTACAGGACTTTGAGCGCGTCGGGATCTATGTCGCGGCGGGAAATCGAATGCTCTGACCGCGCAATGACGGTCGGCTCCACCATCGAATGTAATTATAATCGCGGCAATGCCCCTCCGCGCCGCGCTCCTGTTCCTGGTCGTGGCGACACTCCAGGCGGATCCGGCGATTGCCATGGGGCGCGGCCAGGATCCCCTGATAACGGCGCGCCGCCTCTATAACGAGGGCAAGCTGGATGCCGCCCTCGTGGCGGCCCGTCAGGCGCTCGCCAACCCGTCCGTGGCCTCCGCCGCGCGCCTCGTCGCCGGCCGGATTCACCTCGAACGCTACCGTCAAACGACTGCCGTCGACGAGCTCGAAAGCGCGCGGACCGAACTGCGCGCCGTCGATTCACGGGCGCTCGATCCGCGCGAGCGCATCGAGCTGCAGGTCGGTCTCGCCGCGCTGCTGTATTACGAGGAACACTACGGCGCCGCCGCGGAGCTGCTGGATCCGATTGTCGATGCGTCCGCGACACTCGCGCCAGACGCACACGAACGCGCGCTGGACTGGTGGGCGACTGCGCTCGACCGGCAGGCGCAGGCCTCTACGGACCGCAACGCCGCCTTTCTACGCGTGGCAGAGCGGATGCAGCAGGAGCTTCGGCGCGACCCGTCGTCTGCGCCGGCAAATTACTGGCTCGCCGCCGCCATGCGCGCGTCCGGCGATCTCGATCGCGCGCTGTCGGCCGCGACAGCAGCGTGGATTCGCGCCACGCTCATCGGCGATCGCGGCAATGCCCTTCGCGAAGATCTCGATCGGCTGGTGACGCAGGGGATCATTCCGGACAAGGCCGCGAAGCTCCCGCAGCGCGAGCGGCGTCAGGGGCTGACGACGCTGACGACGGAGTGGGAAGCGTTCAAAAAAATCTGGTAATTGGGAAATTTGGGAATGTGGAAATGTGAGATTCCACATTTCCACGTTTCCAAATCAACTCTTTGCGTCTTTCCAGTTCTCACCGATTCCCACGTCCACAGTCAGCGGGACCGACAGTTTCACGGCAGCCTCCATCAGTTCGCGGACCGCGGCGGCGGTTTCGTCGCCCGCTTCCTTCGGCGATTCAAAGAGCAGTTCGTCGTGGACGGTGAGGATCATCCGGGCGCGGCCGCCGGCGATCGAGGGCAGCGCCGCGTGGACGTTGATCATGGCCTTCTTCAGGATGTCTGCAGCCGACCCCTGGATTGGCATGTTCACCGCGGCCCGCTCCGCGGCCGCGCGGACCTGGCCGTTGCGGTTGTTCAGGTCCGGCACGAGCCGTCGGCGGCCGAACATCGTCTTCACGACACCGGTCTGGCGGCCGGATTCGATCACGCCGTCGATGAAGGCACGGACGGATGGGAAGCCGGCGAAATACGCGTCGATGAACGCCTGCGCTTCTTCGCGCGACACACCGATGTCCTTCGCCAGCGTGAATGCCTGCTTTCCGTACAGCAACGCGTAGTTGATGATCTTGGCGCGGCGGCGGAGCTCATGCACGCTGAGGCCGCTGTTCGTGCCGAAGACTTTCAGCGCGGTGCGATCGTGGATGTCCACGTTGTGCGTGAACGCGTCGAGCAGCGCCTCGTCACTCGAGAGGTGCGCGAGCACGCGCAGCTCGATTTGTGAGTAGTCCGCCGAAATGAGCACGTTGCCGCGGTCGGCAACGAAAGCCCGGCGAATCTCGCGTCCGAGCTCCGTCCGAATCGGAATGTTCTGCAGGTTCGGATCGCTGCTGCTCAGGCGCCCTGTGGCCGCGACCGCCTGATTGAAACAAGTGTGCACGCGCCCCGTGTCAGGGTGCACGAGCTGCGGAAGGGCATCGATATAGGTGCCCTTCAATTTCATCAACGCGCGCCACTCGAGGACGAGCCGCGGCATTTCGTGCGCGAGCCCGAGCTCCTCGAGCACCTCGAACGCCGTCGAGTGCGCCTTGGTCTTCGACGTCCGCCGCAGCGTCTCTGTCGTCAGACCCATCCGATCGAAAAGGATCTCGCCGAGCTTCTTCGGGGAGTTGATGTTGAACTCTTCGCCCGCCAGCTCGTAGATGCGCTTCGCGAGCGTGTACAGCTCTTCGTCGATGCGCTCGGCCTGCGACGCCAGCGCCGGACCGTCGATGCGGACGCCGGCCTGCTCGATCGCCATCAAGACGGGCAGCAGCGGATGCTCCATCTCCTCATAGAGGCCTTCGAGGCCGTCTCTCGCGAGAATGGCGCGCAGCGGCGCGGCGAGCTGCAGCGCGAGGTCCGCACGCTCTCCCGCATAGTCGAGCGCGGCCTGCAGCGGAATCTGCGCGAAGGAGACGGATTTCGCGCCGCGGCCGCAGATGTCCTCTTCGGTGAGCGCCTTGTAGCCCATGTGCTCCAGCGCCAGGTCCTCGAGTGGATGCGAGGATCGCGTCGCGTCCACCAGGTAGCTCGCGATCATCGTGTCGGTCTCGAGACCAGCGAGCGTCACACCGTGCCGCTCCAGGACGATCGCGTCGAACTTGAGATCGTGGCCAACCTTGCGGATAGCCGGATCCTCGAGGACCGGCTTCAACGCATCCAGCGCCGCGCGCGGATCGAGGCCGCCGTCGAACCCGAGTCCGCTGCCGACGAAAGGGACGTACCGCGCGTGGTGCGTCGCGGTCGAGAACGACAGCCCGACGATCGCGGCACGCATCGCGGCGGGCGCGTCGGGCAGTAGGCGAAGCGCAAACCGCCCTGCGTTGCGGAGTTCCGCAGCCAGCGCCTCCACCCCGTCGATCGACTCGACGATCGCGTAGTCTTTGCCGACCGTCTCCGCGGTCGGCGCGAATTCCATGACCAGCGTGCGGAAGCCGAGACGCGAGAACAGCTCGAAGCACCGCTGTCGCGACGCGCCACGGTAGCGCATCGACTCGGGATCGAACTCGACTGGGCAGTCCACGTGGATCTGGGCAAGCGTGCGGCTCTGACGCGCGTCTTCGGCGTGATTCAGCAGTCCCTCGCGCTGCCGCTTGTTCGCGATCTCCGAGGCGTGCGCCAGCAGGTTCTCCAGGTCGCCGTAGGCGGCAATCAGATCGCGCGCCCCCTTTTCACCGATACCCGGAACGCCCTTGATGTTGTCGATCGAATCCCCCATTAGCGCGAGGACGTCGACGACCTGCTCGGGCGCAACGCCGAACTTTTCCTTCACGCCTGCAGCGTCGAACCAGGTCCCTTCTTCCTTCGGGTTGTAGACCTTGATCCCGTCGTGGACGAGCTGAAAGAAATCCTTGTCGCCGGTCACGATGGCGACCTCGAATCCCTGCGCGACGGCCTTGCTCGCGAGCGTCCCGATCACGTCGTCCGCCTCGTAGCGCTGCGAGGTGAGGATCGGCACGCCCATCGCTTCGCACGCTTCGTGGACCCACGGAATCTGCTGCGCGAGGTCGCCGGGCATCGGCGCGCGATTCGCCTTGTAGTCCTTGACGATGTCGTCGCGGAAGGTCGGACCGGCGAGATCGAACGACGCGGCGATGAACTGCGGCTGGTGGTCGTTGATCAGCTTCCGCAGCATCGTCACGAAACCATAGACGGCGTTCGTGGAGTTTCCGTCGGGTCCAGTCAGCCCGCGGATCGCGTGATACGCGCGATACATCTGCGAGCTGCCGTCGATCAGGTACAGTCGCGGCGGCGTCATTCGGAGGGAAACTTCAGTATATCATTCGCGTGATGCACTCACGGGATGACAGGTAGCGCGTGGCGTGCGGCGCTGGTCGCCCTCGTGGTGGCAGCCGCCGCGAGCGCGTGCAGCGGCGGTTCCGCCGGCCCGCTTGGAACAGAGTACGAGTACGAAGAAGATCTGACGTTGAGCCTCGACGGTTCAGCGACGCTCGTCGTAAACGCGTCTATCCCTGCGCTCGTCGCGTTGCGCGGCTTCGCGCTTCCCACCGATCTGCACACGCGCGCAGACCAGCTCAAAGAACAGTTACACGCGATCTACCAGTCCGATCAGACGCGCGTCGGACGCGTGAGCACGTGGACGCGCCATGGCCGCCGCTACGTCGGCGTGCACGTCGCCGTGGCCGACGTGCGCGCCCTCTCCAAGCTCGCACCGTTCGCCTGGACGTCGTACGATCTGCACGAGGAAGGGGACCAGGTGGTTTACCGCCAGACGCTCTCGCGCCCCTCGGCCCCAGGCTCGCTGTCCGGCACCGCACTGACGGGGAACGAGCTCGTTGCGTTCCGTCTGCACCTTCCCGCGCGGATCCGATTCCAGAACTCACGCTATCTCAATCGCGACGAATCGCGTCCTGCCTCGCGCGGCAACATCCTGATGTGGGAACAGCGCCTGGCGGATCGGTTGCAGGGACAACCGATCGCGTACGCGGAAGACAGAAAGCCTGACGTGATGGAAGTGCGAATGGATCGCGAGTCGATCCTTTACCGGACGCTCTGGCTGTTCAGCATCGCTTTCGTCGCCGCGCTCATCGTGCTGGCGACGCTGATCTGGCTCACGGTGCGGCGCGGCGCTAAGACGGACGCCGCAGGTCCTGCACCTTCTTCTCTCCCTCGCTGATCGACACCCGCGTCGCAGCGGTCCGCATTTTCTCCAGGTACGCCGGATCGAACCACTCCCCCTGTTCGACATCGTCCGCGGCAACGAGGAGGTAGTCCCCCGGCGGAAGATTACGCACGTGGAATGCGCCGGACTGATCGGTACGCACTGCGCTGATGCGGCGCGATTGTGCGCGCCAGTGCTGCGGATCGGCGGAGAACGCGATCACGTTAAGCGCCGAAACCCCTGCGTTCTTCGCATCGCGAACGGTGCCGGAAATCTCCGTGGTGCGATCCGTCAGGACGACAGTGACATTGTCGACGTTCTGGCCCGCTTTCAATTCGATCGGTTGATCCGACACATCCTCACCGCCGACGGTGATCGCCTTGACAGTCCACAACGACTGCCCCTGGCCCTGGACGCCACCGCCCGACACGCGGATGTAGTGCAAGCCCGGCAGCAGGTTTTGAACGGTGAACGTCCCGTTCTTTTCCGAGCGCCCCGGAGCTCCAAGACCCCCGCCGCCGCGGCCGCCGCCGCCCGGCCCGAGCGGCAGCGGATTCAACTCCGGCGCGTCCACGCGGAACATGGAATAGTCCGTTGGTGCGGGCGTACCCGATGATTCGACAGTGATGTTTCCTGACAGCGTCACACCAGGCTGCAGCGCGAGCGTGACTCCCTCGATGTTCTGACCGTTGACGATCAGCGGCTGAGCGCCGACACGAGGATCACCGTTCCGTCCGCGGGACCGCGCAATCGCGACATAGCGTCCCGGCGGAACGCTCGTGATCGTGAACGTGCCGTCCGCCTGCGCGCGGCCGATCAGCGCCTGTCCGCCGAGTCGCGCCAGCGCGCCCCCCGCCGAGTCCTGCGGCGTCAGCATCACGGCAACCGCATCTTCCACACCGACGACGACGCCGGTCACCGTGGCAAGCGGGAGGAGCTGGATTTGAAAATCGATTCCCGCAACTTCCTGGCCTGGACCGACGACGATCCGTCCGGCTTCGGGTGCGTTGACGACGCCCGGGTAATACGTCGGGGCGTAGCCTATGGGTTCGGGTTCCGCCTGCGCGCCGATCGCTGCAAGAGCGGCTGGATCCGCGCCGCGTCCTCCCCGGCCACCGCCCGGACCGCCGCCGAGCGCACCGATACCGGCCGCGAGCTGCTGCAGCCCTCGACCGATGATCTGCTCGAGTCCAGCGGCAGACGCGCTCACGTAGTAATCACCGGGAGGAAGTCCAAAGACGCGGTACTGGCCGCGATCGTCCGTTTGATCGCCCCCCGCCGGTGTGAGCTGACGCTCGCCGCGCACGTACTGATATCGCTGCACGGTCACGAGCGCTCGCGCGAGTGGCTCGCCATCCTCATCCGCCACGCGTCCCGTGATCACTCCGCCACGTGTCAGCCGGAGATCGATGTCGGCTACCGTCTGGCCGTCCGCGAGCTGCACCTGTGTGCCGGGCTGGAGCGGACGCCGCTGGCCGAACATCGCGTCCACGAATCCGCTCTTCGATGCCGTCACGGTGTAATTGCCCGCGGCCAGCTCGGTGATTTGGTAACGCCCCTGATCGTCGGTAATGACAGTGCGGCCACCGCGACCGCCTCCCGAAACTGTCAGCCGCGCGCGCTTGACCGGCCGTCCCGTGTCGGCGGTAAGCACGCGGCCGCTGATCGCGGAGGTTCCCTGAGGCTGCTGGACCCGATCGCGCGCGATTCCCTGCCGCTGGCCGACGCGGCCTTGCGCCTGCCCCTGACCCTGCGGCGGCGGCACACCTTGCGGCGGCTGCTGCGCGGCAACGGTGGAGACGGCCAGCACGACCGCGCCGACGACCAGGACGAGAGGATAGTTGCGCATCAGCAGAATCTACGACGGGAAGAGCGCGATCGTGACAATCCCCGCGCCGATCAGCAGGAACTGCCGTGCGCCCCCGACGTTGCCCCTATGGAGATCCGGGATGAGGTCCGCCATCGCAACGTACAGAAAATTGCCCGCGGCGAACGCCAGCACGTAGGGCAGCGCCTGGGGTACGAGTTCGGATGCGAGCACCATCGCAGCGGCGCCGAGTATGCCCCCCAAGCCGGAGAGGACGTTCAACTTGAACGCGCGCAGCCTCGTATAACCCGCGCGCAGCAGGATCGCCACGTCCCCCACTTCCTGCGGGATCTCGTGCGCGGCGACGGCCAGTGCCGTCGTGAGTCCAAGCGGCACTGATGTGAGCACGGCCGCCGCGATCACGGCGCCATCGACGAACGTGTGAAACGCATCGCCGACGATGACGAGTGATGCCGCCGTGCTATGGACGTGGCACTGCTCGTCGTCATGGCAGTGCCGCCAGATGACGGCCTTTTCGAGGAGAAAGAAGCTAAGGATGCCCACCGCCATCGTCAGCATGGCGGGACGTGCGGGCAGCGCCGACAGCGACTCCGGCACCAGCGCAAGCAGCGCAACACCCACGAGCGTGCCGACCGCGTAGCTAACGAGCCAGGGGACTAATCGTCCGCGAATCTGTTCATGGAGGAGCAGGAAGCTGGATGCGACGATCACCCCCCCGAGCGAACCGATAACGGACAGGCCTACCGCGATAGAAAGAAGTCTCACCCGGTAAGCAGTATATGCACCTCAGCGTCCGGCTACGTATCCGCGCCGCGCGCGCACGTGATACGAGGGGTTGCGGACCTCGACGCGGATCGAGTGCCAGCGTCCGTCCTTCGCCCCCGACGCGGCGTACCCGAGGTAGTACTGCTTGCTCAATTCGTCGGCGATTCCTGCCGTTGCCGGATCGAGATCGCGCGGCCAGCGGATGATTTCGGTGCGGCCGCCGCTGTCGTCGGTGATGTCGCGCAGCGCCGCGACATTCACGCGATCCTCGGAACCGGATCGGGATCGCGACCCGCCGGTGGCCCCGCTTCCAGGAATCGGTCCGCTCGGCGGAGGCTTCGGTACGGTCGGCGGCGGCGCGGGGGCCGGCTTGCGTCCGCCGGGCATCGGGAACGGAAGCGGTACCGGAAACCGCGGCGGCTGTGTCCGCTGGGCCAACTGGGTGATGAACTGACCGCGGCTGACGTACGCGCTGCCGACGGCGTCGATACCGATCGCGTAGACGAGCACCTCGGTTTCGCGGATCAGTTGTTTGACCGCGAATACATCGGTCCGGCTGTTCGTATCGTTGCCATCCGAGATGATGATGACAGCCTTCTTCTTGTTGTGCCCCTGCTGCGCGAGATGCACGGCGTCGGCAACAGCGTCGTACAGCGCGGTGCCGCCGCGTGGCTGGATCCGATAGAGGGATTCGCTGATGCGGCGCTTGTCGCGCGTCCAGCCTTCGACCAGCTCCGGGTTGTTGTCGAAGCGATAGAGAAAGACTTCGTCTTCGGGATCGAGCAGCTGCACGAGAAAACGTTCGAGCGCCTGCTTCGCGGCGATCATTTTGTCGCCATCCATGCTGCCGCTCGTGTCGAGCACGATGCCGAGGCTCACCGGGACGCGCTCCGCGCTGAAGTGCGTCACCGCCTGCGGCTGTTCGTCGTCGAGCACGCGGAAGTCGTCCTTGGCCAGGCCGGAGACGAACCGGCCGGTCTGATCGGTCACCGTCGCGTTGACGTTGATCAGCTCGACGCCCGTGCGGAATTTGAACGACTGCGGATCGCTCTGCTGCGCCGCTCCCTGCGCGGAGAGGAGCACACCTGTGGAGCAGAGCAGCGCGCAGGCAATCGTGGACACCCGGGTCAGCATGTCGTTCACCAGTTTGCCGCGATCGGCGTTGGCTGCCGTTTGTCGACGTGCGCGATCACGCGTCCGTCCTCGCCGCGGAAGCCGATGCGATATCGGGCGACCGCTTCCGTCACCGGAACGGTTACGACGAACGGTGAGTCATCGCCCGGCGCAAGCGCGGTCACGTCGATGAGTGCGCGTCCGCTCGCCAGGAACGATCCTTTGTCGTCGAACGTGTAGGCAGTCACCGTCACGCGCTGGAGCGGCGCGCCACCTTGCGCGTTGCGGACGAGCCCGGTGATGGTCAGCGCGTCCGCCTGCCGCGCGTCGCGCAGCGAGATCAGTTCGAGGCCCGCAGCCGGCGCCGACGGGATGGCGCTCGTGTTCGCCGGCGCGGCCGCGCGCGCTGTCGTTTTCGTCCCGTTCGCGGCGAGCGCAAACAGGATCAGCGATGCGAGCACGAGCCCAAGTGCGCCCATCACGGCGAAGCGATTGCTCCAGGGCGAGGGCTGCCGTCGATCTTCGAACATCGCGCTCATCGCGACTGGCGCCGCCGCGCGGATAGGAAGATCCGCGACGCTATCAGACGGACGCGCCGTCATTCCGGCAAGCGCCGTCACCCGCGCCTCGCTGCGCTGCCGTTCGTCGCGCAGCATCCGCCACACGATCACGCTCAGCGCGGCCGCCATTCCCATCGACAAGAGCGTTACGGAAACCAGTGTCGTATCCATTTCAGAACCTTGAACCCTTTGAACCCTATCGCAGCTTAAATTCCATCGCCACTTCGACAATCACGTCCACCGGCGTTCCGTACCGCTTCGCCGGCGAGAAGCGCCACTGACGGACAGCGTCCACGGCGCGCTCGTCGAGTCCTGCGCCGAGTCCCTGGAGAAGTTTTACGCTGCCGACGCTGCCATCGCTCTTCACGACGATCTCGAGAACGACATCCCCCTCGAGATGGCGGCGCCGTCCCTCCTCGGTGTAGTCCGGCTTTACTTCGCGCACGATTGCGGGCGCCGTGATGCCGGCACCGGGACGATACGGGCCACCGCCCGTGCCGCCGCCTGACCCCGGTCCGATACCGTTGCCATCCCCTTCGCCAACGCCCGTGCCGTGTCCGCTGCCCGTTCCGCCGCCGATGCCGGGACCGTGACTGTCGGTTTCCTGCGGCGGCGTATCACGCGCGATCCACGGAACTCCGGCGCGATCGCGGGGATCCGCAGCAACCGGCACGACCGGCGCCACGACCTGCGGCTCCGGCTTCATCGGAGGAGGATCTGGCGGACGGACGACGGGAGGAGGTTCGATCCGCGGTGGAGGACGCCGCACCGGGACCGGGCTGCGCAGCGCAGCGGTGCCTTTTCGTTCCGCAGGAGGTGGAGGTGCGGGTTCGCGAAGGCCGCCGCCACCGCCGCCGCCACCCGGGCCCGGCGCCACGAGAAACACGAGCCGCATGTCTTTCTTCTCGTCAGAGGTGACGAGCGCTTCCGGCCTCGCCATCCCGAGGCTCGTGATCAGCACGAGCGCCGCGACAATCCCGGCGTGAAGGGTGCCCGCGAGCGCGATCGGCATGCCTGGTTCGCGGCGCAGTCCGGAGCCGCCGCGGAACAGCGGCCGTTCCGTCACGGGGGCCTTTCCCTGCAGCGTCTGCACGGCCAGCACGGCATCCGGGGCAGTGAAGAACCGGCCGTGAACATGAACAGGCGCGATCGATCCGGTCGCCGCCAGGTCCAGCACGTCACGCGGACGGACGCCAGCCACGCGGGCGATCTCGGCCGCGGAGTAAACGTCCGGGAGGTCAGGCGAAGCCTTCATGTCAGGGATCCGGCATCACGGCAGGCGCAAAGGCCGTTCCATCGACATTTCGGCTGTACACGCCCAGATCTGTTGCGCGCCGCACTTTCGCCCTGTCGCTAACTACGGACAACTGTTCAAGTTGTGCTACAAACGCGCGATGCAAACAGTCGTGGTCACCGGAGCGACGAGCGGCATCGGCCGTGCGACCGCCTTGCGCTTCGCGCGCGATGGTGCCTCCATTCTCGCCATCGGTCGTAAGGCGGACGCCCTCGCCGATCTGGCTCACCACGTCGGGCTGGCCGGGGGCCATTGTGTGCCTCTCGAGGTGGATATCACGTCCGCGGACGCGCCGTCCACGGTCGCCGCGCGGGCCGCGGCATCGTTCGGCCGCGTGACGACGCTCGTGAACGCGGCCGGGATCATTGCGACGGGAACGATCGAGAACACCGGCGACGCCGCGTGGGACGAGATGCTCGACGTAAATCTTCGCGCGCCGTTTCGCTTGATGAGCGCGCTCGTGCCGATGCTCATCAGCTCTCGCGGATCGATCGTCAACGTCTCGAGCGTCACCGGCCTGCGCGCGTTCCCCGGCGTGCTCGCGTACTGCGTCAGCAAGGCAGGCGTCGATCAGCTCACGCGGTGCGCGGCGCTGGAGATGGCACCGCACGGCGTCCGCGTCAACGCCGTCAACCCCGGTGTCGTCGTCACGAACCTGCATCGCCGCAGCGGCGTGAACGAAGAGAACTACGCGAAGTTCCTCGAGCGATCGAAAGAGACGCATCCGCTCGGACGTCCTGGCGATCCGGACGAGATCGCCGAGCTGATTTGCTTCCTCGCGTCAGATCGCGCGGGATGGATCACTGGAGAGACGATCTCAATTGACGGCGGCCGGCATTTGACCTGCGCTCGCTGACACGCTCACCACAGAGCCGCTAAGTAAACAGAGGAAGCGCAGAGATCCGAAACGTACAGTTCTCTGTGCGCCCTCCGCGTGCTCTGAGGCTCTGCGGTGTACGTGACAGGCAGGCTCAAGCCTTCTTAATCCCCTCGACGTAGATCACACCGTCCGCTTCGGCGAGTTCGCGCACGGCCAGGAAGCCCGCGTCCTGCAGCGTGGCGGCGGGCCCTTTGTATGCGGGGTCAGACGCCGGGCGGTTCAAGAGCGCGGCGAAGCCGCCGCGAGCCGCCGGGTCGATGACGAGCACGCGGCCGCCGCGACGCAGCACTCTGAACACCTCCGACGCGCAGCGCTTGCGGGACTCGGGGTCAAGGACGGGCAGCAGTTGCGGAATGACCACGACGTCGAAACTTTCAGGGTCGTACGGCCACATGCCGTATGGCGCGCGCAATGGTTCGACCAGCGCACCCTCCTGCTCGATTTCCGCGGCCGCTTTCGCAAGCCGTGCCTCATCGTCGTCCACCACGCACGCGCGTCCCGTGAGTCCCGCTTTGATTGCGAGCTGCGCCGCGAGCTTCGGGTCTCTGATTCCCACGACGAGGAGGCGCTGACCAAGTTTCACGCCGGCCATCGTGACGGCGAGTGGTTCCGAGGCAGTTTTGCGGAAGAGCGCCATCTCTTCGTTATATAGTCAAAAGGTTGTGAAAAACCCGCAAAAGATAGAGGAAGCACAGGGAAAACTCGGAATCATGCTCGTCGGCCTTGGAGCCGTGAGCACGACCACTATTGCCGGTGTCATTGCTATCCGTCGCGGCCTCGCGAAGCCCATCGGCTCGTTGACGCAGATGGGCACGATCCGCCTCGGCAAGCGCACCGAAGCGAATTCTCCGCGCATCAAGGATTTCGTCCCGCTCGCGTCGCTCGACGACGTCGTGTTCGGCGGATGGGACATCTTCGAAGACAACTGCTACGAGGCGGCAAAGACCGCCGGCGTGCTGGACAGCGATCTGCTCGAACAGATTCGCCCCGAGCTCGAAGCGATCAAGCCATGGCCCGCGGTCTTCAATCGCCGTTACGTGAAGCGGCTCGACGGGCCGAACGTCAAGAAGGGCAAGAACAAGAAGGACCTCGCCGACCAGGTCCGCGCCGACATTCAGAAGTTCAAGAACGATCACGGCCTGAGCCGAATGGTGATGGTGTGGTGCGGCAGCACGGAGGTGTATCTCACCGAATTGGCTGTCCACGCATCGCTCGAATCATTCGAAAAGGGACTCGAGGCGAGCGACGACGCGATCCCGTCGAGCATGATCTACGCGTACGCGGCGATCAAGGAGGGCATCCCGTACGCGAACGCGGCGCCAAACCTGAGCGCCGATGTTCCGGCGCTGATCCAGCTCGCGCAACAGACCGGATCGCCCGTGTGTGGCAAGGATCTGAAGACGGGTCAGACGCTGATCAAGACGATCATCGCGCCCGGACTGAAGTCGCGGCTGATCGGCGTCGAGGGCTGGTACTCGACGAACATTCTCGGAAACCGCGACGGCGAGGTGCTCGACGATCCTGAATCGTTCAAGACGAAGGAAGAGAGCAAGAAGTCCGTGCTGGATTACATCTTCCAGCCGAATCTGTATCCGGACCTGTACGAGAAGCTCTGTCACGTCGTCCGCATCAACTACTACCCGCCGCGCGGCGACAACAAGGAAGGCTGGGACAACATCGACATCTTCGGCTGGCTGGGCTACAAGATGCAGCTGAAGATCAACTTCTTGTGCCGCGACAGCATCCTCGCCGCGCCGATCGTGCTCGACACCGCGTTGTTCCTGGACCTCGCGAAGCGCGCGGGCATGAGCGGCATCCAGGAGTGGCTCTCGTTCTACTACAAGAGTCCGATGCACGCCGCCGGTCTCTACCCGGAACACGACCTGTTCATCCAGTTGATGAAGCTCAAGAACACGCTGCGCTATCTGCAGGGTGAAGAGCTCATCACGCATCTTGGCAGGGAGTACTACGACTGATGCCTCAAGCACCCAAGCTCCAACCGGCGCTCTTTGGCGGCCTGTTCATCGGCGTGCTGTCGGCGCTGCCGCTGATCAACATCGGCAACTGCTGTTGCCTCTGGGTCATCGGCGGAGGGGTGCTTGCGACGTACTTGATGCAGCAGAACCATCCCTATCCGATCACCGCCGCGGACGGCGCGCTCGTCGGCCTTCTCGCCGGCCTGATCGGAGGAATCCTCGGGACGGTATTGTCCATTCCGATCGAAATGATGATGGGTCCGTTCCAGCGGCAGATCCTGGAACGGATCCTCGCCGCGAATCCCGACTTCCCGGCCGAGACTCGGACGATGCTCGAGAACATGAATGTCGGCGCCGTGGCGACCGCGTTCAAGCTTGTGTTCTCCGTTCTGATCGGCCTGGTGTTCGGCATGCTCGGCGGCCTGCTCGGCGTCGCGCTGTTCAAGAAGAACGCTCCGCCGCCGCCTCCTGGGACGGTCGAAGTTCTTCCGCCGGTTTAGTTAAGGTTTTTCGTCTCCCGACCCGAAAACCTCTCTAGCCAAAGTGTGCAGTGCTGGGCGCTTCCGGGAATTTCCTGGCGCTCGGCGGCTGCAACTGATTGCGCTGGAAAAGGTTATGCTGCGCGTCCTTCTTACGGCGGCGGTGCTCCTGGCCCTCCCTGGGGCGCAGGATATGCCGGTTGCCAGGCTCTCGGGCGATGCCCGCGCGCAAGGAGCGTCGCCCTCCGTACAGCCGCCGCGCGCCGCCGGTCAGCTCCCCCCACTGCCCATGACGCAGATCGACTCGCGCGTCGTGACCCTGGACTCACCGCGCCGGCTCTCGCTGACGTTCGCGGAACCGCGCCCGATCGACGAAGTGCTCGCGCTGCTGACAGCGGGCACTCCGTTCAGTGTTGCGATCGACCCGGATGCGACCGGCGCGTTCCGTGGCGAGTTGAAGCAGCTGACGCTGCGCGAAGCGCTCGCGACGATCCTCGGGCCGCTCGGTCTCGACTACCAGGTGCAGGGCACCGTCATTCGCGTCCGCAGGCGACAGCTCGAGACGCGCCTCTTCGATCTCGATCTGTTGCACGTGCAGCGCGCGCTCGCGCGCACGACCGGAGATGCGTCCGCCTCGGTCTCGACGTCAGTCGCGGCGGACGACGTGATGAACGGCGTGTCTGATGGCGTGAAGGCGCTGCTGTCGGACCGCGGCACCGTCCACGTGGACAAGCGCGCGGGGCTGGTGCAGGTCACAGACTTCGCGGAGCGGCTCGAGCGCGTCGCGCTCTACGTGGAGACGCTTCAGCAGCGCAGCGCGCGCCAAGTGCGGCTGCAGGCGCAGGCCTTTGAGGTCATGCTGCGCGACGCGGCAGCGATCGACTGGCGCGTCGTGAGAGAACGGCTCGGACTGTCGCGCGACGCCCCTGAAGCCGGCATGGCGGCCGATCCCGCGGCATTGAGAAGCGCGCTGGCGCTGCAGGGGGACGTCCGCGTCCTCTGGGCGCCCGATGTTACCGCGCTGAACAACGAGCCGGCGATCGTGCGCGTGACCACAACGGAGAGCACGTCGCTGTCGATGACGATCGTGCCCCAGATTTCCGCGGACGGCATAGTGCAGATCAGCATCGCCCACGCGTGGGAAGAGCACGCGGCCAATCGCAAAGAGCGCGTCTCCGCAGCGGACACCGTGATGCGAATCCTCGACGGCCAGACGGGACTCATCGCCGGCCTCGTGCGGCCGCAGGAGGTTGCGGTGCCTTCCACCGGCCGTTTCGGTTCGATCTTCGGGGCGACCGCAAAGCGCATCGCTCACGCGGAGCTCGTCGTGCTGCTGCGTCCGACGATCGTGACGCCCGGAACTGTCTCACCTGCGACCAGAGACTAGGGGACGAGGGACTGCATATGTACGAGGAATACTACGGGTTCACGGAAAAGCCGTTCAGCCTGACGCCCGATCCGAAGTACCTGTTCAAGAGCGCCTCGCACGCGAACGCGTTCGAGCTGCTCCAGTATGCCGTTCGGCGCCGTGAAGGATTCGTCGTGATCACGGGGGACATCGGCACCGGCAAGACGACGCTCTGCCGTGCGCTCCTCGAACAGGTCGATAGAAAGACGTTCACCGCGCTGGTCCTCAATCCGTTTCTCGCGGAAGAGGACCTGCTCCGGCTCGTGCTCCAGGAGTTCGGCGTGGTCTCGCGCGAAGAGATCAAGCGCGGACGCCTGAACGGCGTCTCGAAGGCGGAGCTAATCGAAGCGCTGAACGAGTTCCTGCTATCGCTGCAGCGGCTCGGCGCGCAGGCCCTGCTCATCATCGACGAGGCGCAGAACCTGCCGCTGCAGGTGCTCGAGCAGATTCGCATCCTGTCGAACCTCGAGACCGAGAAGGAAAAGCTGCTGCAGATCGTGCTCGTGGGACAGTCGAACCTGAAGGATCTGCTGCGCCGTCCGGAGCTGCGTCAGCTCGATCAGCGGGTGTCAATCCGCTACGACCTGAAGCCGTTGTCGAAGGAAGAAACGTCGGCGTACATCCAGCACCGGCTGTCCGTCGCGGGTGGCGGCGCCGCCGTGGCGTTCGCGCCGAAGGCGCTCGCGCGTGTGCACCGCTACACGCTGGGCATTCCGCGATTGATCAACCTGCTCTGCGATCGGGCGCTGCTGTCCGGGTTCTCGGCCCACACCAACCGGATCATCCCGGCCTTCGTCGACGGCGCCGCGCAGTCGCTGGAGCTGCAGCAGACGACGCGCAGCGTGCGTGCCTGGCTGCGCCACCGTGTCGCGGCGTTCGCCGCCGGCGTAACTGCTACCGGGCTGATCGGCGTTGCCGTCGCAGCCATGTGGCACTATCGTGAATACGCGACGATCCTCGTCCAGCTTGTCGCACATCGACAGTGAGCCGTATCCATGATGCATTGCGCCGCGGGCGATCGCCCGCGAGCGCGCCCAACGTCGGCCGCAGTGCCCGCACGGACGCCGTTCTGACGGCGCTCGGCTACGGACGTGACCGCCGCGCCGCGCCCTCGAAGGCGCTCGCGATTGCCGGCGTCGCCTTCGCGACATTTTTCATTGCCTGGGTCTTCTGGCCCGCGCCGTCCGCGCCGGTATCGACACAATCGCCTCGTCCGACGCCCAGCGCGCCGCCTCCGACGACCGTTGCGGCGCCTGCGCCCAAACCTGTCGAACCACAACCGGCTCCATCGGTTGCGATACCGCCGCCTGCCGTAACCGCCGTAACGAAAGCGCCGGAAAAGCCCGCACCACCGGCGCCGCTCGTCGTCACGACCGCGCCCGCGAAAGCCGCCATGCCGCGCGAGCAACCGCGAACCGCAAACCGCGAACCACGCATCTCGGACGTTCGATCTCCGGCGTCGGAACCGGCGCCTCGTCCCGACGACTTCCAGCTCGCGCTCTACTACCAGCGGGCGGGGGATTTCGAGCAGGCGCTCGTGCACTACAAGGCCGCGCTGCAGCGCGACGAGATGAACCTCGAAGCGCACAACAATCTCGGCTACCTGTATCTCGGAAAGGGCCTGCACGAGGAGGCCGCCCGCGAGTTCCAGCGCGTGATCGCGATCGAGCCGAAGTACGCGACCGCGCACGTCAATCTCTCGGCGACGCTCTATAAGCTTGGCCGATACGATGCCGCCGCAGCCGAAGCGCGCGAGGCCCTGCAGGTCGATCTGAGGAACGGTGACGCGCTCGTCAACCTCGCACTCGCGCAGAAGGCATCCGGACAGCAGGGGGAAGCACAAGGCAGTCTGCGCCGCGCCCTCGAGCTGAACCCCCACAATGCGGCCGCGCACTACAATCTCGCCCGGCAGTACGAAGAAACGGGCGAAGCCGGACGCGCTCTCGATCACTATCGCCAGTTCCTGCAGTACGCTGTTTCCGACCAGGAAGCGTACGCACAGGATGCGCGCACGCGGATGCAGGCACTCCAGGCGAGAGTGAAATAGCTCGCCGTTCGCAGCAGGTTCGCGACATATGCCGGATATCGAAGCTCTCTTGAAAGAAGACCGCCGCTTCCCGCCCGCGGAAGCGTTCCAGCGGCAGGCGATTATCAACGACGCCGGCGTGTACGCGCGCGCCGCGGCGGACCCCGAGAAGTTCTGGTCCGATTTCGCCGGCGAGCTCGAATGGATGGCGCCGTGGACGCGCGTTCTCGAGTGGAAAGCGCCGCACGCCAGGTGGTTCGTCGGCGGCAAGATCAACGTGAGCGTCAACTGCATCGACCGCCACATCCGTGGGGCGCGCCGAAACAAGGCGGCGTTCATCTGGGAAGGGGAGCCGGGCGATCGACGGACGCTGACGTACTGGGACCTCTATCGGCAGGTCAACGCGTTCGCGAACGTTCTCAAGTCGCTTGGCGTGAAGCGCGGCGACCGCGTCGCGCTCTACATGCCCCTCATCCCGGAGCTCGCGATCGCGATGCTCGCGTGCGCGCGGATCGGCGCCGTGCACAGCGTCGTGTTCGGCGGGTTCAGCTCCGAATCGCTGCGCGATCGCATCAACGACGCGCAGGCCGTGGCGCTGGTTACAGCCGACGGCGGCTATCGGCGCGGACAGATCGTTCCACTGAAACAGATGGCCGACGAAGCCCTCGCCGGAACGCCATCAATCCGCCACGTCGTCGTCGTCCAGCGCCAGGCCGGCGCGCCCATTCCCGTGCACATGAAAGAAGGCCGCGACCACTGGTACCACAGCCTGATGCAGGACGCCACCGCGTTCTGCGAGCCCGAGGCCATGGACGCCGAGGACATGCTCTACATCCTCTACACGTCCGGGACGACCGGGAAGCCGAAGGGGATCGTGCACACCACCGGCGGTTATCTCACCGGCACGTATGCGACGACGAAGTGGGTGTTCGATCTGAAAGAGGACGACGTCTTCTGGTGCACCGCCGACATCGGATGGGTCACCGGTCACAGCTACGTCGTGTACGGGCCGCTGGCGAATGGGGCGACTGTCATGATGTACGAAGGAGCGCCGGATTGGCCGCAGAAAGATCGCTTCTGGCAAATGATCGAGCGCCACGGCGTCTCGGTCTTCTACACGGCGCCCACCGCGATCCGCGCGTTCATGCGATGGGGCACGGAGTGGCCCGCCAACCGCGACCTCTCGTCCTTGCGGCTGCTCGGATCTGTCGGCGAGCCGATTAATCCCGAGGCATGGGTCTGGTACTACCTGAACATCGGCGGCGAGCGATGCCCGGTCGTCGACACGTGGTGGCAGACAGAGACCGGCATGATCATGATCACGCCGCTGCCGGGCATCACGAGTTCGAAACCGGGCTCCGCGACGCTGCCGTTTCCAGGTATCAGCGCGGAAATCAGAGATCAGAAAGGCGCACGCGTCGAGCGCGGCGGCGGCCTGCTCACGCTGACGAAGCCGTGGCCGGCGATGCTGCGCGGCATTTACGGCGATACGGAGCGCTACCTAAAGCAGTACTGGAGCCAATGGGGCGACGGTTCGTACTTCACTGGGGATGGCGCGCGGGTGGATGACGACGGGTTCTATTGGCTGCTCGGACGAGTGGACGACGTGTTGAATGTGGCGGGACACCGCCTTGGCACGATGGAAGTGGAAAGCGCGCTCGTCGATCATCCGCGCGTGGCGGAAGCGGCTGTCGTGGGCAAGCCGCACGAGATCAAGGGGCAGGCCATCGCCGCGTTCGTCACGTTGAAAGAGGGGAACCATCCGTCCGACGCGCTCGCGTCCGAGCTGAAGGATCACGTCGTGAAGAAGATTGGCGCGATCGCGCGGCCGGATCAGATTCTCTTTACCGCGGACCTCCCGAAGACCCGCTCCGGCAAGATCATGCGCCGCCTGTTGCGCGACATCGCCGAGGGGAAGGCGCTCGGGGATACGACCACGCTCGCGGATCCGGGCGTCGTCGCGAAGCTGAAGACCGAGTACGAGGACAAAGAGGGCTAGCGCGTGCTCTTGCGGACGGCCTCGATCTGATCGCGCTCGATGTGCAGGTGCCGGCCGCGGCGCGTGGCCGTGAGCGTGCCCGTCTTGATCATGTGGGCGACTTCACGCGGGGTCATGTCGAGCATCATCGACGCGCCGAAGATCGTGAGCGACGTCGGCAGCAGCGCGACGCGCTCGATCCGGATCCGGTCGTTCAGCTTCGCGCGCAGCACGGCGGCCTCCGCTTCGGCCATGACGTAAGCGGCGTCGAGCTCCGAGTTCACGAGATCGGTTCCCACGGTCGCGGCGCTCACCGTGACGATCTGCGTCATGTCGGTCTTGTGGTCCTGCAGGATGAGCCGCTGACATACCGACTCACAGAAACGCGCGGCGAGGATCGCCGCCTGGTCGACTGTCGTTTCGGGCAGCAGCACGGCGATCGAGTCATCGCCGCGGCGCGCGACCCAATCGTGCGTGCGGAAGAACTGCCGCGCGAGGATTCCGATACGTTCCAGCAGGCGATCCCCAACGCCGCGTCCGTGCTCGCGATTGATGTGCGACAGGTCGTCGATGTCGAACAGCAGCAGCACCAGCGCATGCTGGTGCCGCAGCGCGCGTTCGATTTCCTGCGCGAGCACGAGGTCGAACACGGGCCCTACAATGAGCGTGGTGAGCGGGTCGCGGACCACGAGAGGCACATCGCGTCCCGCGATCTGTTCAGCGTGCGCGCCGAGGATCTCGAGGGTCGCGCGGCGGATGGAGTACGCGATGAATGCCCATGGCTCGCTGGTCGCTCCCAGCCGGGCATCGAGCGCGACCTCGTCGAGGATCGTGCGTTCCGAATGGTGCACGGCATCGAGCAGCTGGCGCGTCGTCAGCGGCGGGGAGTAATGGCCGAGATCGCGCATCGCGGCGCTCTGCGTGTCGAGAGATCCGGCGTCCACGCTCGCCGCGAAGAGGCGGAGCAGGAGCTCGGCGCATCCACGCCACTCCTCGGGACTGAGGTCGTCGCCCAGCGTCGAGATGATCGTGGCGATGTCCGCCGTGAGATGGTCCTGCCGCTCCCGGATCAACGCGCTGATCTGGCTGCGGACGTCTCCAGCGGCTCCCGTTTCGTCCATCAACGTCGAAATATCTTAGTGCATCGGCTTTTTTACGGCTCAGGTTTACACCGGCGGTCGGTCGTGCGTTAATTAGGACTCCTCAACCATATAAATGGCCAGCATCACGGCGATTGAGCTTGGCGCCGACTCATGCGCATTCGCACGCACGTCCGTCCGCCGGGGCGCCGTTCGTGTGTTCGCGGTCGAGACACTCGATCCCGCGGCATTTCCAGGCACCGACTCGTTCACTGTGGCCGTCCGGCAAACCCGCCGCACGCTGAACCTGTCTCGACGCGCGCGCGTCGTGCTGTGGGGACTTCCCGAGGGTTCGAACCGGAAAGACGCGGCAGTTAAGCCACTGCTCACTCCGCTGACGAACGCGGGATTCAAAGTCGAACGCGTCGTGTCGCCGTGCAACGCACTCGCGGCGCTGGCCCGCGTCCGCGCGCCGCGCGCCGAGGGGGCCACCTGCTGGCTCGCGATCAATCGCGGCGGCGTCGCGATGATCGTCGTGCGTCCAGGCAAGCAGCTGTACGCGCACTCGTTCGTGTGGGATTCGACGGTCGGTTCCTCCGGCAGCCAGGCGCGGCTCCTTCAACGCTACTCGCTGGTGTCGTTTCTCTCGCCGGAGATCAAGCGCGCGCTCGCAGAAGCGCGCAAGCACGGCACTCCCGTCAACGCCGTCATCACCTGCGGGAACCTTCCGGACCTGCGGTCGCTGACGATGCCCCTCATCGAGGAGCTGGACGTCGAAGTGGAGACTCTCGATTCGCTCGATGGCCTCATCGTGAAGCCGCCCGTGGCAGAGCGGATCGCCGAAGCGGCGCCCGGGATCCGGCTCGCGTGTGCGGGCGCGCTCGCGCGCGGTTCGCGGCCGTGGGATGAATCGAAGCGTCGCGCCGTACAGCGCGCAGGCGTCTTGTTTCGTGCCGCCGCCGTCGTCGCCGGCATCGCCGCGATCGGATTCGCGTGGTACGAGACGCAGCGTCGTTCGAGCCCAGGTCTGAGTTCCGCGCCGCCTTCCGTCATACGCACGGCGCACGTGGCGCAGCAGACCGCACCGCCATCCGCGGTAAAACCGAGTGTGCCGGCCACGACGGCCCGCGCGCCCGCAGTGAAACCGAGTGTGCCGGCCACGACGGCGCCCGCGCCCGCGGTGAAACCGAGTGTGCCGCCCGCGACGGCCCGCGCGCCCGCGGCGAAACCAAGTGTGCCGCCGCCGATGGCCTCGGCGCCCGCGGTGAAGCCGACTGTCCCGGCCATCACGTCCTCTGCGCCGATCGTGAAGCCGAGTGTTCCGGCGGCGACGACGGTACCAGCGCCGATGCCGAAGCCCGTCCAGCCAACCGTTACGACGCAGCCGCCTGTCGCCACGAAGTCCGTCGCTGTGAAGCCGGCTCCGCCGCCTGTCAGTGCGCCCCCACCCGCGGTGAAACCAAATGTGCCCGCCGCAACAGTGCCGCCACCGAAGTCGAAACCTGTTTTACAGCCGTCTGCCGTGAAGGCGCCGGTCGTTGTCGCCACCGCGAAGGCGCCGCAACAACCCGTGAACCGGCCTCCGGCCCCCGGTTTCCAACCTCCGACGCCGCCTGTCTCCACGCCGAAAACGACGACTCCACTGCAACCGCTAAACGCGCGGGCATCCGCGCCTACGGTGACGAAACCTCCGGCGCCTGCGACGAGCTCGCCTGTCGCTCCGCCAGCGGCGCGAATTCCGACTGCCCCGCCTCCGGCGCCGGTGAGCCAGGCCCAGCCGCCAGGGGTGAATCCACTACCCATATCAGCCGATAAACCGCAGGCGAGTAACGCCGAGCTGACGGAAATCAGCCGGCCGCTGCCGCCTCTGCTGAAAGATGCGGTGCCCCGGGTGACGGCGATTCTCGTAGCGAACGATCGCCGGTTCGCCACCGTCAACGACGGGCAGATTATCGGAATCGGCGACGTGCTTGGGCGCCGGATCGTGGTCGCAATTGACGACCGGGCGGTTGTGCTCCGCGAACCGTCCGGTGTGCAGATCCGTGTAGGCCTTGGAGGACGGGTGTTGGGGGTGGAGCGGCGCTGATCTGCTGAATCTGTGGAAATGGTTGCGGTAGAAGGGGACACGACCTAAGATCGCTGCCCCCACGGGCTGCGCCGCATATAGAGGGACGAGTGCGCAAAAAAATCGGGGAATGCCTGATTCAAGCCGGGCTGATCTCGGAGGAAGACCTCCAGGTCGCCCTGGCCGAGCACAAGAAAACCGGCGAACGCGTCGGCTCAGTGCTCGTACGCCTCAACCTCGCCACTGAAAAACAAATCACGAAAGCGCTCGCCTACCAGCTGGGCTTTCCATATATCAGCCTTGGTGATGAGCCACCGGATCCGGCCGCAATCGTCCTGATTTCGAAAGACGTCGCGCTGAAGCGGGTCTGTGTCGCGGTCAAGCTCGAGAAGAACCTGCTGACCGTCGCGATGTCCGATCCGTTGCTGTTCAGCCTGGTGCAGGACCTCGAGTTTCAGACGGGCTACCGGATCAAGCAGGTCGTCGCCACGCGCAGCGACATCCTGCAGGCGATCGAAACCGGATATCCCGACAAGGCGCTCGCGAAATACACCGGCGTGACCGCCGGACTGGCCGTCCCCGTCTCGGGGCAGAAGACAGGCTCCCGCGGCGAGTCGAGTCCGGGTTCCGCGCTCGTTTCACGCAGCGATCTCGACGTATTCGAACAGGCTGCGTCGACGACGGCGGCGGCGCGCGAAGGCAGCGACTCCGCGCCGATCATCGACCTTGTGGATCTTGTCGTGAACAGCGCGATCACGAGCCGCGCGAGTGACGTGCACATCGAGCCCTCCGAAAAGGGAGTGCTCGTGCGGCATCGGCTCGACGGCATCCTGAAAGAAGTGATGGACCTGCCGAAATGGGTCCATGAAGGCCTCGTCGCCCGCATGAAGATCATGGCGGGGATGGACATCGCGGAGAAGCGCCTTCCGCAGGACGGCCGGCTCCGCATCAAGACCGAGGACGGCAAGGAAGTCGATTTCCGTGTCTCGACGCTCCGCACGATGCACGGCGAGAAGATCGTGTTGCGCGTGCTCGATCATCGCAAGGGTGCGCCGCCGCTCGAGGAGCTGGGCCTCTCCGCCGCCGCGATGGAGGAATTGCGCTACTTCCTCAAGCACCAGCACGGCATGATCCTCGTCGTCGGGCCCACCGGGTCCGGCAAGTCGACGACGCTGAGCTCCGCGATTACCTCGGTGAAATCCGGACGCACCAACATCATCACGATCGAAGATCCGATCGAGTACCAGATCCCCGGCGTCAACCAGACGCAGGTAAACGAGAAGGCGAAGCTCACCTTCGCCAGTGCGCTGCGCGCGATCCTGCGCCAGGATCCTGACATCATCCTGGTCGGCGAAATCCGCGACCACGAGACCGCGAAGATCGCGACGCAGGCCGCGCAGACGGGCCACCTCGTGCTCTCGACGCTGCACACCGACGACGCGCCGTCGACCGTCACACGGTTGATGGACATGAACCTGGAGCCGTACGTGATCGCATCCGCGCTCGTCGGCGTCGTCGCGCAGCGGCTCGTCCGCCGCCTGTGCAACACGTGCCGGCGCCAGTACACCCCGGAGGCGGAGACACTGCGCGCGCTGAACATGACCGAGGCGAGCGCGACTCATTTCGTGTTCTACAAGGCGGTCGGCTGCGAGGAGTGCAACCACACCGGCTATCGCGGGAGAATGGGCATCTACGAAGTGATGCGGGTCAGCGACAAGGTCCGCCGGCTCATCGCGCAGAAGGCGGGCGACGACATGATCCGTGACGCGGCGATCGCCAGCGGCATGATCACGCTCGGCGAAGACGCCCTGGCGAAAGTGAAATCCGGTGCGACGAGCGCGGAGGAACTGTTCCGCGTCGTGACCGAGGTGAAGGAAGTGCGGACGCTGTGTCCCGGGTGCTCGGCGGCGGTGGGAGTGGACTTCATGGGGTGCCCGCACTGCGGACATCGCCTGAACGCGGGTTGCGCGAAATGCGGCCGCTCGCTTCAACCCGGCTGGCAGTTCTGCCCGTACTGCACCACCAGCGCGCTGGCGCGCCCCTCGAAGAGACAGTTGCGCGAGCAGCGGCGGACGCCGGAGCTGCCCCCTAGTAACGTTGCCGAGTTCAAGAACCAGAATCGTTGAAGAACTACTACGACCTGCTCTCGCTGCCGGCGAATGCGCCGGGAGACGAGATCAAGAAGGCGTTTCGACGCGAGATCGCGCGCTACCATCCCGACAAGGTCCAGCACCTCGGCAAGGAGTTCCAGGAGATGGCCGCGGGAATGGCGGCGGATCTCACCGAGGCCTATCGGATCCTGATGGATCCGTCGCTGCGCGCGAAGTACGACGATGACCTGCGCGGCGGCGGCGCACCATCCGTTGCACACAAACCATCGCCCGCCGCGACATCGGCGCCGCCACGCCCGGAGGCTGCGCATAGTGCGCCTCCGCCGCCGGCCGCGCCGTCTGGACCGGGGGCGCGTCCGACCGCCGGAATCGATTTCGTCAAGCGCGCGACGATGTCGAAGATGCGCGACGCCATCGAGGACGTCCTGGTGAATGCCACACCGCTCATCGTCACAGGTTTCGATATCGCGCTCGCGACGAAGCCGAAAAAGGGCCTCTTCAAAAAAGCAGAAGATGCGCTGTGCCTGCTGGTGAAGTTCGTGCCGCAGGTGGATGCCGGCGCAATCACCGAGATCTGGCCCGCGGCTGCGCGGGTGAAGGTGCCCGATGTCGCGGGCTGCGTCCTCCTGTTGATAGGTTCGGGCATGTCGTCGGCGAAGGATCTATCCGCGGCCGTGACGGAGCAGCGCCGGAAGACGCGCGGCGCCGGACCTGTGCTCGTCCCCGTCGATGTGAGAGACTGGGAGGCACTGTTTCCCCCGGAGACGCCGACGGCCGTGCGCGCGATTCTCCAGCGCCTGAAGGATGAGAAACGCTGACGTGGAACTGCGGACCGCCGCTTCCGTAAAGAAACTCTTATGGGAATGATTACCACCCACGACCTCTGGAAGACCTACGTGATGGGCGACGAGCAGATCCACGCGCTCCGCGGCCTGTCCATCAACATCGACCGCGGCGAGTACGTGGCTATCATGGGTCCGTCCGGCTCCGGCAAGTCCACGCTGATGAACCTGATTGGATGCCTCGACACGCCAACGAAGGGCAGTTACCTGCTCAATGGCAAGGAAGTCGGGTCTATGAACGACGACGACCTCGCGCGCATCCGCAATGAAGAAATCGGCTTCGTCTTCCAGACGTTCAACCTGCTCCCGCGTGCAACCGCGCTGCACAATGTGGAGTTGCCTCTCGTATACGCGGGCGTATCCGGCAAAGACCGCATCGAACGCGCGAAGCTGGCACTGGAAAAGGTGGAATTGACCTCGCGCGCCTCCCATCGTCCGAACGAGCTGTCGGGTGGGCAGCGGCAGCGCGTCGCGATCGCGCGCGCGCTCGTCAACAATCCGTCAATCCTGCTCGCGGACGAGCCGACCGGGAATCTCGATTCGAAAACGGGCGCGGAGATCATGCAGGTCTTCGAGCGCCTGCACGAAGGCGGCAACACGATCATTCTCGTTACGCATGAAGCCGACATCGCGGCGCACGCGCATCGCGTGATCTACGTCCGCGACGGGCAGGTCGAGAAGGACGTGCAGCGGGCAGCTTAGGGTCCTCACGCGCGTCAATTCCCAAGTCCCAATTTCCAATTCCCAAGTCCCAAGTCCCAAGTCCCAAGTCCCAATTCCCAATTTCCAATTCCCAATTCCCAATTTCCAATTCCCAATTCCCAAGTCCCAATTTCCAATTCCCAAGTGCACTCGGGCGTTGGGAGTTGGGCTTTGGGAGTTGGGAGTTGGGCTTTGGGAGTTGGGCTTTGGGAGTTGGGAGTTGGGGAGTTGGGAGTTGGGGAGTTGGGAGTTGGGAATTGGGAGTTGGGAATTGGGAGTTGGGGAGTTGGGAGTTGGGAGTTGGGAATTGGGAGTTGGGGAGTTGGGGA